>Ga0209489_103339_pt1 | contig 31444 bp, 24 predicted proteins | sample SiratrowhiteBW_FD_187527 | JGI IMG/M metagenome (GOLD analysis project Ga0209489, IMG submission 187527) | Root nodule microbial communities of legume samples collected from California, USA - Siratro white BW (SPAdes) (version 2) | ecosystem: Host-associated > Plants > Roots > Nodule | place...
AGAAACCACACAGAGTCCATTGTGTGTTTCAAGAACACCCTTGCTGAAACCTACAGCAAGTCACAGTTATACAAAATCCACTGTATAACCCAGAAACGTCTCACTGACCACTGTTGAACCCACACCAAAACAAGAAACCACACATAAACCCACTGTGTGTTTCAAGAAAACCCTTGCTGAAACCTACAACAAGTCATAGTTATACAGAACCCACTGTATAACCAAGAAACGCCTCACACTGCTCCTCGCAGTAGGCGAACCACCAGTATAGTCTCACTGTACCCCAAATTACACCCCGGTAATTCAAGAACTCGGTAGCAGTTTGAATATAGTTGAAAGATTTACACAGAAATCAACTAACAAGAGCAACTCTATACAACAGATCATAAATGTAAGAAGAAACAGGTATAGAGTGCTTAGGCTGAGGTCAGATCAATGATGTAGAAATGTGCAGTCAGTTTCCAAGCTCCAGCAGAATGCAGAAAATCAGTTCTTGATGAATTCTTTGAAAACTTCAAATGATCTTGATCTCAAAAAGTGTGGTAGCGTTTTCTCTCAAGTCAAATCAGTGTAGTATGTTTGAAAATTCTCTATGTTGTATTCTTTTGAAAACGCACCAGCTATTTATAAACAGCTGTAGTGACAGCTGTCAAACTTTAGTCGATTGATTTGACACTCATTCGACTAAATTTTAAAAGACAATTAAAAAGGTTTATAAAAATATGAAATCTGTTTTTAATGATTTTTAAAACCTTACTAAACTCCATTTTCACAGTGGAGCTTATCAATGATCAGTACATTCATCATCACAGATTTTAACCTCAATCTAGACACACCAACACTACCTAAAGCCTAGACCCAAAAACTCCAATCTCCATGCATCTTCACTTGAAAGCACTTGGTCTTGACTTAGTCAACATGACTGGTTGCTTCAAATTAACTCAGCAGCTTCAGTTATAATTGGTTGGGCTTCATTAAATCAATATAGCATCTTCTGGTGCTAACAATCTCCCCCAGTTTGATGAAGATAGACAATGGTGTGTTGTGTTGTCTAGTTCAAACCTGTAACAACTGAACTCAATAGTAGTAGATTAGCAATCTGTATTAAACAAGTTCAGTAAACAGTTTCCAGTAAATTAATCAAATTGTAATCAAATAGATTTCATGCAATCTCATGCTCAAACCAGTTTTGATCAACAACTCTGCATTTATGCAATTGCTCCCCCATAATCCATCAACTTCTCCATAATCCATTGCCTCGATCACAGTTTTAAAGAATGAAAAAAAAAACTAGAATTAGCATAAACATAGTACTTCCAAATTTCATTCATATAAAACAGTGTTACATTTTGGGCAATAGAATATGAGTGACTTAATCAGCCGACAATACACTGAATAATCATAACTAGTCCTAGAGCAATTATCCTAGATAAACCAGCAGTTACAACATCAGCCGATCAGCAGAAGTACAAACACCAAACTAGCACAATAAACATAACACAATAACAAACCTAGCAAAGACCTAAACAAACAACCAAGCAAAGACAACACACAACCTAAACTTCTCCCCAACACATAGCCTAAACAACCAACACACAGCCTAAACTACTCCCCCATTGTCTTCAACAAATGGAGAGAGACAACCACTTAGTTATGCAATGTATGGTCTACTCGTCTGGTGGGAAGAATAAAGTCTCAATCTTGGACTGAATATAATCAACTTGGTTCTCAATCAGTTGAAAGTGTGTCTGGCAGTACTCGTGATGCACACAGTGTTGGTCCTGCATGTTGTTTAGTTGGTTGAACATCCTTTGTTCAAATCCAGCAAAATAATCTTGTCCAGCAGCAGTAATAGGTATTTCACTCGCCATTCCAGCTTGATCATGATCCATATTAGCTTCATCAGCTTCATCCTCAGATTCCTCAGACTCTCCTTCAATTGATTCTTCCTCATTATCATCATCAATTGTTTCTTCATCAGCCTTACATACCCGTTTCCTGTTTTTCAGTTTCACCAGCCCGATTTTGGTTAAATTTGCTATGGAAACCTGATTTACTGTCTTGACTTCCTCAACAATCTCGTCCTCAACATCAATCTCAAAGTAATCAATAAAGTTTGATAACATTATCACATAGGGGATGTGATACTCTAACTTCTTGCCCACTTTGAACAAGTGATCACGGATAACTTGAATCCAGTTGACTCAGATTTTGGACGTGATACAATACATAAGAATCAAGTCTTCCTCAGTCAAGGTAGCATGATTGAAGCCTCTGGGTGTGAGTATCCAGATAACAATGTAGGCCAGAATTCTTGGTATTGCTGCTAAACCACCAACATTATAAGTTCTGGACATAGAGGACTGATCTCTAAGGCAAGATTTGTAAAACTGCACCTTGTTGAAACTTCCCAGATCAGCAGAATTTCCTCTGGCTACAACAGCTCCTTCATTATTCAAGCTTGTGACATTCATCCAAACATCCTCACTGATAGCAAAGTCGATTCCTTTCACCTGTGAGTATATGCACTCATCATCATACCACATGTTTGTTAGAAAAACCTTAACCAAATATGGATAAGTACTTCCAGTCAGCTTCAGGAATTGGTCCAGCTTCTGAAATTTAGCATACTTCTTACTTCACCCAGTGTTTCTTCTTTAAGCCAATCTAGGTTTAACATCTTTGGAGAAATGATTATCTTTCTGCAATAGAGCTTGTAGTAGTCGTCTATGCTTTCCTGGTTTCTGCAGAACCACCTTTCAAGATAGTCACTCTCATTTGGTTCTTTTGAACCAGCATTCTTGACCACAGCCAGCTTTGTTCTCTTTCTCGGGTTGGATGATGAAGCCATTTAGAATGCACTGATTTGAGATAGAATGGATTCCCACACAGAACAAGTAGTATTTGTGAAGTGATGTCTGAATGTATGCATGTCCAACTAAAAATATAAAGACAGATTAATTCACTACACCCTAGAGCACTGATTGACAGTACACTGTACAACATCAAATCCCAACAAATTGAGATACTACACGCTATCAGTATTCTAACAGACTGGGATACTTAGCTTTGCAGAGATTCCCTCAAAAACAGCTTTTGCTTGTTGACTGCCAATACTTCAACGCCACGCGGAGTTCTGGAAACTCTCTCTCGTCACATGCTGAGCGTAACCTTGGTCAATTTTGTCTTATTCGGTCAACAACTCACTGTTTTGTAATGAGCTTAGTTCCAGTTTAACTGATTCAGTTATACAGCTCCATTCTAGTTGGATTTCAACTCTCGTCCAGCTTCACATGCATTTAGCATTTCCATTTAAATTAGTTATGATTTATACAATAAAAAAAATTAAAATATTATAAAATTGAATCTGTTGCAGTGAACTGTGAAGTGCCACGAAGAATAAAAACTGCTAATAGAACATAAGATATAAATGATTCACAACACATGTTTGATATCCAGTATACCGAGTTCATTTCTTAGAAAATTAAATCTTTCTTTACTCAAGGGTTTTGTAAACAGATCAGCAAGTTGATTCTCAGTACTAACAAACTGAATTTCACAATCTCCATTAGTGACATGGTCTTTAATGAAATGATGGCGAATTTCAATAGGCTTAGTCCTTGAATGTTGAACTGAATTCTTTGTAAGATTAATGACACTGGTGTTGTCACATAATAATGGAATTTTAGACTAGTTAAGACCAAAATTACTTAACTGTTGTTTCATCCACAAGGTTTGCGCACAACAGCTTCCAGCTCCAATGTATTCAGCTTCAGCAGTTGGCAATGCCACACACGCTTATTTCTTGCTGTGCCATGAAACTAAACTTGATCCCAGCAAGTGACATGTCCCACTAGTGCTTTTCCTGTCTATTTTGCAACCTGTAAAATCAGAATCAGAATATCCTACTAAATTTAGAGATACATCAGCAGGATACCATAGTCTGATGTTTATTGTTCCTTGCAAATACTTCATAATTCTCTTTACTGCAGTGAAGTGTGCCTCCTTAGGATTGGATTGAAATCTAGCACAGAGGCACACACTGAACATGATATCTGGTCGACTGGCAGTAAGATAGAGCAATGATCCAATTAATGCTCTGAATTTAGTCTGATCCACACTGGCTCCTTTCTCATCTGAATCTAAATAACAGTTAGTTGCCATAGGTGTTACACTTTCTTTACAGCTTTCCATATTAAACATTTTCAGCAACTCCTTGCAGTACTTGATTTGACTTAGAAAAATCCCATGATTCAGTTGCTTGATCTGCAGTCCAAGGAAGTAGTTGAGCTCGCCCATCATGCACATTTCAAACTCTCCCTGCATAGCTGCAACAAACTACTTGAACAGATTTTGATTAGTAGATCCAAAGATAATATCATCTACATAGACTTGCACTAGAATAATATCAGAACATGCTTTCTTAATAAACAAGGTCTTCTGTTTGACCTCTCTCATATGAATGAGATAACAAGAAACTGCTTAACCTCTCATACCACTGTCCAGGTGCTTGCTTCAAGCCATATAGTGTTTTCTTTAGCTTGAAGACATGATTGGGATGCTTATGATCTTCAAAACCCTGTGGTTGACTAACATACACCTCTTCATATATGTAACCATTAAGAAATGCACTCTTGACGTCCATTTGGTGTAATTTGAATCTGTTCATGCTTGTGTAGGCTAGCAACAGTCTAACGACCTCAAGTCTTGCCACAGGTGCATATTCTCCATAATCAATTCCTTCTTCCTGATTGTAACCCTTTGCAACCAATCTAGCTTTGTTTCTCACAATAAAGGACAAGAAAAGGGAGTCAAGAAGAGTGAAAAAATAAAGAGAAGGTATTAGAAAAAGAGAAATACTTTGAGTGAGTTTCATTGTACATATTGTTATTAAGAGCAATTAGAAAGAGGGTTGTATACTAACCACTGTATATCCTTCACTCTGTGAAGTATATCTAGTGAACTTATATTGTTATCTCTTTTGAGAGTGTTTTTCTCATTGTTGAGATATCTTGATCTTAGGGGGAGATTAGGACTCGTTTTACTTTGAGAGGTGTAAAATACTCATTTCTAGAGAGGTGTTGAAACTCGTGTTAGTAAAAGGTCTTAAGCAATTTGCTTAAAGCAACTAGACGTAGCTCTTGTTATAGGGTGAACTAGTATAAATTTGTGTATACTTTTCTCTTATCTATACTTGTTATACGCTATCTTTGAATTGTTTATAATTCGTGATTTGAGTTCAAAATTCATTCAACCATTCACCCCCCTTCTAGATCAAAGTGCACCTTTAGTTGGTATTAGAGATAACCTTAGGGTTTAATTCTTAACAGAATTTGAGAAAAAGATCCTTGGAAAAATCATGTAATACGAAGGTCAAGAAATTAACAGGCCACCCTTGTTTAAGGGAAAGAGGTCTGATTATTAAAAGTTGAGGATGACATCAATTTTGGAATACAATAGTGTGGGTATCTTAAACATCATCAAGAAACGTATTCCCTCTTTAGTGGAGTCCTCTAGAAATCTTACTGAATAAGAATCCTGGAATGAGGAGCAGGCGACATTGTACCAACTTAATGCTAAAGTCAGAGATATCTTGTTATGTGTGTTGTTTGAAGAGGAGCTTTCAAAAGTCAATACTATGTGAAGCACAAAAGATGTGTGGGAGACTCTTGCTCTGTTTCATGAACAATGAGAAAATATCTAAATCAATCTAACTCAAAGATTGATCACGCTTGCCTCATGGCAAAAGCTACAAATAACTCTACATTAGAAGAGTCTAAAGAGGAGACACACATTACCACTATGGGAGATAAATTGGAAAACACCATCTCTAATGATTCAAATAAAGAGGTATATTTCTTTAATATACACTCTCTTAAAGAAGCTTATCAAAAAGTTATTTTTATTAATACTCATTTAGCTTTTGAATATAAAACACTGAAAAAGGATTTTACAAATTCTTGTAAAGAAATTAAATATATGTAAAAAGAGAACTTGAATGTTTTGATAAAAGTTTAGACCTTGTAAGAACTAATCAAAGTTTAAGTGCATGAATCTAGATCCAAAAAGGAAGATTGAAACTCAAAATATTGATCTAGGAAAGATTAACAAATAATTGGTTTTATTAAAAGGAAAATTAGACCTATTGAACCATTTAGTAGTCAATTAGTTGACAGTCTATTAGGAGAAAATTATGATCTTAGAAAGATAATATCAAATACAAATATAAACGAGGAATCTTTAGATGTGTTGATTAAAACCTTAAGAAGTTTATATGATAAGGTAGGGATAGGATATTATGAAATTAAAGATAATGAAAATAAAGCATCTACCAGTGCATTGTCTAGTCTTCATCCAAAGTGTTTACAAGTTCTACATCTCATTCTCATAAAACGTTTACTAGCTACTCTACAACAACTTTCAAGAACAACTTTAAAAGGAATTGTTATAAGAAAACTAACATGAAAGGACGCATAACAGTATGGGTACCAAAAGAAAAATTCTTTCTCTTGTAGATATGTTGGATCTAGTCAGATGAGGATGAAACATTCACATTTTACTAACGAAGGTTCATCTAAAATCAGACAGTCACGTCTACAAGATAAGTGTTCATTTTGCTAGCATCACTAGTCTAGAACTTTTACACTTTAGACAGTCTAGGATATATGTGCATTAGACATTCTAATAGAGTTTACATGCATTTGGTGATATGTGACTGTCTAGGCAAGATGTGATATTTTTTGCATAAAGTTATTTAAAATTTCATTTACAATAACTTGTTTATTGAATTTTTGTTTTATTTTCTTTTTAAAACAGATATGTTTAGTACAATATTTTCAGTTTTTGAAAAATAATTAAACATTATTGTAGAAAAATTGAACTTGACTTGTTGGTTGCGACAGTCAAAACAATATAAATCACTTGAATGTTTTCTATCCACTATCTCATTTACTTTGAATGTTATTATCATCTACACTAACCCAAGAAAGTGAGTTATTGTGAGAATGTGAACTAAAAATGCTTTCAATCATAACTCTGTTTGACCCTTTTTTTCTATTCTTGATATGTTTGATCGCATGAAGAAATTATGATCTAATCATTTAGAATCATTAATGAAGAAATTCGAATGAGTTGCATAATTTGTGTTTGTCTTAACCTCTTAGACGAAGAAGCTAAGTTCAAAATAAGTTTTTAGAAATATCTTAGTTTGACAAATTCTTGTTGAGATTGTACCATATGCATTACATAAGATGGAATATGTTGAAAATATTTTATGAAAATATACTTTATCATGCTAGTTTGTTGATACAAAGTTATGTAGCTAAAATTTCTTTAATTGTGATCTATCAAACGCAAGAATCACAATTTGATCTTTTGTTAGTCAATGAAAAGTATCATAAGACAGATGATTCAATAGAGTCAATTAGTTACATCCGACATGATATATCAAATGAAAGAGGTTATAGTGTATGTGTGTGATAAACTAAACTATTTTCTAAAAATCATCATGTAAACATTATCTTTTAACATTTCTTGTAAGTTCCATATAAATAAAAACATAGAAATTATAGTATCTTTCTTTATAATAGAAATAAAGGACAAGTAATTTGCTTACAAGGATAATTTCCAAAAGCAAAGGCTTGGTTGGAAATTTAGGAGAACCAACCAAACAAGGCCTAGATTTTTCATCTTTTTGTAAGGGCCTTGTTTGGAAGGGATAGGACATCAACCAAAGAAACTCTAAATACTTCATTTATGTGGTCATGCCTATATAAACATGTAAGTCTTTCATTGTAAAACAACTTACAATTTAATAACAATTTGATCATGAGCTTTTCTATCATTTTTTAGTTCATCAAAAGGTTAGTTCCTTAATCTTACAATCTTATCTTAAATATTCTAAATTCAAGTGGCGATTTTTCTATTGCACTTACCCTTTTGAGAGAGTGGCATATTCTTCATTTTCTGTCTTTTCTATCGTTTATTTCCCTTAGTTTGTTCTTAAGAATCAAATTTTCAGACTTGTTTAATCCCTTGATTAAACTCATGTCGAGTGGAGTGACTCTAAAGAACATAGGTGTTCTTATATTTTTTTAATTCCTTGGTTGTCTTTTACATATGTTCAATTAATTATCTTTGAATTGGGTTATTCTATGAGTTCTTAAACTCTTAACCATGGTTGAGACTCATATGCATCTACTAAAGAAGATTCAGGCAATTTCAACTGATTAAAGTGCTTGAACTTGAATTCTATGGATTATTGTATACGGAAACCACAACTTAATCAGCTATTTTTGTATCTAATCCTTTTATAAATAAATTCATTGACTGTTTCTGATATTGTTCAAAATGTTATGAGTTATTGGTTAATCATTGAATATAAGTCATTTTGATTGATCTTACCTTCTAATTCAGAAGTAGATGCTTATCATTTGGTATCTAGAGCATATGGTTTCAAATATAATGTACTTGACTCAAGAACATGATTAACACTTTGTTGTTGTTTTAGTTCTAAAGTGATGTAAATAAGGATGAAAAAGAGTTTATTAAAGAAAGAGAAGAAGAGATGAGAAGAATAAACACAAAAAGTATGACAAAGAAGAAAAAAGATTCCATGAAGACTAACAAAAGGAAGATTCCAAGTTTTGGAAGAGGAGATTAGAGGACATGTACATATGTATTTAGAAACTCATGTTTTTAACTTGAGAGAAGGCTTGGAAAAAATTCATGCACTCTTGAAGTTGGAAGTGTCATTTGGAGTTTTTAACTACCACATGTCACTTTCACAATGCACATAGGGTATTTGAGTGTTAACCCTTCAAGCCTTCAAAAGTCTTTTTGTGTCCATTGAAAATTAAATAGGTGCCTCACATGTGACTTTTCCAAGATTCATCATTGCTTTTCACATGTATCTCCCTGAAGTCAAGGAACTACCCATGCGCACTCCCTAATTTCAAGGGATTAACGTGTTAGACTTAGTTAAGTGAGTTAACTCATGATTAGCAAAGTTAACTCCATCTTTTTGTCCATTCCAGTCCTTAGGAAGAAATCCCTCTATATTTATAGGAGTCTTATCTATTTGTAAACATTACCTTGAAGATTAAATGAAATTCTCCTTTGTGAGTGCGTTGAGAGTTCTCCACTCTTGTTTTGGTTCTTATCTTGATAAGTTTTCTTAAGTGGTGAACTTCCTTACACTTATCTTTTAGTTATTGAATTAATAGTGGCATGTTCTTACTTGTTTTCTTATCTCAATCCATTTTCCCTTTCATTCCTTTGTGTGTCCTTATTTTTACATTGAAACTAATACAAAATAAAATGAGTTTCTCCATGATTTTCTTTGCTTTCGCCAATCACATCTCAATTTTCATGGAGTTTCTTCTCTTCAACATCTCTTGAGTTAATCAAGATCTTCTCCAACTTAATAACATTTGTTCTTACGGGACCTTGAGGCAGAGAACAATACTTTCAAGGTATCAACAGGGTGAGCTCCTCCGTCAATCTTCGGTCTCCGACATTTGGAACAATGTGGGAGGTACCTGTAGAAGGCACTCCGATGTTTAAGTCAGTGCTCGATTATCAGAGGTTTCAGTATGGATTAGAGTAGATAAAATGTACCTTTTCTTCTATTTAATATTCACTATTATATTAACATATGTGATGGTTATTTACCTGCTTTATGTTAGGAGGAAGATGTACGGTTTTCTTGTTAGAGCTACAATCATTATTTCTGCCCTCCTGCTAGAAGGTGTAAGGTTTACTCAACCTTTCCTCTATTAGATGGAGAAGTTGTAAGGTATACTCAATCTTCCTTCTGTCAGGTGTAACATTGCCTCAGAAGTTGTTCCTTTGTCAGAGGTTTGGCATTAGTCCCAATGTTAATTAATGAAATACGTGCTGACTTACGAGAGTGGCCGACAACATATTGGCTAGGGTGATCCATATAGTGTACAACCTATGGGTATGGATGACAACATATCAGCTTAAATGACTAGTGACTTAACAGAGGTCGTGTTCTTGTTTGTCGTATAGTAGACTTGTCCCCCAAACTCGAGTGGTTATCATACCACGAAGAGTTTTCACAATGTCTTGAGGTTGAGGGATACTTTGGGTTTTTATTGTTACTTCTATAACCTATGAGATATTCCTACCATTTTGAGGCTAAAAGAGTGTTGTACTTCTCATGCAGTGGTTGAAATTAGTGACGAATTTTGGGCCTTGGGCTTTCTCTAATAGGATTGATTTGTGTTTACACTTGACATCTGTGACATCTAATGGTTAGGAGTTGAATAGTCATTTGGTTGATACTTCAAGGTCTATAAGTGGATGTTCTTGGCTCATTTGTTCATTCTGCACTACTTCCTTTCGTTTGAGGTCTGACATCTTCTTTTTCTTTTAGAGCTTTGAGTGTGAAGTGTTCTCCTCATACACCAAGGTAATGATGTTTTCCTCATCCTCTTCATCTTCTTCTTCTTCTTCTTCTCAGTCATCTGCTACTAATCTTGAGGGGTTGGTTGGCTCTCGCAATGACTCCTCGTCCTCCGACACTGTGGTGGTGAGGGTCGATAACGGGAACATGGCCATGAACTGCTCGAGTGGTGTCACATTTAGTGATCCTCCTCTTAGGATCGGGTATGACTGGGTCGACACTTTAGTTACCAAGCAGTCTTCCAAGTATAGGTGGCTTGAGTCCTTAGAATATTTTGTTGCGAACATTCTTATGGTAACCCTTGGGACCAAGGGGATGGTGTCAATCGAAAACTGTTCGGTCATTGACTGCGACTGTCATGGTCGAGAATGGAACAAATCAGAGTTCTTTCTCATGTATGGATGTTCCTTCACTGAAGCCCATGTTCGTCTTCCCTTTGACGAGTCACCATGGGCGTGTTGGGCATTTTAAAAGTTGCGCCCACCCAATTACATCCAAATTTCTTGGGTTATCTTTGGTGTTTTCGCCTTCTATGTGAGATGTTCGGCCTACGTTCTTCTACCCAATCATGTCTTCATTATTATAGTGCTAGGTTGGGTATTTCTATTCGTTGGGTGTCTTTGGTAAGTCAGTTTGGATGTGTATTGTTCTCGCCCTATACTGTTTCATACAAGCAGTTCAAGACTGGCTTTTCCCGTATCACCATTGAACCAACTGGTTGCAAGTACTTCTACTACGGGGACGTCCCAAAGTTTCCTTTCTGTTGGACGAGTGATCACGTGTACTATCTCCACTGGCTGAGGTCCTCAATGATTGATGACGATCAAGTAATTTTTAATCTTTTTGATAGCCTTCCTAAGAGATTACCTACGCGGAAACTCCTTAAGCTCTATATTTGCAATCAACGTTGGGTTGATTTGAGTGGTATGTATAATTACATTTCTATTATACTCGACCAATATTAACTTAAAGAAATTTTCTTTTTGTTGCTTGCAGGAATTATGGCTCAAGAAGGTCCTATCGCCTCCGAGATTGTGAAGAAGTTTTGCCTAGAGAAGGAGCAGAGAACTAGAGATAAGGCCACTACATCTGAGACCGTGGGGACACCCGCTCATCATGCTACTCAACAGGTTCCTCCTATTGATCTTGTCCCTCCCGTGGCCAAGAGGAAGAATAAATGTAAGAAGGAATCCAAACGTCGTTCTACTCCTCGTTGATCTCTCAAGAGGGCGAAAACTTCTATTACTGAAGCTGATAGCAGCAAGGAAGGCCAACTAGTCTCCCATGACTTGGAATTCAACAAGGGTGTGAACATCTCTCTCACCTAAGCCGAAATGAAATGTTGATGTCGTCCTTCAAGGAGGGCGACATCATGAATGACTGGTTGAAGCTCTAAGTAAGAGTTATGGTTGTTGCTTGCCTCCTGAGTAATGAGTTCTCTAAGGAGTCGGCCAAAGAGATTGAAGATTTGAAAAGGAAGTTGGCCGACTCGAGGGGTGGCCTGAAAAAGTCTTTAGAAGTTGAGTTTTCCCTGACCGACCAAGTTACCAAGCTTAATGTAGAGCTTGTTGCCTTAGAGGCTGATACAGAAGATTTAAAGATGAGGCGTGGCGACTTGGAGAGGCGAGAAGAGGCCCGTTTGGCCGAGATGTCCCAACGTGAAGAGAAGATCCTTTAGATTACTCATAGAGGGATGATGTCATTGTTGAGAGGGATGAGGTGATCTCTCAGACAAATAAGGTTGAACAAGAACTCGTTGATCTTAAGGATTATATCCTTAGTGTTCATGAAGAAGGTTTCAACTAGTCCTTTTCTATGGGGTGTTGGCCGAAGGATGTTTTCCAAGGTCAACTGATCCTTGTTGATGACATGCCCGACAAGGGGACTAAAGGGGCTGAAGAGGAGAAGATTCAGGGCCAAGGACAAGGTGGCGAGGGCAACTAGGAAGAAGGAGGGGAAGACGATAACAAAACTAAAGAGAGAGGGGCCTCTACTGATAATGGCTCAGATGGAGCCGAGTAGTTGTAGCTTTGTTTTGTTTTTCTTTTTTTTTTTTTTTGTGGTGGTGGAAGTCGCATTTTATTATTTTCTGACTACCTTCTATATGATCGTGGTCTTTGTATTTCCTTTGTTGATTAATGAATATACCAAGTTTTTGCGAATAGTGAGTTTACATTTCTTTTTTGTTTTTTGCCTTAACTATTTTACTACTAGTATCAAATAGTGTGTTTTTTTCTTTCATGATTGTTTCTTGGCTTCTTTACCAATCACTTTGGATTGGGTTTGCAAGTGTAGGCCGAGGTGTTTCTCGACCTCTTTACCAATCATTTTAGATTGGGTTTATAAGTGTAGGTCGAGATATTTCTCAGCCTCTTTACCAATCATTTTAGATTAGGTTTGTAAATGAAGGTTGAGATGTTACTCATTTTTTTGTACCAATTGTTTTAGATTGTGTTTGCAAGTGTAGGGCGAGGTGTTCCTCAGTCTCTTTACTAATCGTTTTAGATTGGGTTTGTAAACAAAGTTTGAGATGTTTCTCAACTTTTGTACCAATCTTTTTAGATTGGGTTCGTAAATGTGGGCCGAGGTGTTTCTCAGCCTCTTTACCAATCGCTTTAGATTTGGTTTGTAAATGACGGCTGAGATGTTTCTCAGCTTTTGTACCAATCATTCTAGATTGAGTTTGTAAATGAAGGCTGAGATGTTTCTCAGTTTCTGTACCAATCGTTTTAGATTGGGTTTGTAAATGAAGGCTGAGATGTTTCTCAGCTTTTATCGTTTAGATTGGGTTTGTAAATAAAGACTGAGATGTTTCTCAGCTTTTGTACCAATTGTTTTAGATTGGGTTTTTAAGTGTAGGTTGAGGTGTTTCTCAGCCTTTTTACCAATCGTTTTAGATTGGGTTTGTAAATGAAGGCTGAGATGTTTCTTAGCTTTTGTACCAATCGTTTTAAATTGAGTTTGTAAATGAAGGCTAAGATGTTTCTCAGCTTCTGTATACCAATCATTTTAGATCGAGTTTGTGTGCTAGCGACTAGTGTCTTGCGTTGTTTATGTAGGTCGAAATTTTAAACTTCTAAATAAGATAAAATAACTGAATAACTTCATTTAATTTGAGCCTCATTAAAACCTTCTCAGCCAAAACCCTTCTTTGGGAAAAAAGACTAAGTTAGGGAAGAGTACTCAAAGTACATAAAACTCAAAATACAAATTAACTAAAATAGAATTTGAGGTGGGATGCATTCCATGTTCTCGGTACTGCCTTCCCAGATAAGTGTTCCAAGCGATATGCTTCATTGCCTACTACTTGCTGAATTTTGGAGGGTCCTTCCCAGTTGGTAGAGAACTTACCTTGTCCCTACCTCGCTTCACTTCTCATCCTCCATACTAAGTCTCCTGCATGAAAACTCCTCGTCACTGCATTAGAGTTGTACTTTCTTTCCGTCCTTCTCTTGCTTGCTTCTTCTCTTACTTAGGCTTTGTCCCTTAACTCATAGAACAAGTCGAAGCTAGCCGTTAAGCTTTTATTGTTGAGCTCTGGGTTAAACACCTCCCGATGTAGACTTGGTTCACCCAGCTCGACCAGCAACATAGCATCTGAGCCACAAGTAAGGCTGAATGGAGTTTCCTTAGTTGAGGATTGCAGCATACACCTGTAAGCCCTTAATACCTCCATGAGATCCTTCGGTCCATCTTCCCTATCCCAGCCTTTTCTTTAATTCATGCAAGATGACTTTGTTCACAGCTTCGACTTGCCCATTAGTTTGTGATTGCCCTACTGAACTAGTGATGGAACGGATCCCTAGCCCCTTATAGAAATCTTAAAGTCCCTGGTCAATGAACTTCCTCCCATTGTTTGAGATTATGGTGTTCGGGAGTTCAAACCTGCATATTATGTTATTCCATACAAAAGATCGGATTTTGTTAGCTATGATAGAGGCCAAGGGATCGACCTCTATCCACTTAGTGAAATAATCAACAACAACCAAAAGAAACTTACATTGCCCCTTCCTAGGGCTGAATGGGCTGATAAGGTCAATTCCCCATTGCGCAAATGGCCATAGGGAACTCGTGTGATGCAACGTCTCCAACTTAGTTCTCAAAATATTGCCAAACTCCTGACATTTCTGGCACTTCTTGACATATTTCGCGGAGTTACTCTTCATACTTGACCAATAGTACCGGGCTCTTATTGCTCTTGTCGCCATGTTGTGTCCTCCTGAATGGAGATCGCAGATCCCTTCGTGGAACTTGTTCATTACATACTCGGCCTGATCTTTGCCGATACATTTTAGCAATGGCCTTTAGTAACTTCTTCTGTATAGTTCTTCTCCAATTAGGGTATACCTTGCGTATTTTCGCTTCATCATTGCCTCCTCGATCTCTTCGCATGTTCCATCTTTCAAGAACTTAATGATGAGGTCGTCCAACATTCTTTGCCCTCCTCAACGACCATGACTTCTTCTCCAATGGATATACTCAGCACCAAGACTATCATTTGTACCACTGAGTCGTAGTGATTCTTGTTTTTAGTGCTTGTGAGTTTGGAGAGCGAATTGGCCCTTAAGTTTTGTTCCCTCCTAATATGCTCTATCGTAGCCACTTTGAAGGTTGACAACAGGTTCACAACCTTATGGTAGTACTGCATCATCATGTTGTCTTTAACTTGAAACTCCCAGTTTAGTGATCAACTATTAGCTTTAAATCGCTCCGACACTAGATCTCTTCAGCTCCCATCGCTTTAGCCAAGTTCAAACCTACAATTATGACTTTGTATTCGGCTTAATTGTTAATGGTTTTAAAATCAAACCTACAATTATGACTTTGTATTTGGCTTAATTGTTAGTGGTTTTAAAATCAAACCTACAATTACGACTTTCTATTCGGCTTAATTATATCTATTTCAATAATATCTTCTATAAGTACAAAATTATTTTAATTTACACAGAAAAATTATTTCATTATTTTCTTATCTTTTATAGTTATTTTTATATAAATAATAGTAATTATCCGTAAGGAAGTGTGACATTTTTAGTATATGAATCATTAAAAACAAAAAAAAAATAATTAAAGTTTCAGTTCTTTAATATTTTGGTTAATTTTTCTATTTCAATAAAATTTAAATTTTTATTACCTTTGATATTTTACTTCTAGATAATTAAAATAAAAAAATTAAAAAATATGATTTCATATTTCTGTTTCAACTGCTGCAATTTCTGAATCTGGCCATCCTTTCTGCTATATTCATTCACTTTATTAGGTTTTAACTGATAAAAAAAATTAGAGTTAATGTGAAGTCATTAGAATTTAATGGGATTAAAACTCAATTAAAAGTGATTTAAAACCAAACCACACCTCGACTCTTCACACCTGGGCACTCTATATGTGGGCACTTTAAGTTTGAATACAAGTGGGGATCACCTCTTATTTTTGGAGCATCCAAGACAACTAAATCTCTTCATCTATATATTTGGAAAATGCGTAATTATCACATTCTTCCTCCAAAATAAATAGATAAATTATTTAAAATGTTAAGAAAATATAAATAAAAATAAAATAAACATCAAATATAAATATTAAAATATAAAATATTAATTACAATTTAAATGACAAAAAACCATAATAAATATCTCACGATGATTTCAAACATTATATACATGAAACCTATTTCTACTTTAAAAAAATCTAAATCAAATAAGTATGTCAAAAATAATTAATAACTATAAATAGTATCGTCTTCAAACATTTTGATTCTACAAATAAATAAATAAAATAAAAGTATTAATAGTTTATAAATATAAAAATGTAATATACATATTAATGATAAATTTGAAATGTAAAAGAACTTACTCTAATTTGATGGAATATTTGAAGTATTAAGCACTCGAATAAATTATAAATCAATCCTTTTTTATATTTTATATCCATTTCAATAATATCTTTTATAAGTACAAATTTATTTTAATTTATAGAGAAAAAAATATTTATTTTCTTATCTTTTATAGTTATTTTTATACAAATAATAATAATCATGCATAAGGAAGTGTCACATTTTTAGAATAAGAATCATTACAAACAAAAAATAAATAATTAAAGTTTCAGTTCTTTAATCTTTTGGTTTGTTTTTCTATTTCAATAAAATTGCAATTTTTATTACATTTGATATTTTACTTCTAGATAATTAAAATAAATTTTTTTTTTAAAATATGATTTCCTATTTCTATTTCAGCTACTGTAGTTTCTAAATCTAGCCATCTTTTCTGCTATATTCATTCACTTTATTAGGTATTTAACTAATAGAAAAAAAATATCAGAGTTAATGTGAAGTCATTATAATTTAATGGGATTAAAACTCAATTAAAAGTCATTTAAAACTAAGCCACACCTTTGCACTCCAGGTGGACACTTCACACCTTGACACTCTATACGGCACTTTGAGAAGTGGGGACCAGCTCTTATTTTAGAGCATTCAAGACAACTGAATCTCTTCATTCATATATTTAGAAATTGTCTAATTATCACATTCTTTCCTGCCATAATAAATAGATAAATTAATTTAAAATGTTAAAAAAATATAAATAAAAATAAATAAAATATCAAATATAAATATTTATTAAAATATAAAGTATCAATTACAATTTAAATGACAAGAAAACATAATAAATATCTCACTGTGATTTCAAACATTATATACATGAAACCTACTTCTATTTTAAAAAAATCTAAATCAAATAAGTATGTCAAAAATAACTATAAATAATATGTCATCAAACATTTTAATTCTACAAATAAAAAAAAATATAATTATTAATAGTTTATAAATATAAAAATGTAATTGACATATGAATGATAAATTTGAAATATAAGAGATCTTACTCTAATGTGATAAAATATTTGAAGTATTAAACACTCTAATAAATGATAAACCAATCTTTTTTTATATTTTATATCTATTTCAATAATATCTTCTATAAGTATAGAATTATTTTAATTTACACAGAAAAATTATTTTATTATTTTCTTATCTTTTGTAGTTGTTTTTATATAAATAATAGTCATCATGCATAAGGAAATGTCACATTTTTAGTATAAGAATCATTACAAACAAAGAATAAATAATTAAAGTTTCAGTTATTTAATCTTTTGTTTGTTTTTCTATTTCAGTGAATTTTAAATTTTTTTTACCTTTGATATTGTACTTCTAGATAGTTAAAATAAAAAAGTTAAAAAAATGATTTTCTATTTCTATTTCAGCTGTTGCAATTTTTGAATCTAACCATCCTTTCTGCTATATTCATTCATTTTATTAGGTTTTAACTTATAAAAAAAATCAGAATTAATGTGAAGTCATTAGAATTCAATGGGATTAAAACTCAATTAAAAGTGGTTTAAAACCAAGCCACACCTTGACACTCTATATGTGGGCAGTTTAAGTTTGAATATAAGTGGGGACCACCTCTTATTTTGTAGCATTCAAGACAACTAAATCTCTTCATCTATATATTTGGAAAGTGCCTAATTATCACATTCTTCCTCCATAATAAATAGATAAATTATTTAATGGGATTAAAACTCAATTAAAAGTAATTTAAAATGGTATTAATACATCTCGCCACTCTAAGCCACATCTCAGCACTCCAAGCCACACCTGACCCTGTCAATATCAAGTTTCTATACACCTATAGGCCATATATCTGACTTATTTAAGTGTTGTATCAATATTAAGTTTTGATATAAATGTGGGTTCAACATTCATTCAATTTTTGTCAAGCATCTTCACATTCCAACTTAAAAGTGGCTCCAATTAAATCTCCTATGTTGCACGGATAATACTAATATATTACAAGTATGTTGCACGGATAATACTAGTATATTACAAGTAGCTTGACTATCCAAATATCTTCACATACACACCAACCCAACAAATAAAAAGGATGAAAGAAAATTAGAAAAAAAAAAAAAAGACATCGACAGACGTAGTTATCAACAAAGAAAAATACTCGATTAGGTAAAAAACAGTTTCCATTCATGTTTTTAAGCAGAGGCCAGGTTATTTAATAAAGAAATAAAATAATGTTTACAAGGATATACATATCTAACTTTGTGCGCTAGCATGTATCCTAAGAACCAATCTCATCCAAAACTTTGAGTTCCTCAATCATTAACCAACGCAGACGCCTTCTTCCTCCTGCACCTCCGTGAGGTCTTCGTAAATCCTCGTATTTTTTTAAATTTTGAAAATATGTTTTTTAAATTGTATAATTTAGAATATGATTTTTTTTATATAATCTGAAATATAATTTTTTTATTTCAAATATTAAATTTTAGATTATATAACTCAGAGCATAACTTGTATAGTTTGAATTATAAAATTTGAAATATATTTTACATTTTGGATTATAATTTTTGTATTCTATATTATAATTTTTTTATTACAATTATATAATTTAAAATATAATATTTTTTATTTTGGATTACATAATTTGGATTATAATTTTTTAATTTCAGATTGTAATGTTTGAAATATAAAAATGTTGGGAAATATAAGATTTATTTAATTTTTTTTATTAAAAATATAATCATAATTTTGCCGTGTCTAGATATGTGTTTGGAAAAAATTATGGAGGTGCGGGAAGAAAGTCTCATTAACAATATCTTGAACTTTGTTTAGAATAACCCGTCACCCTCCATTATCTCTTCGATGCCAGCTTTCTTTATAAAATTGTATTTGTTCCTTTATTTGACTTTTCTTATTTAATAATTAATGATGTGATTTTTATTCTTTATACATTGTTACTATTTTTATCCTTACTAACACAATAACTTTACTAATTCAATTATATGTAAAAAAATACCCACGACAAATGATATTTATTGCGATGAAAAAAAATATAAGTGCTTTTATCATATAATTATAACAATATAAAAATTAATAAAAGATTCATTTTCATATAAAATTTTATTCTAATAATTAATTTTTTTATTATAAATAATTTTTTATCAAACAATAAGTGGACACAAAAACATGCTTTTCACAAATAATAATAATAATAATAATAATAATAATAATAATAATAATTTATAACTTACAACAATAAAAAGGAAATTGCCCCATACATTTCATTTAAAAAAAAAAATTACCCTAAACATGTTACATTTTTCATGTAAAAATGCTTATTATTTATTTGCATAGCTAAATGCAGGCAACATAACTGCCTTTCTTGAACTGTTGTTTTAAACAATTACTATTTTTCATGGTATTTTTTCTTTTCGAGGAACACAATATTTTTTTTATTTTGTTTTAATTTAATTTAGAAAAAAAATACAACAATACAATAGAAGAAATGTGAACATACATCACGTCTGTGTGTGTGTTTATGTTAGTAATAATAATATTTCACGAAGTAATCTCTACAAAGCTTTGATGAACTCGCACAAACATTTGGTCTATTAGTCCAAATAACGAAGTCACATATTCACATCTCCCTCAGGTTGCCACCAAACCAAGAAAACCCAACATTTTACATAAGCAAAAATCCTTGCACCCCGCGAAATATTTCAGGAAATTGCATGCTCTTTCTTTTAAGTCCACGTATAATTACTGTCCATCAGGAATTTTGCATATTGCATATGTTTTCTTGCCAATCTTACATTCAATACCTTTGAATTTACAGCTAAAAATACTCTTGAAAGATTTCCCCACAGCACACTTCATTTCCTCGTCGACAACTTTCTTCAGTGAATGGGCAATGTCACCCACTGCCCATGCCAAGGATATGTGCGGACGTGGATCCTGTAAAGAGTAGTTCAAGTTCAAATAATGCTAAGACAGTAGTTATGATGCAGTGGTTGTGGTGGCAGCATTAGTCAATAAAATTACTGACCTTGTAAAACTCAGGAAGATTATGAAGTCTGTAAATTGTATTCACTGCTTCAATTTGCTTTGTAATCTGCAATTAATTGGAAAGAAAGAACATATTTCACATTAATTGATAAACTAGATGGAGAGAATGAATTGGCCTAAAAGATTAAACAGTGAGAAATTAGTAGTCTTATCAGATATTAACTCTATTTTGCAGATGTTCTCTCATCTCATCTCTAGTCTTTTCCCAATTCTGTGACTTTCCATGCAAGACCAAAAGAATGTACGAGACTTTTGAAAATTTACAATTCAATCCTTATTTAATTCTGTTTTTCATGTCACTCTAATGGTTTAATTCACTACCCATTTTTCTAACATGATTTCCCTTACCAAGAGAGCATTAATATGTTTTAAATCAGCAGCTTTATAGGCAACAAACCAAGATACAAATATTAAGCCACTATCAACACACGTTTAAGCGACAAATGCAACAGATAATTCCAACTTCGATATGATTTAAGAGTAACACAAATAACAGGGGCATGCAAAAAAGAAAAATAAGGCCACAATCATACCTCTACTAAGCCTCCTTGAACAACTTCGAGTGATAGAAACGTGCGTGTCTGATCATCATTAACAAAAACCTCCCACTTGTTGAAGTCTATCCAAAACCTACTTCAAAAGGAAACAATAAGGAAAACAGGTGGAAACACAAATACTGTTCCATTTTCATAAGTGAAAAATAGAAGAAATAAAACTGACTGGCGTTGAATTTGAAGCTTCTGTTTGAGCATTGAGATCACTGAGTCAATCTGGTGCACTCGTATTGGAACAGTTCTTCCCAAACTTACGTGAAATTCTCTTCCTAAGGCAACTTGTTCGAGCTTCTCATCATTTTGGCAGAGGATGTTTAGTGGGACATCAACATCAACAACACTAAGATTTGGTTCCCAAGATGAAACTTTTTTCAAGAAAGCAGATATGTCTTTCTTCAATGGAGATGAAATGTTAACTGTAAAGAAAAACTGCAACTTGTATAATTTACCATTCAAAAGCTTTGAACAAATTACTTAAGAATGAAAAAAAGAGCTTAAGAGATTGATTATCTCATAGCTAATCCTTGTTATTTATAGAGGAAAATTACACAGGAATACCAAGAGGTACAAGAAGAAAATTACATCAAGAATACCAAGAGGTACCAGAAAAAAGCTGTATCTGGGTAATTTATGCTAATAAGCAAACCAACTTTTTAGGACACGCTGCTAAACCTATCTAAACAAGTTATGTAACCAAGATAAATTATTTTAATACTCCCCCTCAAGTTGTCGCATATAGATTGTATGTGCCAAGCTTGGAACATATAAATTGAATTTGAGGTCCTCTTAGGGATTTTGTTAACACATCTGGTAGCTGATTATTGGATCCAATAAATTTAGTACAAACTTCTTTGGACAACATCTTCTCTCGAATAAAATGACAGTCAAGTTCTCTGTGTTTGGTGCTCTTACAGAATTCAGGGTTAGATGCAATGTGGAGAGCTGCTTGATTATCATGGTACATCTACATTTGTTGAGTCTAACTGAATTTTAATTCTCGAAGAAAATGTTTCACCCATACAAGTTCACAAGTGAGAGACGTCATTGCCCTATATTCAGGTTTAGCACCAGATTGGGCAACCGCATTTTTTTCTTGCTTCTCCAAGAAATAATGTTGCTTCCAATGAAAACACACATAATAGATCCTGCCCAATCAGCACAACAATACTCAGAAATTTGGGTATCCCCTTTATCTTCGTACAAGAAACCTTGTCCTAGAGCCTTTTTGAGATATCTCAATATGCGGATGACAACATTCCAATGATCAACAAAATTTTTTTGCATAAACAGAAAAAACAACACCCACTACAAAAGATAGATCAAGTCTGGTAATGTTGAGATAAATAAGCTTCCCAACAAGTCTTCTAAATCTCTTTGGGTTGGAAAGAGCTTCACTTTGATCTACCATTAATTTTTTATTTGAATCCTTAGGGCTATCCACTGGTCTACAGCCAATCATGCCTCCTCCCAATTCCAAGATATCTAAAGCATATTTCCTTTGAGAAACTACAATGACAATAAACAATTAAATAATCTACCTCAATGTGTTTCATTCTAAAAGTTCGAACAATGTGACTGAATTTTTCAAACCAAGCACGAGGAGATTGTTTGAGACTATAGAGAGACCGTTTTAAATTACAAATCAAGCTAGACTCCCCCTAAGCAACTAATCCAAGAGGTTGCTCCATGTAAATCTCCTCTTCTTGATCACCATGAAGGAAAGCATTTTCTTATGTCTAATTAATGGAGGGGTCAAAGACATATAATTGCCATGACAAAGAAGAGATGCACAATATTCATTTTGCTACGGGAGAAAAAGTATACCCATAATCAGGGCCATAGATCTGAGTATATCCTTTGGACATCAATCTAGCTTTGAGGCAATCGACTTTGCCATTTGGCCCAACTTTAATGGCGTAAACCCAACGCCAACCAACAACCTTTTGTTTAGGTGGAAGAGGAACTAAGTGTCATCTACCATTATGTTCAAGAGTCTGCATTTTGACAATCATGGCTTGTCGCCATCCAGGATGATCAAGTCCCTCTTTCACTCTTTAGGAATGGTAATGGAAGATAGTAAAGAGATAAAAGAACAATAGGAAGGGGACAAATGATGATAGCTTAGAAAATTGTCAATAGAATAAGGATTGCATGTAGAGCGAGTAGCTTTTTGAATGTCAATAGGCCAACTAGAATCTTCATTATCAAGAGATGTGGTATTGGACAATGATGGTGAAGGACTTGACGAAGAGACTCATCATGTGGTATTGAACTGGTCGTTTGAGTCCATTGTTGATAGGTGATAAGAGGAGAAGGTGATGGTTTAAGTGAATTAGGATGATGAGATGAATTTGAATTATTGGAAGAAGTTGAAAAAGTGTTATGAATAGGATACACAAAGGGCTCAACTAGGGCTCAACTAAAGGCCTGTTGGACAAAGTTAACATCTCTTGAAAGCAATGGTTTTCTTAGGATACAAACAAAGCCAATGAGATTCTACTTTATTCATATAAACTCACTATATGTTTGTTTATGTGGATGATATGATTATTGATGGAGATGATGAAACAAAGAAATTGGCTTCAAAAGAAAAATAACAACCCATTTTGAAATGAAAGACCTAGGAAATTCAAGTACTTCCTTGGAATAGAGATTGCTTATTCCAAAAAGGAGATTTTCATCTTCCAAAGAAAGTATGTACTTGATCTCCTTAAAGAAACAGGTAAGTTGGGGATGTAAAAGTTCAAGAGTTCCTATTGAACAAAATCATAAAATTGGAAGTGATGAGTGTTCTCCTGTGGATAAGATCCAAGATCATAAATTTGTTGGAAAACTCATCTATCTATCACAAACAAGACTAGGCATTGCTTATGTTGCTAGTATGGTAATCCAATTTATGCCTCATTCAAGATAAAGACTGTTAGGTTCCCAGTAAAAGAAATAATAAACCCACACTCAACAGAGGTAGTTCATAGACAAACAGAAAAGTCTTGTATTGATTCTCAAGGCAAACACAAGTTTTCATAGCACAAGTACACAAAGAAGCACTTTCCTTTCACACAGGACAAAACCTGTCTACTCATACAACGTTCCCAAGAGTCCCCTCCTCCTAACCTGGGTGGTCTATTTAAAGCCCAACCCATCATAACAACCAAAATTGCCCCGCTCCCTTTTTATTTAATTTTCTACTATAATAAACTCTCCCTATTTTGTCCCTCTCATTTCCCCTGTACCTAACAAAGACACATATGAACAGTTAACAAAATTCTTCAATACTTGAAGTCACGCGCAAGAAAGGGATCGATGTTTAGAAAAGACACTTTGACTTTCAAGAAATATATTGATGCAAACTATGCAGGTTTTGTTACTAACAAAAAATCTACCTCTAGATACTGTATGTTCCTTGGAGAAAGTTTGTAAGCTGGAGAAGCAAAGAACAAGATAGAGTATATCATTATAGAGAAAAAACTAAATTTTGAACCCTTGCTCAAGGTGTGTGAAAGACTTTGTACGAAAATCATACTCTGACATTACAATAAAAGTTGACATCCTTTCGTAAGTGTATTGTGATAACAATTCAACCATGATAAAACCAAACACATTGAAATTGACAAACTCTTCATCAAAGATAATCTGGGCAAAGGTTATGTGGTTACAACCCATGTCCCAACAAGACTTCGGATAGCAGACATTTTCACTAAAGGGCAAGGAAAACTTCAAGATATTTTAGGCAACTTAGAAATGATTGTTATTCATTTACCAACTTGAGGAGGAGTGTTGTAAATAGCATATTATGAGGATAAAAATATCCTCAATATTTTCAGTAATTAGGAAAAAATATCTTTAAAAGATAAAATAATGTTTTATTCCTTACATAGTTCAAGTGATACACTCACATTTACACACTTGAACCAAAGAGAGATAAACTTAGAGTGAGGTGTATGTCCATGTGATTTACCATTGCAGGATTGTCATGCCTCATAATTACAATGATAGCATAAATTTACCTCCTTATTATGAATTCGATCTATCTTTCCATATCTTTAGAGGACACATGAGAGCAAAGTATGATGGTAGAGTCCTTATGAGTCTTGTAGGTTTACATTTTCTACTTTTATGTTGCTCTTAGTTAGAATTTGCCTTTTGTTGGGGATAAGCAAGGCTCTAAGTCTAGGAGAATTTGATAATAGATCAATTTTTTATTTTAATTACGACTTATTTTTCAAGAGTTTTTAATTATGGTTTTCTGTTTAGAACCATACTTATTAATTCAAATCTTGCATGCAGTTCGTAATATTGAAATTATGTGGCTTCAAAGGTTGCAGCTGAGGATTGGAGAATCCTTTTGGAAGGAGGAAAAAGATGAAGGTATCAACACAACACAACAAGGGATAGAAGAAGAGATGGTTTTTGAAGAATTGGTCAACAACATTTTGTTGTCGAGTGAAATTGGACTAGGAAATAAACTCCTCAAAGATTTGCTCAATAACACATCTTTGCTGAGTGAAACATGGACAACATGCAAGATTCGAAAAGTCGCTCAACAAAGAACTTTTTGCTGAGCAATTGTTTGGCAGTGGGTCAGAGTGCTAAAACTCATGAGATAACACTATTCTATTGTTCAGAACTCTCTCCTAGTTCATGTTTCTACCATTCTTCATTTCTTTATAGATTTTGATGTTTCTCATGGCAATGAATATCTAATCTCTCCATTGTTGGAGTTAAATGTTACTCTTAAAAAAGTAAGTACTAGGCCTAAGTGCAAGGTAAATCTAAATATGAGGCATTCTAATGTGCATAGACAAATAAATTAGCAGTAAATTCAAATAAAAATCACTGCAACAGCAAAACCATCACATGAAAACATATAATGGTATGTTTAGAAAGACAAGTTATTTTGAACATCATAATTAACTTACTTGGTATGTAAACATGCAAGGCATAGTTACCATCGACATGAGGGAAGCTCCTAACTCTTGTTGTCTGACCTATCTGCTGATCTAAAGGCAATTTACCATAAAAAACCATGAATAGTTGTTGACAAAAGAACATAGCATACCAGCACAAAATAAGAAATGAAATTAGTTACAATGAAACTTCCAACATAAGAAAAATGAGTTTTGAATTCAAAAAAGAATTGTAACATTAACTAAGATGTTGCTTCATTCTCTTTTCTCCTTCTAGTAATGAGTAAATAAAAACAAGTTTAAAACCTAGAATACCAAGAAATGTTGACGGGTCAAGGAGAGAGATAGGAGGTGGTGGCAAGGGTGTGAATACTGCTGAGGGAGCAGAGGTTGGAGCTGAAGGTGCAGATTCAGAATCCGAATCAGAAGATCCATCCCCATAGCATGATTTCAGAGCCTCCATTAATCAGTCAACACTTTTATAACATACGAAGATCTGCACATTAAACTCAACATTCATGGTACCTCATATAAAACAAATAAAATAATCAAAGAATGATCAAAATCCTCAAAAAATAATCCCTGTGTGTTTATGCAATTATATACTTCAGTTATAATAAGAAAAAATAGATTTCTCTCCCATTTAATTTGTAACTTCATCCTTTCTGTACTTACTCTTTGAAAGTTACAATGATAAATCTACCGTAGTTGGATGCTAAATGAGATTCCAAAATAATTTCTTTTAAAGGATTGCCATTCAGGACTTGGCATGGGATTTCATTACTTTCTACTGGTAATGCTCAAGTGAAAACCATTATGCAAGACACTGTTTGCAATGGAACAAAACACTAAGCAAGTTTCACCATAACCCATTCCCATAAGGTCATAAAAGAACTGTATGCTCTAAAAGCTGTACGTACAAAATATACAGGCTAAAATCTTTTTTTTTTTGTATAAATGCCATGGCAATCCATAAATCCAACCGTTGATGCATTCAAAACAAGAATTAAAAAAAAAAAAAACATTAGAACGAGACAAATCAAAGTTTGATTAAGCACTAGAAGGAGATTACAGAACTGTTAGAAACATTGAGAATTAGTAACCTACGCCCCCCCGAAATGAAAAAAATAAAATTTTGAAAATAGTTCCTTATTTTTCAAGTAAAACAGATCATGGAGGATGACACCATGTTGAGAAGAGAGAATGTGAGAAAGAATATATTGAATTCCACATATTGTGTACATAAATGGGTATTCTTATGTATAATGAAGAAGAAATACAATAATAAGAGCCAAAATCAATATCTAATAATGGGAAATATTTGGTAAGAAATTTCCCTATAAATTGTATCATATCTCCCTATTTAATGTAATTGTCAAATCCGTGATTGTTGCTGATACATTTTAGGAAGTTTTATTTGTTAGCCTGCTGTATTTTTATTCTAAATCGTTTCAGTATCTTTCTATTAATTCTAGGATTGTATATGCAGAAACAATTCCACAATCGCAGGGATTTGTCCCCAAGTTTTCCCTCTGATGTATCTCGTAAAATAAAGTATCACAGATTATTCCTAAAGTTGAGATAGTCTCAAAAATCCTAATCTTTAGAAGCCTCTGACCATGATACCTAACCCTAAGGCACAGCCTTCATTGCTGCATGACAACCAAACCCTAAGGAACAGCCTTCATTGCTGCATGACAACCTAACCCTAAGATGCAGCCTTCACTGCTGCATGATTAAGATTATCACTGCAGTCCTCATTGCTGCAGAATCTTCCTATAAACCCTTGTGCCTTGATCGCATCTACTTGTGATGGTTGAAATCGTGAAACCTACTCTAGAAATTGGAGACAAGTCCCAGAATGTTGGAGAATTGTACAGTGTTAATCCTGCTTAATGGAAATAATTATCTCAAATGGTCTCAATGCATTAAAACCATCTTGAAAGGAAAAGAGGAAGTCAGTCACTTGATTGATAATACTCTTCATGAAAGGGGTGACAAATTTCTATCATGGGATGAAAAAAACTCAATGATCATGGCATGGCTATGGAATTCAATGGTCACGGAAATCAATGATACCTACATGTTCCTTGCATCTGCAAAGGGGATCTAGGAAGCTATAGAAAAAAACTATTTTAAGGCCTTGGTTACCAAACAAGTAAACAAATCAATTACAAAATATGCCAATCAAGGCTATAAGAGCTAACTGTCAAGAAGACGTAGTAATTCTTAAGGACTATACTGAACAAGATAGTATGATTTCTTGGTTGGTCTAAATTCAAAATATGATGTTACACTGATGCCAATCAGATTGTGAAATTTTAGGGAAAATGATACCAGTAATCACGGTGCAGAATTATTGGGTAATGGTGAGGGATGAAAAATTATCTTTATTGAGAAACAAATCTGCCAACAATAAGAGGTTGGTGCTCTCCAAGCCTATTCCAGTCCTAGGTTTTTTTTCCCTCCTCTCCTAATTCCTCCCTTCCCCCTTATAAAGGTAAACCACAGAATTCAAATTACAAATCAAATCCTAACCGAATCCTCTCTAAAATAATAACTTCAAATCCTAACAAAATCTTTCCTAAATTAAAGATAGAAAATAACTTGAAATCTAATTAAATCCAACAGAATTGGAAACAGAATCAAAACCGAATCTCCCTAATTTTTCTCTTTGTGCTTTCGGCTGTAATGGAAGGGTAAGGGTGCAATCCTCTTGGTGGAGCCCTTCACCACTTCTGACTCCAAGGGCGTAACAATACCCTCCCCTTCAAGAAGCACCTTGTCCTCAAGGTGGAAGGAAGGGAAAACTTGCTGAATTTCAGAGGCTAGTTCCCATGAGTTCTCAAATTCTGGGAGATCTTGCCACTTGAGTAAAATTTGCAACTGATCTTCATTATTTCGTCGAACTGCCAGCACCTTCTCAGGTTGCACCTGCAGCTCCCAATCTTCAGTTAATGCAGCTGGTAAGTTTTGAGAGGGCGTATCTGGCTTTATACAAGCTTTGAGGAGAGAAACATGAAAGACGGGGTGTACCCGGGCCTGCTCGGGTAACTGCAGCTTATAAGCAACTTGTCCAATCCGTTCCAGCACTTCAAAAGGCCCATAAAACCTTGGACTCAACTTTTGGTTGATTTTCTTAGCCAAACTTTTCATCCTGTAAGGTTGAATCTTTAAATAAACCTTATCGCCTGGTTGGAATTCCACTTCCCTTCTCTTCTTATCTGCATATAGCTTCATTCGTTGTTAGGCTTTGTTCAAGTGCACTCTTAATTCTTCCAGCATCTGATTTCGCTCCTGCATCAAGAGCTGGACCTCATCCACATTAGCCTCTCCTACCCCTCTCTGTAATATGGGAGGATCCCTACCGTAAAGGGCTTTAAACGGAGTCATTTTAATGGAGCCATGATAATTGGTATCATACCAATATTCTGCCCAAGATAACCATTTGGGCCCCTGCTTGGGCTTAGTTCCTGTGAGGCACCTGAGATAGGTTTCCACACACTTATTTACTGCTTCTGTCTGGCCATCGGATTGAGGATGGTAAGCTGTAGTCATCTTCAATTTAGTACCAGCCTCTTTAAACAACTCAGCCCAAAAAGCACTCATGAACAACCTGTCTCGGTCAGAAACTATGGAAGTGGGAAATCCATGTAATCTAACAACCTCTTTGATGAATAATTCTGCCATTTCTTTTGCTGTATAAGGGTGGGAGACAGCAAAGAAATGTGCATACTTAGTCATCCTGTCGACCTCCACTAAAATGCTATCCCGCCCCAAGGCTTTGGGCAAGCCCCCTATGAAATCCATGGATATGTCGGACCACACATTCTCTGGTATAGGTAACGGCTGTAGTAACCCAGCTGGAAGTAAATTCTGATGCTTATTTCTCTGACAAACGTCACATTGCCGCACATAGTCCAAAATATGCTTCTTCATTCCTTCCCAATACAATATTCCTGAAATACGCTTGTAAGTTCTGAAATGACCAGAATGTCCTCCAACCTTAGAATCATGAAATTCCTGGAGGATTTGAGGAATCCACTTGGAATTCTTAGAAATCACCATTCGTCCCTTATACCTCAATTTTCCGTTGACCAGGGCGAATCCTGCAGGTGGGTCTCTCCCTTGGAGGATTTGTTGTATGATGCATCGCAATCTCTCATCAGATTGTACCTCATCCTCCAATCCTTCCCAATCCACGCTGACTGTGGTTGTAAGTGAGGAAAATTGGATTTTCCTAGATAAGGCATCGGCAACCCTGTTCTTACTCCCCACCTTGTAACGAATTTCAAAATCGTAGCCCATGAGTTTGGCTACCCATTTGTTTTGCTCCTCCCCACCAATCCTTTGATCCAAAAGGAATTTGAGGCTTTTTTGGTCGGTATATACAATGAAATGCTGGCCTAAAAGGTAATGCCTCCATTTTTGAATAGCCAACACTATAGCCATGAGCTCCCTTTCATAGACGGACTTGCCTTGATTCCTTTCGGATAACTTCTGACTCATATAAGCCACTGGTCTTCCTTCTTGTAACAGAACAGCCCCAATTCCTTTGCCTGAGGCATCAGTTTCCAGAGCAAAAGGCTTGGAAAACGTGGGGACCGCTAAAACAGGGACAGTAGTCATCGCAGTCTTTAATTCCTCAAACGCAGCTTGTGCTTCTTTATCCCATTTGAAGCCGTCCTTCTTGAGGAGTTGCGTTAATGGCCATGCGATTCTCCCATAATTTCGGACAAAGCGCCTGTAGTAACCTGTGAGTCCCAAAAAACCTCGCAGGCTCTTGAGGTCTTTAGGAATAGGCCAATGTGTCATAGCCTGAATTTTCTCTGGGTCAGCAGCTAGTCCTTCAGCTGAAATGATGTGGCCTAAATATTCCAGTTGTTCCTTCTCAAAACTGCATTTCTTTCGGTTGATTAATAACTCATGTTGCCTTAGAGTTTCTAGGACAACCTTGAGATGTTCGCGATGTGTTTCATGGCTGCCACTATACACCAAGATATCGTCAAAAAACACCAAAATGAATTTACGCAGATAAGGTTTCAGAACCTGGTTCATTAGTGCTTGGAATGTAGAGGGTGCATTGGTGAGGCCAAATGGCATGACCACAAATTCATAATGTCCTTCATGAGTTCTGAATGTTGTCTTGCTGATATCCTCCTCTTTCATTCTGATCTGATGGTATCCAGACTTGAGATCCAGCTTGGAGAAAACTGTAGCCCCTCCTAACTCGTCAAGCAGTTCGTCAATCACAGGAATGGGGAATTTGTCCGGAACGGTTACCTTGTTTAAAGCCCGATAGTCTACACAAAATCTCCATCCTCCATCTTTCTTTTTCACAAGAATTACAGGGCTGGAGAATGGGCTGATGCTGGGTCTAATGATTCCGGACTGCAGCATGTCCTCCACCATCTTTTCGATTTCATTTTTTTGATAGTGAGGGTATCTATAGGGTCGAATGTGAGGAATCTGAGCTCCTTCCTTCAAAACGATTGCATGATCATGCCCTCGATGGGGGGGAAATCCTTGAGGTTCTTGAAATCGATCTTCAAATTCTTGCAATAAGGCTTTGATTTCTGTTGATTGGGGCTGGTTGTGTTCCTCTGATGGTGAGGCAATGAGAGGAGTTACGAGGTAGCCTTCTTCCTCA
>Ga0209489_103340_pt1 | contig 31444 bp, 33 predicted proteins | sample SiratrowhiteBW_FD_187527 | JGI IMG/M metagenome (GOLD analysis project Ga0209489, IMG submission 187527) | Root nodule microbial communities of legume samples collected from California, USA - Siratro white BW (SPAdes) (version 2) | ecosystem: Host-associated > Plants > Roots > Nodule | place...
TTTTAGTTCTTGAGGGACCAAATAAATCCATGTGAAGCAGCTCAAGTGGTCTAGTTGTAGAAACAACATTAATCGGTTTAAAAGAGCTTTTAGTTTGCTTACCCTTTTGGCATGCTTCACACAGTTTGTTCCTCTCAAACTTAAGCTTAGGAAGACCAATTACAAGATCCTTAGATGCAATCCTATTTAAATGATGCATGTGAATGTGTGCAAGTCTCCTATGCTATAACCAAGATTCATCATCTCGGGATAGCAAACAGTTCATACAAGGGATGATGCTTGAGACATTAAGCAGGTAAACATTACTTACTCTTTTACCTACAAGAACTGTTTCAGTAGAATCTAAATATGCTATAATGCATTGCTCTGGTTCAAATGTAATCTTGTAACCACGATCACACAGTTGACTAATACTCAGCAGACTATGCTTCAGACCTTCAACCAGCAACACATCCTTTATGATTACTTTATTGTCATTTCCTATATCACCAACACCTAGAATCCTTCCTCGATTGTTGTCTCCATAGGTGACAAATCCTGCTGGTTTCCATTTCAAATTAATCAATTGAGAAGCCTCTCCTGTCATGTGCTTTGAGCATCCACTGTCCAAATACCACATCAGTTTATTGGATGCTGATCGTTCCTGCAAAACAGATTGAGTTTAAGGATTTGGTACCCTATTAAGCTTGGGTCCAGCAATGTTAGATGTGCTTTTTGGCACCCACCTAACCAATCCTTTTGGCACACTAAATTTTCTAATTCTACAGTTTCTAATATAGTGGCCCTTTCTCATACAGTAGAAGCAAGCAATCGATTGTGAAGACTGTGATCTAGAACCTTTAAAAAAATTATTAAACAGTTTTTGCTTTCCATTTGGACCAGCTTGATAACCAATGCCAGCCTTTTCAAAACACAATTTTGGGATCCCAAAAGAGCATTTAGGTTTGTTATCCCCATAGAAAGTTTTGAAGTAGTATAAATCAAATAGTTCACTTTGTTTTGCAAAACAATACAATTTTCACAATCTACTGGCTTGCTACAGTTTTCACAATGAATTGGTTTGCTAGAGTTAAGTTTATTGGAGTTTACAGAATTTAACTACTTTTCTAAATTTTCCAAATCATCTTTTGCTTCAAGTAGCTCATCCTTCAATTGCTTAACTCTATTTTTCAACCATCTATTCATGCCTTTCAATCTTCTATTAGATTGGGCTAACTTGTTAGCTTCCTCATGTGTTTCTTGAAATGCATAAAGAAGTGTGTTGTAGTTAGTACTATTAAATGAAGCACTGGATTCAGTACTATTTACATCCGAATCTCTTCCAGCCATGATACACGTGTTGGCTTCAATCTCATCTTCTGAAGAACAACTAGACGATGTAGCATTATCCTCCCAAGCTATATATGTGCGTCTAGTTTTTCCAGATTTATTGTTCTTCTTTTCTGGTGCTTTGTCTTTGGTTGCAATGCTTGAACACTCAGCTTTCATGTGTTCCTGTTTTCCACAGCCAAAACACACAAGTTTAGTTGAACCAGAATCAGTTTTATTTTTGCCTCTTTTACCTTGTTGATTCTTCAATCTGTTCTTCATCTTTATGAATTTCTTAAACTTTCTAGTCAACAGATTGATGTCCTCCGATTCACTGTATTCTCCTGAACTTTCATCAGTTGATTCCTGGACAACAGTTCTAGTCTTGAGTGCCAGACTCTTGGTCTTTTTCTCCACTGTTTCCATTTCTTTCAACCTGATAATCTCCAGTTCATGTTCTCGCAATTTGCCAAACAGCGCTGCAGTTGTAAGTGTTGTCAAGTCTCTAGTTTCTGAAATTGCTGTGACTTTAGTCTGCTAGCTCCTGTCCAAGGACTTCAGAATCTTGATATTAAGCTCCTCTCTATCAAACTGCTTGCCCAGTCCAATTAGATGATTGTCAATATGTGTAAATCTTTTCTGGACATCAGCAATGATCTTTCCCTGCTGCATTCTTAACAGCTCGTATTCCTGGATCAATGTATGTTTGCGTGCTCTCTTCACATCAGTGGTTCCTTCATGTGTGACTTCTAGAATGTCCCACATTTCTTTGGCTGAACTGCATTGAGATACTCTAAAGAACTCATCCAGATTTAATGCAGAAGTTATAATATTTTTAGCAACACAATCATACTGCATTTTTCTGTTCTCAAGATCAGTTAACTCATCAAAGCACTTAGCAGTAGACACATCATGAACAACATGCATAGGAATGAATAGACCATTACTATGGCATTCCAGATGCCACGGTCAATAGATTCAATGAAGATTTTCATTCTCACTTTCCAGAATTGATAGTTTACCCTAAAAAACATAGGTGGTCTATTAATAGATGCACCTTCAGCAAAAGGTAACATGTTCTCGGGATCGAAATCTTGACTAGGATTCAAGACCCTAGCTCTGATGCCAATTGTAACATAAGGTTTAGACCGAGTTCAAGAGGGGGGGTGAATTGAACTTTCAAAAACTTTTCGCAAATCTGATTTGTTCTTGAAGTAAAGAATGAAAGTTCTTAATTCAATCAATTATTGTACAGCGGAAATTATTGAATATACACCAAGAAAAACAGTTTCAGTGTAGAAATATTTTAACCCAGATTCAATATGATTAAAGACAATCCAGTAGATTAAAGACAATCCAGAAACCCAGTTGATTCAGATATATGAAAACAGATGTTCAGAATATACTCAACTATATGATCAGATTTTAATTCAGTCAATTTAAATGATGGCAGCAGTTGAATAAAAGAAATCAAGAAGAGTAGGGAGAAAAGCAAGAACACAAAATTTTTATCCTGGTTCACCCTTCCACAAGGGCTACGTCCAGTCCTTTGCAAACTAGCAAAGATTTCCACTAAACAGATCACAAGATTAGTTTACAACCCTTGCTCCCAGCAAGTTACAAACTGCTCCCAGCAGTAAACCCACACCTCACTGAACCCCTGAGCTAGTATGTAACCAGTGCAGAAACCCACTGTACCACAACACTTGCAGTCCGCAAGCAACACTGCTCCCAGCAGCACTCACCCTCTACTGAACCCCTCAACAGATGCGAGACCAGTGCAGAAACCCACTGCACCAACTCAATTACAAACCCAGTAATTGAAAACAACAAACAGATTACAAATCAACAGGATCAGGAAAGATTACAGAGTACTTATACATAAAACAGATTACACAGAATGAAGATCAGGTGTAGAAGACTTAGCTTTGGTCCAGAAACAAAGTAGCAAGAACCTCACTTCAAGGATGCTCTAAAGATTCACGTTCTTGGAGGTTTCTTTGCCAAAATGATAACCGCACAAAAGGGGCAATATCTCTCTTCGAAAATCTCAATGAAGACTTTTCGAAAGTTTTTGTTAACTGAAAATGATATTGCGCAATCCTTTAAATACCCAAATCAGTTTTAAAAACAACTTATCTGTCACAATTCAATTAACTGAACAAACTATTCAATCGATTGAATTTGACCGTTACTTCGACCCAGTCAAATGTTTCAGTTGTAACAACAATAACTGTATTTCAGTTGTAACAGAAATAACTGTCACATTCAATTGATTGTTTTAGAAATTCAATTGATTGAAAAAACTCTTTCCGGCAAAAACAGTTTGGGTTATTTTTATTAAAACAATTTTAATAAAAATATTTGTGAATCATTTTAGCACCTCTAAAGTGATGAACCATGCCACTAGTGATTAAGGACTAAGCCAATCACCAACACACAAACCCAACTAAGGACCAAGACCTAATCACCCAACCATCTTCATGTTGGCATAAAGTCTTCACTTGAACAATTCTGGTCCAGGTTGGTTCTAACAGATTCTTCATGAGGCAGTCTTCATCAGCTTAACATGCTAAGCCTTGGTGCTCACAATATTGACTTCATCAAATCACATGCTTAGCCTTGGCGCTAACATAGCACAGTTTGCCGAAGGTCTCGGCTAGATCTGTCAGGTGTTGATCGAATGCCTCTGATTTGACGATCATATCATCGACATATATCTACTAGTTTCGTCCAATCTGATTCTTAAAGATCTTGTCCATTAGCCTCCGATAAGTTGCACCTACATTTTGTTAGAACCAAGAATTGCTATAGGATTTGATGAAATCAACAAGAGAATGAAGTCTAAAGGATCAAGGGGATTGCAAGAAGAATCATGAAGATTGATGGAGCTTTTAGTCCTAGACTTAGGCCTTGTGTGTGTGAGTTTTGCTCTTGATATAAAGTCATATGTTGTATGTTTCATAGTTTAAGGTAAACTCCAAAGCTAATCTTGGTTAATCAAATTAATCAAAGTTTTTGAATAAAGATGCTTCAGAAAGAAATTTAATAAAATTGGTTTTATTCTGAACTTGATAAAGTTTTTTTTTTTTTTGTCTCAAAGAAATTCAATTGATTGAACAGTTATTTCAATTGATTGAAGTTTTAAGAGATTTAAAACAATTTTTCTATATAAAGGAGATGCACGTGATTTTCAAGTAACAAATTCATTCTGTGCAAACATTTTGAAACTTTAAAAGACAGAAAACACGCAAAACAACTTGAGAGCTTTTGATAATTCATTTTCATCAAGAACACTAATTTTGAGCATTGCTTTGGATGTGAATCTGTGAAACAATGATCTTTATACAGAGCTAAGTATTTCTACTTTGTTCTTAATACCATTGTAATCTGTTTGAGTAGAATCACTGTTAAAATTGTTATGTTCTTGGTATTTCTTGTATTGTGAGTTTGGTGTTACATATTACACAGGGTGTGTAACTGTAACTAGGGTAGTGCACTAGGTTTAGCATTGGTTGAACAACTATTGTAGGGTTCAGTAGACTGTTTGCTGCTGGGAGTAGTGGTTGCTTGCGGGTTGCAAGTATAGTATTGTGTAAAACTGATCTTTGTGATCTTTTTAGTGGAAATCTTTGCTAGTTGGCAAAGGACTGGACGTAGCCTTGAGGAAGGGTGAATCAGGATAAAATCTTATGTTCTTGATCTTTCTTTCTCCCTTCTTGAACACTTATCTTTGTTTCTGTTGTTTGTGTAATTAATTGTTCTTCGTTTGTAACTGATTGTTACTTTCTTCTGGTGTTATTTTGAGTCTTTACTAATATTATTTTATACTTATCCAGTTGATTGTATCAATTCTTGATTCTATTTTTCAATTACTGTGTTTACTGTATATTTGTTTGTATTTCTGAAAATAAGTTTTCTTGAAACAATTCATATTTCTTGAATCTTGTTTCATCTGAACTGCTTTCGCTGTTGTTGATCAGATTTTTACTGTGAAATGTGTGTCTAATTATTATTGGATTTCTGTGAACTGAGTTCTTGATAATTCTGATTATAGTAGACTTAAAGGATCACTCTTATATCTCACTGCAAGTAGGCCAGATATCATGTTCAGTGTATGTCTCTGTGCAAGATTTCAAGCAAATCCTAAGGAATCACACTACATGGTAGCCAAGAGAATATTGAAATATCACAAAGGGACAATTGATGCTGGACTATGGTATCCACGTGAGGTATCTCTAAATTTAATTGGTTATTTTGACTCAGATTTTGCAGGGTGCAAAATTGATAAAAAAAGCATAAGTGGAACATGCCATCTTCTTGGTTCTAGTTTGATATCATGGCATAGTAATAAGCAAGCATGTGTAGCTCTATCCACTCCAGAGGCATAATACATTGCAGCTAGAAGCTATTGTGCACAAAGCTTATGGATTAAGCAACAGTTAAGTGACTTTGGACTAACTCTTTCTCAAATCCCTTTATATTGCGACAATACAAGTTAAATAAATTTAACAAAGAATCCTATATAACATTCCAGGACTAAACATATTGAAATACGACACCATTTTATAAAAGATCATGTGAGTAATGGTGATTGCATAATTCAATTTGTTAATTCTGAGAATCAATTGGCTGATCGGTTTACAAAACCTCTTAATAAAGAGAAATTCAATTTCTTAGAAATGAATTGGGAATTATTGATTTCAAAATATTAAATAAATCAATCAGCCAATAAATAACTGATTCTAAGTTATATTTTATGCAATGTTGGTATGATCAATGAATAAAGACAATTTACTAAATTTTATCTGAACCCACTGTACTTGATATGGAATATCTTATCCTGTTTAAATGCTTATTAATTGATTGGGACAAGAGAATGTTGAACAACGAGACTAATGAACCCCTGGATAATAAGCTATTACAAGGAATACTGCTATATAGGGAAGGCAAAGATTCCACTGCAGATTCCAAGTCAAATGAAAAAGCATTGACCAAGTTGAGCTGGCATCTAATGTATAGTGCATGTGAGGAGTGATAAACCACTCAGCACCACATGTCATAAACCCATTGGAAGTCAACAAGTCAAAAGTTGCAACAAACTCTGAAGCTAAGTAAAACCTGTGACAGTTTATTGCTTACAAAATGAAAACTGAAAAGATTTTGTTGAATTATCTTTCAATGCATTGCATGCGTGAATTAACTGCACAAAAGGGGTTTGAATTTTCAAATTTGTCTTATGTATGATAGCGTGTATCATAAATAGCACAATAAACAACCACTTGATCACACACTTCACTTAATTGCATTCGCATTATTCATAGTGTGAAGAATATCATTCTTCCTCTCTTATTCACCTTCATATTTATGTGAGAATGACCTCCTCTTCAACACCAAAGAAGCTCACAAAAAGAGCTTGTGTCAAAAATGTTGAGCCTTCAGAAATCACTGAAACTAATTATCTTGAAAGATGGTTCGTGGGAAATCATGAAAGCATGCAAGAGTTCCATAGAGACTAAATTTCTGAGGATGCTATGGTTGAAGGAGGAGAATATGGATGAGGTTAGAGAGGCCTTAAAATTTCAGAAGCTGTAGAAATTTGTAAGACTATCAGGGAATGTCTATCCTAATTTAGTCAAAGTGTTTCTTACAAACATGTGGTATGATGAGGAAACAATTTATTCTCAAGTGAAGGGAGTTGACATTTGCATAAATGATGAGCTCTGGCTTGCTATTACTGGACTATGCAATGCTGGAATCCTAGTTGGAAGGAGTCATACAGTTGGACTAGAGGGGTTTAACAAGCCACAGTTTTTCAGGTCCTGCCTGAGAAACCAAAACACTTAGTCCAGGAGTTACTCAGTTGGTGGACTTTCGGTCACACCAAGAATCCTTGCATTTATTGTAATTTGATTGCTGAGACCAAGGGGATTCAACCATGTTGTGCTAATTGATGAAGACCTCATGCTCATATACTGCCTGATGGGAAAGATCAAAGTTAACCGGGTCATAGTCATAAAGGAACACATTATTAAAATAAGGAGGAAGGTCGAATTCAGGATCCCTTATGCTGTTCTCATATCACACTTCATTGAGTACTTTGAGATTGACACTGATGGAGAGGTGGTGAAACTAGTGAAAGATCAAAATGAAGTCACTACAACAACACTTAACAAGATAGGACTTATCGAGGTCAATGATTTCATAAAATCATTTTTTAGTAGTTTTAATAAAGAACTTTCATCCAGTTTTGAAATTTGTTAATTGTTTGCGAAATTTTTGTAAGTTCAATTCACCCTCCCCCTTTTTGAACTTAGCCTAAACTTATTTTACACATTTTTCAAACCAAACAACATTACCTGATAACAATAATTGGAGGACTTGGTGATGAAAGTCGTCTTCTTAACATCTCGGTCATACACAAGAATCTGGTTATATCTTGATAATGCATCCAAAAAATTAAGTATCATGTTTTTGGCTGCCTCGTCGACCAGGTGGTCAATGCTAGATAGGGGGTATGCATCTTTGGGGCAGGCTTTGTTAAGGTTTGTGTAGTTGGTGCATATTCTCCACTGCGCATTACTCTTTTTCACCAATACAATGTTAGATAGCTAAGAGGTGTACTGGATTTCTTTTATGAAACTGACATCTATCAACTTCAGTATTTCAGCTTTAGTCGCTAACATTTTTTCTTTGCCCAACCTCCTTTTCTCCTCTGAAACGGGTCTTGCTTCCCTACAAACCGAAAGCTTGTGTCACATAACTCTAGGGTCGATTCCTGGCATTTCTTCAGCCGTCCAAGCAAATAGATTTTTTTTGTCGGTCAGGATTTTCTTTATCTTTTCAATCTCTTCATCGTTAAAGCATTGTCCCAAATGAGTGTTTTGTCCTTCTTTACCGAGTTGCCATTCCTCGACATTGTCCCTTGGCTCAACTCTAATTTCGTCATTGACCCGATGATCCAAGTCTGTCATGGCTACCATTATCTGATTTACTTATCATCGGTTGGAGGTTACGATCAGAGTCAACATCATGCTTGCGGTGTAACATTCTCGAATGATTTTCTGATCTACATGCGCGATTATTACTCCCTCTCTTTCTGAAGGGAACTTCATCGCAATGTGAGGTGTGGAGACAATTGCGCCTAGTTTGTTCAAAGATCGGCATCCGAGAAGTAAATTATAGGAAGTATTGACATCTACGATCAAGTATCTTACCATAATGGTTCGATATCCTCAGTCTCCTTCCCTGAACTTTGTGTATAGATCAATGTATCCTCTTGTATCTACTCTTTCGCCTGAGAATCCCACAATTTGTTCTTGCATGGGGACTATCTCGTCCTCGACTAGCCTCAATCTCTTCAAACTTTTCCAGTAGACAATGTCTACCGAGTGGCCTTGATCGCCAATGTCTTCATCACCGCGATATTCTCTACTTCAAATGTTATCAGCATTGGGTTGTCCTACCTAGGGTTAATGCCTTGATTGTCATTGTTGGTGAATGTTATGTTGGGCATACTCTAGCGTCTATGATGACATTTTGGATCACCTTAGGTGCCTCTTTCGAGCCAAATACATTGTCCCACCTCCTCTTAATCCTCCAAAAATGGTGTTCATGACTACTCTGGCCAAAGCCTCTTGGCGCCTCGCGTTTCTTTCTCTTAGCCATTTAGATCGCTCTTGGCCTTTCCTTGGGTTTCTTGGACTTCTTTCTCTTGGGCTTCTCTCCCTAGGACTTTGCTCTCTTGTTCGGCTGTACAGGTATGGCTTGCGCTGCTCGTGTTTTGCGACATAGCCGTTGCAAGTGTCCAGCTTAGATGAGTTCCTCGATCTTATCTTTCAACGCCAAACACTCTTCGGTGATGTGGTCGTAATTGCATTATAGCGACAATGGTTGTTTTGATTAGCATTGGGAGGGGAGGGGAACTTACGAGGTGGTAGAATCATCTCCGTGTTTAGTGCTTCTTCCAAGATACGCTCTCAGCCTGCGCTGTGCAGAGTATAATTAGTGAATTTGGGGTATATTCTTTGAACTCTTTCAACTACATGAACTTGGCGGTCCTCTACCGAAGCTCGTCTGTCGCAACCGGGATGACGACGAGGACGGCGATCCAAACAAAAATAATAAGTTTTCAAAATAGAGGAGTCGCCACCATAGTTTTTATGGAAAACTATGGAAAAACAAAAAAACAAGGATAAAGCCAGTTTGCAAAATGGATCCCGGAAGTCGGTTACGTATGGGGAAGGCATTAGCACCCTACAATGTTTGTCTTACGACGGTACCTTTAATTAAATAAGTAAAACGAGTGTGATTTTTGAAATGTTTATTTTGCCAAAAGAAGAAAAAAAAGTGCAAATAAAAACAAACAAAAATATTTTTTGATTTTGGGCCCGACAAGTTTTTGACCTTGCTCCTACGTATTTCCATCTGGGATGAAAAATCAGGGTTACATAGTTCTTTATTTTGAAAATTGTTTGGTATGATGTTTTAGTTTTGAAAATTTTATATATATTTTTTATATATTTCTTTGAAAATTCCTTTTGAAAACTAATATTTTTGTAGTTTTTGGGAATATTAAATTAAAATTTTGGTATTTGAGTAATTGGCAATTGAATTTTGAAAATGGTAGGAGTACATTAGGTGCAAGCGACCATGCTCAATACTCTTATTAATCAAATATTTTCGATACGTCTCGTGTTGGATACCGCTTGACACAAATGACCCTTTGATTATCCAAACAAGACATCAAAACTTTTAGAATCAAAATATAGATCGTTGGAAGTTAATTGAAATTAAAACATTTTTTTAAAAAGAAAAGTAAAACGTAATGCCAAAACTTTTTATTTTCTTTATTTTTATAAAAAGGGGATTAAAGGTGTAGTTTTGGAAACGAAAAGAATTATGCGGGGTATGGGGTGTAGGAAGTAACTCTACACACTGAAAAATTCAATTGGGGTTAGGGGCACTTTGGGAATTGAAGAGAACTATGGGTGCAAGTTCATACATATGGCGTGCAGAGAGTAACCCAACCCACTCACAACCCTAGGGTTTAGACATTGCTCGAGGTTATGTGCCCTCACGCTGGGTTGGATCCGCAGCGCATCGACAGCCGCCATGCACACGACGACGGCAAGGTACAACACCGACAAAGGCAGAGCGGCAAGCGACTGACTCGTGGTGGTTGCTGGAAGGTGACGACGTCACAGCGGTAGCCCTTGGAGGCACGAGCGATGAAGGAAGAAGCGGGATGTGCCATGGTAATGATGAAGGAGGTTGAGGAGCATGGTTAAGGTGGAGGAGCTGACGGTTTGGTGCGTGGCTAGGGTTGTTGTGATAGGGGTGTTTTGGTTGTTGGTGGCATGGTGAAGAGAAGTGATGTGGCTAGGGTTGTTGTGGTATGATAGAGCAGCGTTGAAGGTGCATGGGCGGTTTCATGGTGGTAGCTTGGTGGTTTCTATTGGTGGCTCGGGTTGGGCTTGCACCGTAGTGGGGTGAATGGCGGAAGAAGAGGTCGATGGTGGTTGGGAAGGAGACAACGGCGGTGGTTATGGTAAGGTTTGGAAGTGGAGAGGACACTTGGCTAGCGACAGGAGGCTGTCGAAAGGGGGTTGTTGTGGGAGGTTTTGCGGCTGCTGGATGGTGGGCTAGGGAGTGACGTTGGGCTTTATGAAAGTTATTAGGGTTGAGCAGGAGGGAGGTAACGATGGAGGTTGAGGAAGTCGCAGAGGTTTGGGTTAGAAGTGAAGGTATAACATGGTGTGGTATGTATGTGATATGACAGAGGTAAGGCGTTTACATGATGACTAGCATGTTGGTTCCGGGTGCGGTTTTTGGCAGTGCGAGAGGCATGATGATGATGCTTGGAAGAAGATGAGCGGTGGGGGCCTGGTGATGCTAGGAGTGTTATGTTTGAGGGAGCAGTTTGGCGCTAAGGGCGTTGTGTTGGTTAGGGCTTCAATGGTGTTGTAGCATGGTTTGTTTGGGGTTTTGGTGGTGTGATGAGGCAGCATGGGAGGTACTTGGGGTATACAAACAGTGGTCATTTGGAAAAGGGGGGGTGAAGGTGATGGTTTCGTGAATGCTTTTTGTAAATGAAATTAAGCATGATAAAAATAAAAAACACAACAGAACTTTGTCACTTTACTTTCACTTTGAGGTTATTTTAAGAAAAAAAATAGAAATGGAAACAAGGATGCATGTTTGCGAAAACCAAAATGGAACCATAAAGATTAATAGAATGACATGCATGGAACTCATGAAATACTTCCTAACTCAAACATGAAGTTCATACCTTTTTAACACCCCGTTCTTTTCTTCTTTGTGGGTTGCCTTCCTTTTTATGAGCCCCAAAAAAAATGTTTGTATTTCTAAAGAAAGAAGGTGAAGAACGACCCCGCGAGTGAGGCACTGAGAATCTCCTTCAATGCATAAGTCCCTTCTTCCTCCTCCTCTCCTCTTTTGCAATGCTTCTGGACCCACCCTCTAAAGAGACAAACCGTATATCTATCTCCCCTCCCCTTTGATCAGTAAAAGGGCTCTCTTTTTACTAGAGCCCCGAGTGTGGAACCGAATGAGGCCAAAGTGAAGTCAAGACAAAAAAAGCCAGGACATTCTCCCTGCCTTCCTTTTCCTCCCCAGAGCATGGAAACGAGAGCTCCATATAACATAAGGAAGTCCACTGAATCAGAGGGTCTTCCTCGTGCAATGTGTATCCTTAACAAAAGAAATAATATCTCAACACCCCCCTGTTGAAATGTTGACTCCTTCTATTAAAATGCAAGTAACGTTAGACTACTATTATGGCTACAGATGAGGGCACCAACCTTTTTTTAGTTATGAGGAAATTGGAAATTTTGGAAGGTTGTGGTGTGAGAGTGGTATGACAATGTATACGGAAGATCATGTTGATCCTGAGGCAAACATGGAAAAGAGGCGAGATACCCTTTTTGAATTTTTTCCTCTCTTTTTTTTTTTGTCTTTTGTTATTATTACCTTTTTTAATAAAAATAAATTAAAAAAAATAAAAAACTATACAGGATGAGAAAAATATTTTTGAATTTCGTTTTCCTAAAGTGAGAAATTAAACAAAACTATTTATATAAAAAATAAATATTTATCTACTTTTAAAAATAAGAGAAATTAAAAAAACAAAATCCCAGATTCAAACTAAAAAGAAATTTATTTATTATTTTTTTTTTCAAATAACCACGAAATTAAAATAAAACTCGAAACCTTTTTAACATGGTTAAGAAATTTCCTTCCTCTTCTTTTTTGAAACAAAATCTATCCATCCGGATAAAATTGGGTGTTGATAGCTGCCCCTCTTTACTTAAATTTTACTAGATAATTTGGAAATTAAGATTCTCATATTATCAAGGTAAAAGTTAAGAAAAGACAAAAACACCAATTTCGTTAGGTTTGAGAACGAGAAAATTCAAGCATTTGGATTTACCCATAAAAGAAAGGTTTCCATTTAAAGAAAGGGAGTACTGAGGTCGAGACCATTACAAAGTAGAGGGCCATGCACCATCACATGCAGAAAATTAAAAGTGCAATTGAGACCATTACGAAGTAGGAGGTCACACACCGTCACATGTATAAAATTAAAAATGAGGTTGAGACTATTACAAAGTAGAATGCCACACATCGTCACATGCAGAAAATTAAAAATGAGGTTGAGACCATTACAAAGTAGAGGGCCACACACCGTCACATGCAGAAAATTAAAAATGAGGTTGAGACATTACAAAGTAGAGGGTCACACACCATTACATGCAGAAAATTAAAAATGAGGTTGAGACCGTTACAAAGTACCATCACATGCAGAAAAGTGGAGATTGAGACCTTGCTTCGAGAGGGTCCTATTTGAAGAAGATTTGAAAAATTTTAGACCAATCCTGAGGAGAGGATCTCGGTTCAAAAATTGATTGAAATTTGTAAGTAGTCATCAAATGACTGCGGGAATGAATTTTGAGTGATACATACTTTATGGTGAGTGCATGCAAGTATGCAAAATTTTAGCTCTCTTTTTTTTTTATTCTTGTAAAAAAAAGAGAGTGCTTGAGGCTCTATTTGTTTTGATGAAAATGCAATTATGAATGCATGAAGCCTTATTTTGATGTTAACATTCGGAGTTAATTGTTCTCTTTGTCATCGTTGAATTCATTTGAAATTTGTTCTTGAAAATGGGGATGTTGCAAATCCTGAAATTGTTGTTAAGATTGAGACATTTATTGTCTGTTCCCTTTAAAACATCATAATATATGCGCTTGAATCCACAGGCAAATGAAATATGTTGGATGGAAAGTTGAGGAAATTGGGATCCACAGCCTCAGATATGTTATCATTTCCATCCCCCTCTAAAAGGAAAGATCCAAGCAAAGTGTGAAACAAAATTTGCACCCAGTTTTGGTATAGTAGTGGATAGACTAATTGAGGTGTGGATTGGTTGTTTGAAGAATGGCTCAAATAGCTAGGTTGTGAAAACTGGGGTTATGCAACATGATGTGATGCTTTTCATATGTACTTCTAAGAGTCAGGTTTGTGCAAGGTATTCATGTAAGAAAAAATATCCTAACTTAGATGTGCAAGAGTGAAGCAAGGTATGGATAAAAGGTGATTTGCTTTTTGTAAGGTGAAAGGAAATAATTGCCCCGATATTGAATTTCCTCAGTTAACTTGCTTTTGGTTGGTTGATAATAGAAAATTGACTTCTTCCAGGAACCTCTCAAACATTCTTCTACTTCCTCAATGTATATATTGGACACTTTTGGACTGTTAAACTTTTGATGACCTTTCAGAGTATAATTTTCATGTGTGTTTTTTTCTGTCTATTTTTGGTACGTGATATTGGTAGAGTTGTGTCTGTAGAGTTTGTAATTGTAGCCTTCATAATCGTGTATGTTTCTATGTGTTATCATGTATATATGTTTGCAAAATAAGATCTGTAGTGTAATTTTAATCTGTAACCCCTCTTCAAAATATAAATTATTCTCTTTTCAGACTCTTTATTTTCTTTTGTTAGCAAATTTCAATTAATATTCTTTATTTAGAAAAACTAAACAATTAATTTTATTAAATAGAATTATTTGCAATTATGCAGAATAATTTCATACCATTAAAAATCGTGAAATGGACTCTTAAAATCCGTCAACTTCCCTTTTCAAATTTCATTTTATTCAAATTTCAAATTAATTCCAATCAAATTCAACTAGTTTTCAATCAAATGAATTTTCATCAATATTCAATTAATTTGTGTAGCAGGATCATTAAATCAAATAATTTGCACATGGTTTCTAATAATAGAGAAGGTAGTATGGGACCCAAGCCTAAACGTCTGGTGAAAGGTGTAAGTAGAAGAATGTGGACATATGAAGAGAGTATATGGGCTTGACCCAACAGAGTATGTAAAGAAAAACAAGTTGTAATTAGCAAAACTGGGAGTGCATAACAAAAACTAAACAAAATAAAAGGAAATTAGAAAACAACTCAATCATTTTTATTTAAAATCCTAATGGGTTGGGCCCTAAGTCAAATTTTATTTTTTTGCAGGCTATTTAAAATGGATGCAATTTTCTTTTCCTTTAAAGTATTTAAAATAAGATCGGACTCTGATTTTTTTTTATCTTTTTGAAATATTTATCAAAATTTCATAAAAAATGAAAACATATTTTTATTACTATTTTTTCTAAATCATATTATTTATTATTATTATTATTATTGTTATTATTATCGTTCTACAAAATGAATAAAAATATTCTATTTTATTCACTTATTTTCTTTTCTTAAGAAATAAAAGAAAAACAGTAACATTTCAACTTAAACCAAATGACTAATTTTTTTTTATTTTTTTTTAAAGAAGTGAATAAAATATTTTTATTAGAATAATAAAAAAGATAAAAATCTAAATCATATATATTTTTTATTTTTTTACTCTAAAATGAAAACTAAAAGATTATAAAAATTCAAACTTAAATTTTCTAGGCATTAATTAATAATATATTTTTATTTTCTATCATTATTGTTTTTTACCCGAACAAAATTGAGTGTTGACGACTACCCGTCTTTACTTAACTTTTAATGATAATTTGAAAATCGAGATTGTGACATTATTAAAGTACAAAATAAGTAAAGACGAAAACACTAATTTTGTTTGGATTGAAAAAAAAAACACAAATATGCAGACCAAGGCCTAGACTTTGCTTCTGTAGGGGATCAAGTGCCAAAATAAAGATAGGTGAATATTTTTGTTTATTTATTTTTTCAAAAGATGGTCAAGAATTTGCTTCTACATAGAATCAAGTGCCAGGATAAAAAAATATGAGGATGGCCAAGACTTTGCTTCTGGAGGGAATTGCAAAAATAATATGAAGAATTTTTCCAAAAGATGGCAAAGACTTTTGCTTTGGCAGGAAATCAAGTGTCAAAATAAAAAATATGAGGATGGCCAAGATTTTGCTTCTACAGCGAATCAAGTGCCAAAATAATATAAAGATCTTTTTCAAAAGATGGCTAAGCCTTTGCTACTACATGGAATCAAGAGCCAAAATAATATGAATATTTTTTCAAAAGATGGCCAAGACTTTGCTTCTACAGGGAATCAAGTGACAAAATAATATGAAGATCTTTTTTCAAAAGATGACCAAGACTTTGCTCCTACAGGGAATCAAGTGCCAAAATAATATGGAGATTTGTTTTCAAAAGATGGCCAAGACTTTGCTTCTGTAGGGAATCACGTGCCAAAATAATATGAAGATTTGTTTTTAAAAGATAGCCAAGACTTTGCTTCTGCAGGGAATCAAGTGCCAAAACAATATGAAGATTTTTTTCAAAAGATAACTAAGACTTTCCTTCTGCAGGGAAACAAGTACCAAACCAATATGAAGATTTTTTTAAAAAGATGACCAAGACTTTTGCTTGTGCAGAGAATCAAGTGCCAAAACAATATGAAGATTTTTTTCAAAAGATGGCCAAGACTTTGCTTCTTTAAGGAACTAAGTGCCAAAATTATATGAAGATTTGTTTTTTTTTTTAAAAGATGGCAGGGAATGAAGTGTCAAACGAATATGAAGATTTGTTTTCAAAATATGGCCAAGACTTTGCTTCTGTAAGAAATCAAGTGATAAAATTATATAAAGATTTGTTTTTTTTTTTTTTCAAAAGATGGTCAAGGAATGAAGTGCCAAAACAATATGAAGATTTGTTTTCAAAAGATGGCAAAGACTTTGCTTTTGCAAGGAATCAAGTGCTAAAATTATACGAAGATTTGTTTTTTTTTTAAAAGATGGCCAAGACTTTGCTTCTATAGGGAATCAAGTGCAAAAATAGGATGAAGATTTTTGTGTTCATTTTCATTTTTTCAAATATTTTTTCAATGTTTTTTTTCAATAAATTTTCCAATATACAAATTTCCCTAGAAGAGAATGTATGTATAAAAATATGTTTTTTACATAAATTATTTTTATTCTTAATTTTAATGAAAAGGTTTTTTCAAAAAAGAATATATGTACAGAAATCTCAGATATCTACAAATTTTCAAAGGATATATACAAAAGTTTTTTTTTTTTCAAAAATAATATATGTATAAAAATCTCAAAAAGGTTTTTCCAAAAAGGATATATGTACAAATGTTTTTTATCAAAATTTTCTTAAAGAATGTATGTACAAAATATGTTTTTTTTATTTCATAAAATAATGTATGTACAAATGTTTTTTCATCAAAATTTTTAAAATTGTTTTTCAATGATAATGTATGTACAAATCTCCAAAGGAGAATGTATTCACAAAATGTGTTTGTTTTTTCTTTTCAAAAATTTTCAATGTGTAGAAGCTGACTACTTTTCTTTGTTTATTTTTATTTTTTTAATATAAGAAAAAAATAAGGATTCATTTTTTTATGTTATTTTATTTTATAATTTTTCTTTGAAAAATCTTAAGAAATAATTTTATTTGCCCATTTTTCCGTAATTTTCCAATGAGGTCAAGACCTTAATAGTGTCGAGAGGATCTCAAATTTAATTTTGAAAGAAGTACGATTGAGATCATGACCTTTTCGAGAGGGTTTCAAAATAAAGTTTGAAATAAGTAAGGTTGAGACCATGACCGTGTCGAGAGAGCCTCAAATTAAATTTTGAAAAGAGTAAGGTTGAGATCATAATCATGTCGCGAGGGTCTCAAAATAAATTTTCAAAAAATAAAGTTTAGACCATGACCATGTCGAGTGGGTCTCAAAATAAATTTTGAAAGATGTAAGGTTGAGACCATGACCATGACGAGAGGGTCTCAAATTAAATTTTGAAAAAAAGTAAGATTGAGACCATGACCGTGTCGAGAGGGTCTCAAATAAGATTTGAGGTGAGTGCATGAATGCACGAATGTATGCAGGATTTTTTTATTTTTGCTATTCTTGTGAATTTTTATTTTTTTTTTTGATATTGACACTTAAAAAGACATGCATGAGTGTAGTGAGGGTGCATGATTGTGTTAGCACCAAGGCTAAGCATGTGATTTGATGAAGTCAATATTGTGAGCACCAAGGCTTAGCATGTGAAGCTGATGAAGACTGCCTCATGAAGAATTTGTTAGAACCAACCTAGACCAGAATTGTTCAAGTGAAGACTGCCAACATGAAGATAGTTGGGTGATTAGGTCTTGGTCCTTAGTTGGATTTGTGTGTTGGTGATTGGCTTAGTCCTTAAGCATTGGTGGCATGGTTGATCACTTCTGAGGTGCTAAAAAGATTCACAAATATTTTTATTAAAATTGTTTTTAATAAAAATAACCCAAACTGTTTTTGCTGGAAAAAGGTTTTTCAATCAATTGAATTTCTAAAACAATCGATTGAATGTGACAATTATTTCTGTTACAACTGAAACCTTTGATTGAGTCAAACTAACGGTCAAATTCAATAGATTGAATGGTTTGTTCAATTAATTGAATTGTGACAGCTAAGCTGTTTTTAAAACTGATTTGGGTATTTAAAGGATTGCGCACTATCATTTTCAGTTAACAAAAACTTTTGAAAAGCCTTCCTTGAGATTTTCTAAGAGAGATATTGCCCCTTTTGTGCAATCATCATTTTGGCAAAGCTTTTCAAATCAAGAAACCTCCAAGAACGTGAATCTTTAAAGCATCCTTGAACTGAGGGTTTTTCTACTTTGGTTCTGGACCAAAGCTAAGTCTTCTACACCTGATCTTCATTCTTTGTAATTTATTTTGTGTAGAAGTACTCTGTGATCTTTTCTGATCCTGTTGATCTGTAATCTGTTTGCTGTTTTCAATTACTGGGTTTGTAATTGAGTTGGTGCAGTGAGTTTCTGCACTGGTCTCACATCTACTGAGGGTTTCAGTAGAGGGTGAGTGCTGCGGGGAGCAGTGTTGCTTGCGGACTGTAAGTGTTGTGGTGCAGTGGGTTTCTGCACTGGTTACACACTAGCTAAGGGGTTCAGTGAGGTGTGGGTTTACTGCTGGGAGCAGTTTGTAACTTGCTGGGAGCAAGGGTTGTAAACTGATCTTGTGATCTGTTTAGTGGAAATCTTTGCTAGTTTGCAAAGGACTAGACGTAGCCCTTGTGGAAGGGTGAACTAGGATAAAAATTCTGTGTTCTTGCTTTTCTCCTTACTCTTCTTGATTTCTTTTATTCAACTGCGATCATTTAAATTGACTGGATTAAAATCTGATCATATAGTTGAGTATATTCTGAACATCTGTTTTCATATATCTGAATCAACTGTGTTTCTGGATTGTTTTTAATCTACTGGGTTGTGCTTAATCATATTGAATCTGGGTTAAAACATTTCTACACTGAAACTGTTTTCTGGGTTTATATTCAATAATTTCCGCTGTGCACAATTGATTGTTTACTAGACAGTCCAGATTTACAGAAGTTAATTGATTGAATTAAGAATTTTCATTCTCTACTTCAAGAACAAATCAGATTTGCGAAAAGATTTTGAAACTTCAATTCACCCCCCTCTTGAACTCGGTCTAAACCTTATTTTACAGATTGTACACATGGAACTCTATTTTTGCCATTCTTCATGGTATGAGAGTGCACGGATGAATACATAAACTTCATCTTTTCAATGAGTGTATGAATGAGTGCATAAAACTCTACTTTTTATTTTTCATTTTAGATGAAAAAACTCTATTTTTCATTTTTCATTTTTTAATAAGAATGCATAAAACTCTTTTTTTTACTTTTTCTTTTTTTATGTAAAAGCTCTATATTTTATTTTTCATTTTTTAAAGAGCATGCATAAAACTTATTTTTTTTTATTTTGGATTAAATCATAATGCATAAAACTCTATTTTTTATTTTTGATTAAGAATGCGTGAACGAATGCATAAAACTCTATTTTTCCATTTTTTGAATGAGAATACATGAATGTATGCATAAAACTCTTTTTTTCTTATTTTTAATTTTTGATTTATAAATGGATAAAACTCTATTTTTTAAAATGAGTGCACGAATGGATGCATAAAATTCTATTTTTTTCCTTTTTAATTGTTCAATTTTTTTTATTTTTTTATGAGTGCACGAATAAATGTATAAAATTCTTTTTTTCTAGTTTTCATTTTTTTATTTTTTTTTGAAGTCGACATTTAAATCAAATGATCCTTTTACAATCATTGAATTTATTTGATATCAAAAATTTGTTTTTGTTTTCGAAAATGATGGATGTTTGCAAATCCTGAAGTTAATGTTAAAATTTTGGGCATTATTGAATTTTTCCTTTAAAACAATATTTTAATGTATGTTCTTGAATCTATGGGTGGCTAGAAAATATAGGAAAGAAAATTGAAGATATATTAGGGGAGCAAGGATTGTACAGCCTCAAATATGTTATCATTTGCATGCCTCTCTAAAAGGAAATATTTTATATAAGGTATACATACAAAACATGACTGCCCCAGTTTTGGGTGTATTGGGTAGGCTAAGTTAACTAAGGATTGCCTATTTCAATGGTAGAACGTATAGGTCTGAATGAGAGCAGGGTCAGTGTAAAAAACTATACCTAAAAGGAAAATAGTCTTTATAAGGAACACTCATACAAACTGCCTTAGTTTGTGTGTACAAAAGTAATGATGACGTATGTAAGGGTACCAATGAAACTGAATTGCCCCAATGTTACTTCTTCTATGATGTTTTATTCTCAATCGACTGGTTGGTTGGTAACTACCTTCTAACATAGGCATTGTAACTTTTTCCTTCTTTTTTTTCGACACGTATTATCAGTCACATCTAATCATTACAAAGTTAAGCTTTATGAAAATCATTGCAATCATTCCTCAATCAATATGGACTTTGTTGGGTTTATAACGTGGCCAGGAGTTAGAAAGGTCATGAAGAAAAAATATAAATGCTCAAAAAAATTATTTTTGGGTTTTATATTTTGAAACAAGGATCATCAACCAAGTGTTGTAAACAATCCAGGTTTTCCTAATAAGCTTTCCATCATCATTTTCTCTTTTTTCTTAACATATTTCTTTTTTTCTCAATTACCCTTGTGAAGCTCTTGATATACTTCTTCCTTGATGAAAATCTTCTGTTAAACTCTTTTTAAGAATATTCCTTTTTTAATAGATTTAGGAGCCTTCAACATACTCCCTTTTTGACAAATTGAGGCACTTTTGACATACTCCTTCTACTGGAACCTTGGACCAAGTTTCAACATGTTGATGATCCTCGTTAAGGGTATTTTGAAAGAAATATTTATTTTTTTGGCTCAAAGAGGGTACATAGGATGTGTAAAAGTGTTTAGGAGGAGCAAACATCGTCATATATCATTTTGAACCTGCTTAATTTTCAAAGTGATTAATAATAAAACAAAATTTAATGACTTCCAACACGTGACTTTTTCATCCTATCGTTTGCTTAGATTGTCCTTGCGTGTTTTAATCTAACGAACTTTTTTTTTCTTTTTATTATATTTTCTTTATTTCGAATGCCTCTGAAGACATGAATTGGAGATTAATCATCTCGCCAACGAACAGAAACATGACGTTCTTGCCTTAGTGAAAAAGTTTCCTAGGTAATAGTAACCATTAAGGCAAATCCTTTCACTTGAGGGGATTCTGGGAAAGTCAACGGTATCAAGCACCACACCGCAAATGTTTCCTTGGAAAATCCAACTCTTACCTTTGTTAAACACTTCGCTATGAATGATCCCACTTTATTAATTGTAATCTTATGAATTCAACAGTCCACACACAACATGATTGAACACAACCTATTTTTTTATTCATTATTTTTATTATTTTCCGCAAGGTCCTTAAAGAAAATCCCATGGTGTATAGTTTTCCTATGACACAAAAATATGAAGAAAAAAATAAATTTTGCAATTCAAAAATGGAATCAGGTAAAAGTACAATGATTGAGTCGACATTCATAAAACATTTCGTAAGGAAAGCCCTATCATTACGGAATCATATCAGGCATAGAACTTTTTGATTGTGTTAGAGTTGACTCGTAAACGCAACTCTTCCCCATCCTTGTGAAGATTAATGCACCTCCTAGTAATGCCTTTTTAACCACATAAGGGCCTTTTTAATTTGGCGTCCACTTTCCTCTACCATCTTTTTGGATTGATATAATCTTCTTCATCACTTTCTCCTTCATGGAATCTTCTAGGGTGAACCTTTTCGTCAAATGCTCTCTTTATTCTTTTTTGGTAAAGTTGTCCATGGCATACGACTATTATCCTCTTTTCGTCAATGAGGTTAAGCTGATCATGCCTAGCTTGAACCCGCTCAGCTTCTTCTAATTGGGCCTCCTTCAACACCCTGAAAGAAGGGATCTCAACTTCAAAAGGAGAACTGCTTCCATCCCATATACTAATGATAATGGTGTTGCCCCAGTTGATGTTTGCACTGAAGTACAATACCCTTACAATGCAAGAGGCAACATTTTGTGCCAGTCTTTATATGTCACTACCATTTTCCGGACAATTTTCTTTATGTTCTTGTTTGCCGCTTCTACTGCTCCATTCATTTTTGGTCTATAAGATGTAGAATTGTGATGTTAAATCTTGAATTCTTCAAATAACTCTGACATCATTTTTTTGTCCAAGTTTGTGGCATTATCAATAATGATTTTCTTAGGTATCCCGTATCTGCAGATTATTTCCCTCATTTCGTGCAAGTCTTTATATGCCACTACCATTTTTCAGACAATTTTATTTATGTTCTTGTTTGCCGTTTCTATTGCTCCATTCATTTTGGTCTATAAGGCATAAAATTGTGATGTTAAATCTTGAATTTTTCCCATAACTCTGACATCATTTTGTTGTCCAAGTTTGTGGAAATATCAGTAATGATCTTGTTAGGTATCCCGTATCTGCAAATTATTTCCCTCTTGATGAACCTCCCCACTACTTTTGTTGTTACGTTGGCATAAGAAACAGCCTCCACCCATTTGGTAAAGTAATCTATTGCTACCAGAATGAAATGGTGCCCATTTGAAGCTTTCAGCTTAATGACTCCGATGGCATCTATGCCCCATATAGAAAAAGGCCATGGTGTAGATAATACATTCAATGTCGTAGGTGAAACGTTGCTATTGTCTGTATATATCTGGCATTTGCGGCATTTCTCACATGGGTGCAACAATCATTCTCTATAATCAACTAGTAATAACCGCTCTCAAGATTTTTCTAGCCATTGAATGACCATTCATATAAGTTTTGAAGGTTCCTTCATGGACTTCCTTTAAAATGAACTCTACTTGTTTTGCATCTACACATCTGAGGAGCATCATATCGTGGTTTCTCTTGCATATCACATCTCCATTGAACAAGAAATTTTGCAGCCAATCTTCTCAACATACGCTTATCATTTTTGGAGGCTCCTTTCAGATATTCTTTGCCTTTAAGGTACTGCTTGATGTCGAAATACCAAGGCTTGTCGTCTGGTTCTTCATCTATAAAAGAACAATAAGTTAGATGTTCACGACTCTTCATTTGGATCACTGGTAGCTCTCCCTCCCGATTCAACTCAAACATGGATGATAAGGTAGCCAGAGTACCGGCTAATTGATTATCTTCTCTTGAAATGTGATGAAATATTATAGTATCAAAATATTTTATTAATCCTTTGATATATGCTTGATAAGGAATCAATTTTTGATCCCTAGTCTCCCATTCCCCTTTTATCTGATGGATGACGAGAACGGAATCACCATATATTTTCCAACAGTTTGCTTTAAATTCAATGGCAGCCTGAATCCCCATGGCACATGCTTCGTATTCGGCTATATTGTTGGTACAGTAAAAAATAGTCGAGTTTTCATGGCTATGTACTGCTTTTCAGGGGATATGAGTACTACCCTATGCAATGTCCTAATGCATTAGCTGTTTCATCAAAGAATAACGTCTAGGTATCATCATCATCTTCCTCACTTGTGGCAAAAAGAGCTAGAATTTCTTCATCCGGAAACTCAGGTTGCATGGATTGGAAATCTTCAGGGTATTGGCTAGCCAAATAATCAGCTAGAACACTGCCTTTGATGGTCTTTTATGTAACATATTGTATATCATATTCTAAAAGTAACATCTGCCATCGAGCTATGCTTCCAATGAGAGCAGAGTTCTCAAAGATGTATTTGGTGGGATTCATTTGCAAAATTAACCATGTCATGTGACTCAGCATATATTGTCTTAATCTATGAACAATCAAAGCCAGAACATAACAAGTTCATTCTAATGGACAATATCTCTGCTCGCAATCAGTAAATTTCGTCATGTTGACCCAGAACACAACCCATTGACTCTTTTAACATTGTTAAATATAAAATGAAAGGCTTCCCAGTGATTTGCGGTCGCATTGGGGGTTCTCGTAGATATTGTTTAATTTTATAAAAAGTTATTTGACAGTCTTCATTCCATTTTATAGTCTGATTATTATGCAATAGCTTGAATATTCTCTCGCAAGTGGAAGTTAATTGTGAAATAAACCAAGCAATGTAGTTTAACCTTCCCAGAAAACCCCAAACTTCTTTCCCGTACAAGGGTGTGGCATGTCCAGGATTGCACTTACCTTGTCTGGGTCTACTTCGATCCCTTTTTGGCTCAACGAAACCTAGAAGTTTTCTGGATCTCAGGCCAAAAGTACATTTTGTCAGGTTCAATTTGAGTTTAAACTTCCTTAATCTTTGAAATAACTTTTTCAAATTGATTAGGTGTTCTTCTTTAGTCTTAGACTTAGCAATCATGTCATTGACATATACTTCAATTTCCTTATGCATAATTTCATGAAAGAGTTACCATCGCCCTTTGATATGTTGCCCCAACATTTTTAAGTCTAAATGACATCACCTTATAACAAAAGATGCCCCATAAAGTCATAAACGTAGTTTTTTCCATGTCCTCGGGCACCATCTTAATCTGGTTATACCCGAAGAAACCATCCATGAACCAGTTATTGGAGCTAGTGAAGGCCTTTCTAAAGTGCTAATTTGATGAAGAAATCACTTGAAGACACTAGATTTTAGGTTCGGGGTAGTTCTTACTTGGATTAGGACTTTCATGCATTTGTTTATGTCAATCAATCAAGTACTAGTATAGCTCTTACTCATGGTTAAGGGAAAATAGCATTTCAAAAACGTTTTAGAAAAATTAGTGTTGCAGACCCAAATTTAACATGTTAAATTTCAAAATCAACATGTTAAATTTTTGACAGTTTAAGTTGTCACGTGTTTAAAAGGGTGTTGTGCGCATTTTGTAAAAAACTTCTTCGATTTCGAAAAGGTTTTAGGTTTTAGCGAGTTTTCAAGAGTTTTCAAGAGAGTTTCTTGGAGGGAAAATCAATTGTGAGAACAAAATGCTTTTGATTTCGAAACTCATCATGATTTCAAAGACTTAAAGAGGAGCTTTGCTTGGATTTGATTCAATTGGCATGGCGGCAGCTTTCTTGTGAAGATAACTGTTCTTCCTTGAGCTTTTGATTGTGTTTGGTTGCTGCCTAATTGAATTTTTGAGTTGTATTGAATTCTTGCACTAGTAGAAAAAAGGCCTTCATCGTCAGTTCTGAGAGACCTTTGACGTCGGTTCTCGAACCGACGTTGACCCAGGAGACGTTGATTCAGACGTCGGTTGAAGAACCGATGTCACGTAGTTTGCCACAACGTCAGTTAATACCAGATAACCGACGTCGGTTCTCTGCACAACGTCAGTTGTGGGAAACCAACCAATGTTGTGGTTCTCTGCACCACGTCTGTTTTGGCTCTAAACCGATGTGGTGCTTCTTATGTATACATGTTCCAAATGCACCACAACATCGATTTTGACCATAACCAGAATAGATAAGTTGTAACCTCCCTGCATAAATTTCAGAAACCAGCCTTTCAAATTACAAAATGATATGCAATTGTAGTTCTTACTAGGTACATAGACTAATTTTCACTAAAATGTACAATATTACAATAAAAACTAATTCTAATCTATACTAAGATTGACTCCTAACTTTGAGAAAGTACTTTGCCTATTCTTTTTCAATTTCTTCTATATCATTCTTGTCCAATGGCTCTATATCCTGAAAAGCTTGAAATAATCTTAGAACTTTAAAATTAACAAACGTTTGACATATTTACAAACTTATAAGATAAAAACTTACATGCTCCCAAGAATCCATGAGAGCAGCTCTTATTATGGTTCTCATCCAGTGCATAACGTAATATCCACATTCCCAAATTCCTCGTTGCTTATTGCACTTTCATTAAAGTTTCAATCATCAAAAATTTGAATAATGCTAATTTTAATAAAATTAATTACATTTAGAGTTAAATAACTTAGTCTGTATCCATTGGAGGTTTTGGGTTGCGGATGAAGATCTCCCGCAAAGAACCTTACACACATTCATTGCACTAAAATCCAAGTTTTTTAGTAATTTGCTTATTTTTAATTAAAATATTGATATATAATACTTAAAGTTAATTAAACGTACCTTCGAACAATTTGTTTCAAATCATTTTGTGGCTTCTTATGCAACGAACAAAACCAAACAATTGTGTTGTCCGCGAGACACAAGCATCAGCTGCCAATGAGACCTAAAATAAGAAAATGTATTAATAATGTAATATAGTCAACATTGACATAAGATCAAAATATAAAGATTTGAAACTTACTGATGGATAATTGGGGCAAAGTAAATTCTCTTCCTCGATTCTGAAATCCAATTTTGTATATAGGTCTGAGTGTTAATGAATTTATTTCCAGACCTTTGTAGACTTTGCAGTTCAAGAAATCCATAAATATCAGGATTTCCTGTGTTATAAGCTAAATCATTTATATACCTGCATTGTGAAAATCAATGTTAGTAATAGGATAAGTTAATGAAATAAATAATTAGCAAACATGTAGAAAATTATACTTACATCATCCATAATTGAATTATATTAATGTTTAACATATGCAAACCACTAACTAGTTCCCACATGTCTTGCACCGATATATATAGTGGGACACTTTCAATCCCAAACACAAATGCACTTCAAGGAATTTGAGCTGGATTATTAAAATACTCGTGCAGTATACGAGTCAACTCTTGAAGTGGATTCACTTTTGACTCCTAAGACTTAATTCATGAGCTGGTGATTTCCCTTTACTCCCTTAGTCCTGTAACATAAACAAAATGTATTATTTCACATTAATTGTGAATTTAAATAAGATTAGAAGTGTGTAGGCCACAATACCTGAGTATTTTTAGAAATGGCGTGTAGGAGATGTGTAGGCCACGCAATAAATGTACCAAGTGCCTCTTCCACAAGTCTGACCTCTGATGTGGGCACAGGCACCTCGGCATCTGCCTGTCTAACTTCTTCGACAACTACTCTAGCAAAATCATCTCCAAGTGGCATTGTATGGAGGGTCGAAGATGTGGGAAACACTCTCCCAATCGCCCCCAATCGAGGAGGATCTCCAACAAATAATTTACACCGATATGAGGTATCAGTGTTGGTCTCCTCCTCCTCCTCCTCATCTGATGCAGCACAACTGCCCTTTGTGCTAGCTCTGCCACGTGTAGGTAATACTACACCTTCCTGCAAAGGAGTTTGCTGCTGTGATAACTCCTCCCATTCTCTTCTAATTTCACGTCTCAACTCATCTTTTAGCTTATCTCGTACTTTATGTTCTATGTGAGAGGTCAATTCATCTTTAAGTTGAGACCTCAATTCGTCTTTAAGTCAAGATATCTCCATGGCTATATTTACATTTTGAGATGAGGTAGACCGTGGAGTAGAACCAAAATATTGTCTCACACCCACACCATAGCCAGTAGTCCGTACACGACCGGGGTATTCCTCAGTGCCCAGAGCAGTAGTTAATATATCTTGTCTTCCTTGAATGACTAAACTACCCTGAGAACTCTTCTCCACTAGAGAATCCTGTGAAAAAAAGAATACAACATATCAACATCTTATAATAGTAACACATTACAATTCATGAGTACATTGTTATTAACCTACAATGTGCTGTGCAATCTCATAAGCCTCAACTGATGTCATTTGCCTTTCAGGTTTAGTCCTAGCCAACTTCCATTTCTCATGTCGACTAGGAGGGGATGGAGGAGAAATGACTTTATTCGAACCTAAGGCTTCTCTTAATTTTTACAATTTTTTGTCCATTATTTTCTTTTCTAATAAATCATAACCCCCACGAGACAACCGGTGGGGGGTGACATTCCTCTGCTGAATGTCTTGTGCTTTCTTCCTCTTCTCCTACACAATAAATTAAAAATTTTATTGCCAAGTCATATTATTTAATGAAATTATGATGGATAAAATGAACATGCCAAGAAGGATCCTCTCTAGATTGGACAAATTGTGTCTAAGTCTCCTCATCAATAGTATATTTCTCACATGGGGACTTTCCCTTGAGGTGACCAAAGACGTACCACTTGGTCAAGTTTGTCTTGAAATTTCTCCATTTGCTAGCAATAGATGACATAATTTTCTTTCTTATGAATGGAGATGTTTCAAACTCAAAGTTTGTCTGCAAAATAAAATAAACAAGTCATGAAACATATAATACATAATTATCATCATTAATGACTTATAATAAGCTTTAAATGAATGACTTACAGTAAGATCATGCCATATCATATTTTTCTCAGCTTCAGTGACATGATCCCAAGACGGAAGCAAAATAAACACCTTTGTATGTGCCAAAACACCCAAATAGCTATTAAACACGGGACGATTAGGGCCTGAAGCCCTAGCACTTTGAAGGTCCAGGTCTACTACAACCTTTAAACTACCAAGTCTACTAGTAGTAATATCTCTCAACCATGTAGGTTGTCTACTCTTACCCTGTCAATCAGCCATGACCTAAAAAGAACATAAACATAAGATTAAAACTTACAAATGCTTAAAATAAACATAAACATAAACATAAGATTAAACATAAACATTAAATGCTTAAAATAAAAACAACAAATAATAAACAACATTACTTTATCTTATTCTAGCAGTGTTACAATGTTTTCCCATAGTCCTTCATTGTGATCAGTTCGTGTAGCATATACTTCATCAACATCATTTTCGGCATTGATAGGAGATACGTGTCTTGATAATGAGTTGTCAGCATGTTGGACTATTGAGTCGTCATGGTTCTCAAAATCATATTCAGATCTCCCTTGTATAACAACTGACCACCTTTCATTAGAAGGATCTTTGACATAAAATACTTGTTTTGCTTGGTAAGCCATGATGAAAGGATCTTCCTTATAACCTATCTTTGCAAGATCAACCAAGGTAAAACCCAAATCATCAACATGCACTCCTATGTTACTATCAACCCATTTACACTTAAATACTGGAACTCTAAATTTGACGTAGTCAACTTCCCAAATTTCTTCAATTACTCCGTAGTAACTTATTGTAGCCATAACAGGATTGTTGTCTTTTGAACTTGCAAAGTGCATTGACTCTGCCTCAAGGGTCACACCACTATTCCGCATTACACTTTTCTGATCCCAGAAATTGTGTAAAAAGAGAAGTTATTAATATCATAGCCAGACCATGTTATCACATTAAAGTTAGGTCCTTGTGCTAACCATTTCAAATCATCAACATGACAACCATTTTGAAGAATTTTGTGTTTAAACCATTTCAAAAACGTCTTGTTATGTTCGTTCAATAACCACTTCGCATTTGCTCGTAGATTCATTATCTTCAAGAACAATTTGTGTTCATCTATGTAAGGAAGAACATCATCAATATTGTTCAAAATATACAAGTGTGCTTGGAGTACCTGTTGTTGATCTTTTCGAACTATCCTCACACCTCGTGTGCCTTTGCCTTCTTTCCTTCCTTCAGACCTCGACCTCGGTATACCTACAACATCTACTTCTGACATATACATGGTACAGAACTCAATTGCTTCCTCTACAATATATCTCTCAACAATAGATGCTTCTGGTCGATATGGATTCTTCACATAGCCTTTGAAAATCTTCATGCATCGTTCAATTGGGTACATCCATCGTAAAAACACAGGACCACATATTCTAATTTATCTTACGAGATGAACAATTAAATGAAACATAATATCAAAAAATGAAGGAGGAAAGTACATCTCTAGTTGACACAAGATAATGATGGCTTCATTTTCTAAATCATCCAAGCTCATAGGATCAATTACTTTCCTACAAATAGCATTGAAGAATAGGCAAACACGAGTGATGACTTGTCTAACATTTTTTGGCAAAATTCCACGAATAGCCACTGGGAGAAGGTCTTGCATCAGAACATGACAATCATGAGATTTTAAGCCCATAAGTTTCAAATCTTCAATTGATACGAGACTTTTGATATTCAAAGAGTATCCTTGTGGTACTTTAACTCCTCGCAAACACCCACAGAAATTGATCTTTTCAAATTTTGACAAAGTGTGACAAGCTGGTGGCAAGTATGTTCGATTACCATGAGGTTGTGGTTGTAACTCCAACCGAACACCCATCTCAACCAGATCTTTACGATCATTTATTTCATCCTTTGTTTTTCCTTTGATATTTAGCAATGTCCCAATTATACTATCACAAACATTTTTTTCCACATGCATTACATCTATGCAATGCCTGACATCTAACTTTGACCAATATGGAAGTTCAAAGAATATTGATTTCTTCTTCCAAATGTTTTTCACACCACTATGCTTGAGGGTTTTCCCATAGGTGATGTCCACCTGGCACACTCTGTTATATACTTCCTCACCAATTAAAGGTGGAGGTGTTGTTTTGTCTTCCTAACAACCATTAAAAGCTTTTTTCAACCTATAGTAAGGGTGATTACGTTTCAAAAACCTTCGATGACCAATGTAACATGTCTTCCTCCCATGTTTTAGTTGATGGTAACTTGTGTTCTCTTCACATATCGGGCAAGCACGATGTCCTTTAACACTAAAACCACTCAAATTTTTGTATGCTGGAAAATCATTAATAGTGCAAAATAACATTGCTCGCAAATTGAAATTGGCCTTCTCATGTGCATCAAAAACCTCAATACCTTCATCCTATCACAATCTCAAGTCATCTATCACAGGACTTAGATAAACATCTATGTCATTTCCAGGTTGCCTTGGTCCTGATATCATCATAGACAACATCATATATTTTCTCTTCATGCACAACCAATACGGCAAATTATAAATAATTAGCAAAACAGACCATGAACTATGTTTGCTACTTAAATTACCATGTGGATTCATTCCATCAGTTGCAAGCCCAAGTCTGAGATTTCTTGGATCACTACCAAACTCAAGATATAAAGAGTCGATTTTCTTCCATTGTGGTGAATCGGCAGAATGTCGTAACAACCCATCACATTTTCTTCCACTTGAATGTCATCTCAAGTTCTTTGCATCGTTAACATTGGCAAAAACACGTTTTAAACGTGGTATAATTGGAAGATACCACAATATCTTAGCTGATGGACGAAGGCCTAAGCAAGGTCTAATCATTAGATTCATGACAAAACACATTGAAGCTCAAGAGGAGTCAAAGGCACCAACAAATATCAAGATACTTACAACTCTAAGCTTTAGTGGGAAATTATAAAAATGTTGTGGAAGATTTTCCTTTGTAAAAATATTGTAGAACATATTTCTCCTTTGTAAAAATAAACCCTAGGTGCCTTAGGATT
>Ga0209489_103341_pt1 | contig 31434 bp, 12 predicted proteins | sample SiratrowhiteBW_FD_187527 | JGI IMG/M metagenome (GOLD analysis project Ga0209489, IMG submission 187527) | Root nodule microbial communities of legume samples collected from California, USA - Siratro white BW (SPAdes) (version 2) | ecosystem: Host-associated > Plants > Roots > Nodule | place...
AAGGAAGAATTAACTCTTCATCTGCACGAAATCAATGGTTCAAAAATAACTCAAGACCCAGCATCCTCCAGCTGCAACATGTTGAAAGAAATTGAATTGATCTGCCAACCACAATGGGAAGTTCCCCCAGATGCAATGAGAGAAGAATACAAACAAGTTCACACAGAAGAACTTCCGCCAAATGATACTCCAGTCTATACCTCAAATTTACTCTGGCAAGAATGGGACTCTCCAGAACACAGCTGGCAAGATTCCCAGGACCCCTGGCCTGATGTGAACACATGCTATCATCCAGGACAAAACAGCTGGCAAGATTCCCAAGACCCTTGGCCTGATCCAAGCACATGGAATACCTGGCCCTCACAACAGACAAGACATGACACCTGGCAAGACTCTTAGGACCCTTGGCCTGATCCAAGCACATGGAGCACCTGGCCCTCACAACAGACAAGACATGACACCTGGCAAGACTCTCAGGACCCTTGGCCTGATCCAAGCACATGGAGCACCTGGCCCTCACAGCATACAAATGAAGACGCGTGGAAGACAAGCCAAAACGCGTGGCCCCCTTGGCCTACACCGTCAAAATAAAATCTGCTGAGTCATAAAGAGGGAGATTCAGTATTATCTCCAGGAAGAAAAGACAAATCTACTTTTGACAAAGAAGAAAACACTTTGTGTCTCGTCCCTTTTCAGCTTTTACTTTATGTCACTTTATGATGGCCATCAACTTTATGTCAGCCATCATCTTTACTTTAAGTCTTTTTCACTTTACTTTATGTAACTTTAGGGTCGATTGTCAACTTTACTTTAGGACAAAATTTATATATATATATTTCATTGGGCTATAATATTGACAAAATTTATTTCAAATAAATTGTTAATAATCGTCGAAACGACCTACCAAGGTTGCGCATGCATCGAAATTGAAAAAAATATTTCAAATTTTAAAACAAATAAGTAATCAAACGATTTGTATTGTTAAATTAAACATAATTAATTTAAGAAATCATGATAACACGGACCACTCTAGATAAGGCTCGTGCTTCTAAAAGATTGATATAACTTTCATTTTGACCTAGACTTGAGAAAATATCAACATTTAAACAGTATTCAGAGACTCACAACACAAAATAGAAGACATATTTGGAGCAAAATATATTACGTGTATTAAATTAAAAGTATTATTATTTAATAATATAAAAACATATATTTTAAATATTAGAACTATGTAGTTTAATATTTTTCAAATATTAAATACACCCTAAGATAACATAAGATTTAAAATTCTGATCATAAAAATGAAAATATATTTTTATTTTATAAACATCAACAATCAAATAAAATAATAGAATAAAAATTCCAATCACATTTTAAAAGTGATGTAACATACTGAAATTTAAAAAATAAGTTTACAATATAATATGATATAATATGAAAATAAGTTTGCAACCTTTATTAAATTTAGAATATTAACTTAGTATATTTTAAATGTTGTAACTGTGGAATTTATTATTTTAAAAAAATGAGAACTATCACTTAGCCCATAAATTTCTTTAGCTTATTTAATTGATTTTTAATATTTATTAAAATAGTTTGAATGAAATATATTTTTCAGTGATTAAGAAATAATTGTAACGTCAAATGTGATTTATTGGCAAGCAAAGTTAATGATATATAATATAAGCAAGTTAGAAAAATTAATGAGATTTCTAGATTTTTCTTATTTCAAATTATATAAATGAATAATCAATAAAAAATTTCTACATCTAATTGTGGACGAAAAGTTATTTATAACTGATAGAATATGTAAAAGATCACCTAGTTATTATTCATAATTGTTTTTTCAATCCAAGAACTATTTTTTTTATTATCATAAAATGGTAAAAATACATACTCAAATAAGCAAGTCTTTCCACTAGTTTTTAACAAATATAACAACAAAAACTCCTTATATTTGATAAAATAAAAAGTATTATTTTAGTAATACGAAAATTCAATTTTTAAATTTTGTAGATGTATGATTTAATTTCATTTATGTAAAATAATAATATAATATAATATAAGGATAAGTCTGAAAAACCGTGGACTAACTAGGTATCATTTATGAATTCGTGATGACGTTATGCATACATAAAAACAATTTTTAATAATATAAATAGTATAATTTAATTATATTATTTAAATAATTTGCAATTTTATTTATTTAAAATAATGGTAAAATCAATATGTCTTTTTCATATCAAAAGTCTTTTTAAATAATCTTTTGAAAATGGACCATTGTGAACTCAATAAGATTAGAATAAGATATAAAAAATATAATTAAATAATAAATTTATTTGTATTTGACTTAAAAATTAATATTTAAATTTTTAATTCTAATTATTTTAATTATTTTTTATTTGTACAAGTTAAATTATTATTTCATTAATTTACCTTACTTATCTTGTTGTGTTGTTAATTATAATATATTATATATAGGAATAAGTGCTGACATAAGTTTTAAAGCACCTAAAGAAGTATACGTCTTAATTTAGTATTTTTTTTTGTCTTGTATATATTATATTTAAAAATTTTATAATTTTAGATGGTCTTTTTTTATCACCGAGATACTTATACATAAATTTGATATATTTATACTTTAAATTTTAAATGTTTACAATTTTTGATAATAAACAAAAATTAGTTTAATTGAAAAATATAATTTCACTCTCTTAAATAAATTTATTAGAAAAATTTACTTTATAAGTCTGAGCTAGTCTTTTATAAAAAAAGAAATTCTTAAAGGATAGAATTCTTATTCAGAATTCTAGTTTAAATTAGAATTTTCATACTCAAGTTAAAAGAATTTTTTTTTAAGATTTATTTTTTTAATGTATTAATCATTTTATAATTTGAAATTATACTTTATTTATCTATAATATTTTTTATTAAAATTAAATAAAAAATACTATAAAATTTTTGAATTGTTAGAGCTTGTATAGGCGAATATACGTAGCTTGTTCAAAAGATATCTTAAATAATATATTATTTAACTTATACAACTTACATAAATAACTCGTATTGAAGATGAATTCATTCATTCTGAAAAGCATTCATTTTATCCTTATTGTTATTTAATGCACTTAATTTGAAAAGACAAAACCTTTATTCCGGAAAATCAATGCACTTAATTATTAATACCATTATAAATAATTCTAAGAGACACACACCTCTACAAGTGAAAAAAAGAAATTGACTATAAAAAAAAAAGTCACCTTTAAACTCAAACATACACAAAATGGCAAAAGCTTCACTGTTGCTTCCTTGTTTGATGGTTCTATTTCTCATAGCACTTGAAACAGGTATTTTCCTCTTTGTTTTTCTTTACTATGTACCTCTTAAGCATACAAATTTTGTAATGCAATGCAAATTTTGTAAAATGAGTATATGCTTTCATAAAACACCATTTTTGTATTTAAGATTCTTACAAGGTAAACAAAATTTGCAGGTTTTGTGAATGCATGTCAATACAAGTGCAACACAACAAATGACTGCAAAAAATTAGTGTGCTATCGCCCTGGTTGCAAGAAGTATTGCCTCGAAGGATGTTGCCTTTGTAGTTGCAATGGAGTTAGTGGAAATGGAAATGTTTGATAAAAAATTAATGATAATCAAATAAAGTTGAGGTTTCATGGTTTAAATAAAGATGTAACAATTTCATGCCTTTGCTGTGGAATTTACTGGCATATAAGAGAAGAAATAACATTGTCCATTCTTCATCAATAACTTTCCATAAACAGTTACAAAGTTTGATTAAAAAACATGGAAGCCCAAATTTTGAAATAATTCTGAAGAGTAATTTGAAACAAAATTTTGGAGAATCAAACTATAATATAATATATATCTAAAAAAGTTTAGAAAGAAAATTTTGACTTTTTTGATGTGTTTGTTTGGAGTGACTTGAAGCGATGAAAAGAAGAGAGAGGAGGAAAGACACTCAAAATTTAAAAAATAAAACATTTTATTACGAAGAAGGTTTCGTATCATATATAATAAATTAATTTAATATATTATAATTAAATAAAATACACATAATAATTATATTTATAATAAATAAATCTAATAAAATTATAAAATAATAATAATTAAAATAAGATAATTCGAAAAATTAATAATAATAAAATAAAAAATAATGATTATAATAATAAAAGTAATAAAATTGTAAAATAACAATAAAAATAATAACAATAAAATTATAATTATAATAACAATCAAAATAAATTTATAAAATAATAATATCAATAATAATAACAACTTGATTTTTTATTTTAATTTTAAAATAATTATTACTTTTTAAAATTTTATTAATTAAAATAATAATTTATATACTCAAAAAAATTAAATATATTTAATTTTAAATTAATTTTAATTATAATTTCATCTATTAAAAAATTATTTTACCAATTACACTTATTACATAAGAAACTTTCATAAATTTTTTATTCTTTTCCTACAATCCACCTTTATCCAAAAAAAACTTAACTATCCACATTCTTTCCTTTCAAATTCACTCTCTCAATTAAAATATATATATATATATATATACTTATCCTCATTTTCAGATATGTTTTTACTTTAGTGCGTTAAATTCCACCGTATAATATATTATGCAGTCTTTTTCTTTTAAGTAAATTACATAAAACGAGAACAAATATATCTGATAGTTCCGCTCTAAATATTTGGATATTGTTTTTACATGAATTAAGAATAATAATAGATGCTACTTATAATTTTTTTTAGGCATATATTAATTTTATTTGCTATGAATATAACTGAAATAAATTGGCGATATCTTGCGTGTTAAATTAAGATATTATTTAATAATATAAGAGATTATATATTTTAAATGTTGTAACTATATAATTTAATACATTTCGAAATAATAATAATATAATATGCTAATATGTCAAATATAACTCACAACCATCACAAATTTGGTAATATCACGCATATTAAATTTAGAGTATTATTTGATAATTCAAAAACATATTTTAAACGTTGTAATTATATAATTTAATATTTTAAAATAATTATATAATATTCCATTTTTATTGTTTTTTAAACTTTTTAGGTGTCACTGTCTTTAAAAAATAATTTTTTAAAGAAGAACAAAAATAGAAACAAACATGGATTAAACTAAATTCATGATACAATCATGAAAATCTAAACTTTGACAGTCCAAAATGGGTTTTCCAAGAATTCGAGCTTTTCATACACAGACAAGTGGACAAGTCTTCAAACCAAACTACATTTTCTGTGTATACATTAGATATGAAAGAATTTAAAATACTACAAATAATTATAAAATAATTTCACCTTCCCCTCAAAATTTAGTGAATCACAACATTTTTTTTTAAGCTTTCAACCATTAACATAGAATTAATTCCCAATCAAATAAATAATCATAATTTTATCAAGACTCACTAAATAACTAACATGATTCTGATAATCTCTTCTTGCATCACTGAGAAAAAATGTAAAATTTTCGAGATATTTCTTTTTGCTACTTCTAAAAATACTTCACAAATTTCTTAAGTCAAGAAGAATTCCATCAATATTGTATTTGTAATACCTACCTTAGAAAACACTTAACATATTCTTGGATATTAATATTATATATTTCTCAAATTTTAATTTTTAGTGGGAAGCCTATCTTCTCCCTCAAAAACGGTTAAGTAGAATGAACAACATTGTCCAACTTGAAGAGTTAGTTAGCTAACTACCATTCAAAGTTTACACATATCACATATCTCTATTAATACACCAATTTCCCCATTTCTCAATGCTTCACTCCACACTCATCTAATGGGGGTTTCATGGGAGGAAAGTGTCACTCATTCCATCAACGCTATCTACCTTCTCTTCTCAGCCTACCTTGTCTTTGTCATGCAAATTGGCTTTGCCATGATATGTGCAGGTTCAGTGCGTGCCAAAAATGCTATGAACATTATGCTCACCAACGTGGTTGATGCAGTGGTTGGTAGCGTCTCCTTCTACCTCTTTGGTTTTGCATTTGCATATGGCACTTCAAACGCTTTCATTGGCACTCATTTCTTTGCTCTAGAACACATTCCAAATGCCACTTGCGACTACGCTTTTTTCCTTTACCAATGGGCTTTTGCCATAGCTGTAACAGGCATCACAAGTGGATCCATAGCTGAGAGAACCCAGTTCAGTGCCTATCTTGTTTTCTCTTTTTTCCTTAGTGGGTTTGTGTACCCAGTTGTTGTCCATTGGGTCTGGTCATCAAGTGGTTGGCTCAGTCCAAGTTCAACTCACATGCTGTTGGGCTCAGGAGCTATTGACTTTGCTGGGAGTGGAGTCGTGCATTTGGTTGGTGCAGTTGCTGGGCTTTGGGGCTCCATTATAGAAGGCCCACGGGCCGGCCGATTCGATTCGGCCGGCCGGCCCGTGCCTTTAAGAGGCCATAGTGCACCACTTGTTGTACTTGGGACGTTTTTGTTGTGGTTTGGTTGGTTTGGATTTAATCCAGATCTTTTGACAAGATTCTTGTGACCTATCCCAGTACGTCGGACCAGGGTAATTGGACGTCGGTCGGACGGACTGCCATGACAATCATATTAGCTGGTTCGACAGTCGGGATAGTCACCTTGTTTGGCCGACGATTGTTAGTAGGCCACTGGGATGCAATGGATGTGTGTAATGGCTTGCTTGGTGGGTTTGTTTCCATCACCTCCGGATGCTCAGTTGTTGAGCCATGGGCTGCCATTATTTGTGGGTTTGTCTCTGCTTGGGTTCTAATTGGGCTGAACATTCTGGCCCTAAAAGTTAACTATGATGATCCATTAGAGGCAGCCCAATTGCATGGGGGGTGTGGTACTTGGGGTTTGTTGTTTACTGGGTTGTTTGCCAAAGAGGAATTTGTGATCCAAGTCTATAATTCTGGTGAGATTGGGGTTTCAAGGCCCTATGGGCTCCTACTTGGAGGTGGATGGGGATTGTTTGGAGCCCAAGTGATTGAGATTTTGATAGTCTTTGTATGGGTAAGTGTAACAATGGGCCCTATATTCTATGCTTTGCACAAGCTTGAGATATTGAGAATTCCTGTTGATGAGGAAGTTACTGGCCTTGATATTTCTTGTCATGGAGGCTATGCTTATGCTCAAGAAAACTATCATCTCAGACTTTACGGAGATTATGTGCCTATTCAACATGGCCTATCTTAGTTTCATTTTATGTCACATGTTTGTTAGTTTTTTCCTTGGTAATGTTGTGGATTAGCATTGTTTACTGATTGGAATATAAAATAATATTCATTATAGAAATTAACAGTGTTAACTTAATTATGATAGTAATATCTATTGAACTTTACCACTCAGATAGATTTTCTTTTCCATAAGAACACAGATAGCAGAGTTATTTTCTGAATTTTTAGCAGGCTTAACAGTAATGAAATTTTGTGCCTATAATTTGAGTGGCACTACATTTATTTGGTTCACTCGTTTTGGATGAGACTTTTCACAAGGGAACACAGGAAAAAACCAAAAGGGAACTAACATCAGAGTAGGATCTAGTGAGGGACAAGTTCACTCGGGTTAGGGTTATGCTTCAGCATGCACCAAAATATCATAAAGACAAGGAATCTTGTTTGGTGAGTGGATCCCACACATTGGATAGACATGATTCTGTCACTTTCACGTCCTTTTCAATTGTCATTAGTTGCATCCTTAAGATAATGAATATCGTTGAATTTGGATCAAAAATATTGTATCATTGACTAATTAGGCCTACCAGTGTTAAGTACAATTTATGGTTGAATAAAATTTTGGTTTACCTAAAACTAGGAACACTATTGTAAAATAATGAGTGAAATGACTAAATCATTAAGGTAAGGGACAACAGAATACTGGAACTTGGGTTAGAAATAAATCTCCAACTTGAAGCAGGTTGGAACAAAGCCAATTAAATATGTACAACTAAATTCTGGTCTAAAATGCATGTACAAGTAAAGTGAAACATACACTGTTCTCTAAAATCCTTTAGGCAATCCACATCTCACAAACTCATCTCAGAAATGGATCATAGAACACATATCTGGGATCTGGAACAATCAAAGGCAACTTCTCTATGTAAAGAAACAGCCTCTTGCAATTCTCTCTGGAAATTGTCCCAATATCAACAATATCATTCATGTCTGTGTAAATCCAAAGGTCCCCAGAGTTGATTCTCTTCAGGCTATCCCGGCAAAAGGGGCAGGACTGAGACCTCTGACACCTGAATAAACAAGCACAATTGTCATAATAAGTCATATCTAGAGAACAACAAACTAGTAATTACAGTTGATATTTTGATGTCATCAAGGTCAAATATACTATCAACTAACTAGTATAAGAAGGAAACTAATTTTGGTTGGTGGGGTGAGGTGGGTGTGGACCTTCAAAAATTAAGTTCAAAAAATAGGAGGACCATTGATGAAATCAAGGATTTGGCTTTTTATAAGGTAAAAGAAATCTGATAACAATCTATGAACTTACTTGAACCATTATCAGCACTTTAGTCAACAAGTATTCTGTCCTCAAAAAAGTTGGTAAAGAATTAATGATCCCCACCAAAAAAGGACTGATTGATCCTACCAATTCTGACATACAAGATGTTCTCATTGATGTAATTTTGAGTAGTTCCAAAAGATGGGGAAGGTGGATTATAAATTTAGATCACAGAAATATCTGCTCCGTATGATTCACATCAGACATCCTCTCCTTCTAATGTGACATGTTTCATTCACATGTTGAATAACAATATGGCAGATAAAAAAAACTTGGTTTTACCTCAAAATTATGATCAGCAGCAAAATATAAAATATAATATTATATTTGTGAGATCATGAAATTATGTAATAGAATCACAACCAAAGAAATTTACCACTCTCTGTAGCACTTCAAACACATGTGGTGGCAGCAATCAGGCAACACAACTTTAGCTTTCACCTCCAAGCAAACTCCACATTCCTCTTCTCTTTCAATGTCAACATCAGATTGTTCTCTCTCCATGAAGCCACTATTTCCTTTGTACCTAAGAGCGACCTCTTTCTGTTTCCTTTCCTCCAAATCCGTGATGTCTTTCTCAAGTTGCAACAGAGCAGGAAATATAACAGCTGTTTATCATCAAAAGAGAAAAGCAAAAAAAAAAAAAAACATGTTACTTTTATGCTAATCATCAAGAACATAAATAAACATGGAGCCAGTTGCTCTTAGAGAGAGCAACAAAGACAAAGCTATACAAGTAGCCAAGTATACATTATCTTTATAGTACATGACTTAACTGTAAAATTGTCTAATGCTTGCTTTCCTTTCATATATTGACATAGTATTGTTCCCGTTTCCATAAGTCTGCATATATTTTAGAACAAGAAATGAAAAATTAGGAAGGAAACATAACAAGAAAATAAAAGTTACACAGAAACTAGATGTTCTACTAAAGCATTGCGTATATAGAACATGTTTAGTGTTAAAACATGGAAAATATTTTATATTTATCATAGAATATTGTAAATTACTAATGATCAGAGTATCTCAGATTATACTTCAGAATTAGTTTCTTATCCTATAATATCTTCTAGGATTAGCCTTCATATTTCTGAGTAGTTACCATGATTTGTTTTCTTACTTAAGAAGAATTTGTTTTCTAGGTTAGTGACTCAGTCTTTTGCACAAGATCATTGCAACACATCATAACAAGTCGTTGTGGATGGAAAAAGAGACTTCACTGAAAGTAAATTAGTCAAGTTTTCAACAAATGTTAGATATCAACAAAGCCACCACTAATAATATGGTAACTGAAAAAACAAAAGCATTCTCATAATTCAAAGTTACTATCTTTTTCTTTTCTCTCCAAAACCTTGTAACTTCAAGATTTAGGACCTACATACCACATAAATTAGAACTCTCAACAAACCCAGAGCACCAGCCAAGCGGTAATCAGTCCATTGAACAAGAAATAGAAGAAGAGGGGCTGCTGGACTGTAAGATATCCTCATCTGAAAGCATCCTCCATCTTTTTCCCTTGGATAGTCCAATGCCCTAACAAAGAGAGAAGAGCAAAGAGGGGAAAAAGAAAAAGCACATTAAGCACAGACTCACAGGAGAAGGGCTATAGTCTGCAAAAAGAATCTCTGTGACTGATCAAAGTATAAAACATATCAACGATGTGTTGGATATTGAAAAGTGCTATCAAGTTCAATTTCCCAACAAGCAAATTCAGTTTCATACAAATTCAGAGGTGCAGATCATCAACCTTTTCTTTAAAAAAAGTTCCCAGCTTCAAGGTCCCACTTTACCACCTCAAGAAAAACAAGGTAGCATTCAGCTTCAAATGACAAAAAGGCACCATATTTACATGGACGATGGATTACAGAAAAAGGTACAGTGCAAAAATGGTAGATAAAACAATCAATTCTTAAAGATCAAGTAAAAAAAAGTGCTAAACTTCCGTGATTAGCATGACAGATACTCAATTATGCACAGAGAAAAAAAAATCAATTTTTTTTATCTGGGAATGGGAAGGAGTATGCACTAAGCTTTTGAAGGTGAATTTCTCATTGAAGCAATCAATTGCCCCCAAAAGAGAAAGAGAAGACAGGAACAGAGGACATACAGGGTATTAGCATACTGAATATCAGCTTCCAGAGCTTTAAGAGAGTCCTTGAAGGAGCACTTTCCCATAGATATTTTCCAGAAAACTATTCTGCATGCAACCAAGGATAATCTCAAAGAGACGATGGTATTATACTATACCAAGATATATCATATGATCTGCTTATAACACACTCATAATGACACTGTTACCCTTTTGTAACTGATAAATGTTAATTCAGTTGGTAACTTATAAGTTCATATTTTATAAAAATACAAATTTGACTTTTTTTTCAACAGATTAAAATTGATTTAGTTAGTAAAAAACCAGATTCATATTTTATAATAATATATGGTCGGCTTTTTTTTCGGCTTTGAGAATTTATTGGTAATTACCTTTTTACGAGTTTTGTTTTGTTTGGATTTGAAGTCTAACTTAATTACTCTCTTAAAATTATCCTTTTTCGTGTTAATTACTTATGTTTTAGTTTATGATATTTATTTTCATTCCAAAAAAAATTGAGAACTTTAATAATGAGTACATTTTTATAAAAGAATTTTGGAGGACCAATTCACTTAATTTTTTTTTTTTCAATTTAACTCCTTGGTTAAGGAAATTTAGCCACATGAGAGAATATGGTCAGTGAGAATATCTATGTTATTTAATGTTAACAACTTAAACCCTTTTTTAAGTAAAACACTTTTTTCTTTTCCTAGGACTCTTGTTTTAGTTAACTGCATTTATTATCTAAATTGCTTAACACCTTAAACCCTAATTAGTTCTTCTAATTACCCCACTTGTATAAGTATTTTTTCCTTCAAAATAATACCAATACCCTTCAATTCTATGTACTGTTTGGCCAATGGTATTGAGAAGTGGGTTACCAGGTTGGAGATAGCACATTGCATATTTCAATGAATTAGATTACGATTTTGCCCCTTCATATCTTCTTTTAAAGAAAAAGAAAAGCCCTTTTGATGCGCTTTAATATAAAGATTTGATATTTGAAAATGTGATTGTCTAAATGGACCCACATTGAATGAATCTTATTTGGATAAGATTGTATAAGAAGAAACGAAAGATATCGGCACAGATTTTTATGTTAGGCTTTTTGATTTATAATTAACGTAGGAAACCCTTGTATTTATTTGAAAGGATAAGGTTGGGTGGTTTTTTTAATGTATGTAATAACTAGAAACTTCGCTCTCTAGATAATATATATTAATAACCATCATCTATATTATTCTAGGGAGTAACAGAATATAAACTGCAATAATATTTTGAATAAGGAAGATTTTATTTTTTTTAAGAGTTGTTTTCTTTTTAAAATATTTTTTCCAGTTATTTGTTTCTCAGTGAAATTATTCTAAGACGTTTTCTTAACTTCCTATAACTTTTTATCTTTATAGTAAAATAAAGTTATAATCTTTTTGTCTTTATTCGTAAATGAAGTTATGATATTTTTAAGAATATGTAAATAATAAAAATAATACTGGTACCATAATATATCAGTGAAAACATACCTACAATAGTAATTTTATATCCACATTTTTAAATTAAGAAAAAATAAACCAAAATAAAAAGTAAAATTATACAATTTACACAAAAAATAATTATCGGTATACATATGATGAAATTTCTTATTTGACGTAAGTATTGTATATTCTTATTTTATTTTTAATTATAGATTAAAATTAGAAAAAACGTTATAAATTTGTTGATTTATTTTAACAATAAAATATACTATAAACCACTTATTAAGTAAATAATATTATCACTTTTTTATTTTCTTAAAATATATAGAAACATGAAATACAAGTTTGTTATATTAATTATTAGTTTAATATATACGTGATTAAGATTTATAGTAGCAAGTAAATAGTTTTGACAGTATAATTATAAGTAAATAGTTTCTAATAAATAATAATTTTTTAACATAAAAAATATATTTAACATTTATGAAAAACATTATACAGTGATTAAATTATATATATTAAATATAAGGTTAGATCAATTATTTATTTATACCAAGTGTAAGTCTGAATATTTAGATTAAATCTTAACCGTTTATTATGATGTTTAAATCATTTATTTAAAAATAAAATAAATAAGTGATTTATGTGCATTTTATACCTAAAATCCCTTACATTTTAAGTAAACTTATGAATTATTGGATTTTGTAAAATTAACAATTAAGGTTTCGTTTCTAGACTTTTCTTTTCAGTAATACGTTTTAAAACTTTCACTGTAAAGGAATCTTAACCCTACAAAGAAATTATCATGTATAAAAGTTATTACAAGTGATAATACACTTTACATTTTTTGTTATTAATACTTTTATTCAAAACTCTTAATGAAGATAAGATAACTTTTACCAATTAATATATCTAATGGCAATCAAACAAGATTAAAATGTTTTTTATTGGAAAATTGCATTAAGAGAAATAAATTAAATTATTTGCATATTCTTATTATCTTAGAAAAAAACCTTAATATGAAAAGACCTACCTTCACAGATAAAATTTACCAACAGTAATAAAATAAAAGAATACATTTTTATAGAGTCCTAATATAAAAAGGGTTTATTTTGAACACAATAAAAATGTTCTTATATTGAATGAAATTCATGTGTAGTTTACTAATTACACGATATTCACAAAATAGTAAAATTCATGAAAATTTGAATTGATAAGAGAAAATGTGTTGAGAAAATATATATTAAAGAGTATATTTTTAGTACTTTCTAAAAATTATTTGACACTGATCTTTATATTTAAAGAAATTAATCTTCAGTTGATAATTGAAAAAAATATTTTTGGAACATAAAATAGTAATACTTTTAAAAACGTTAATAACAGTTTCTTCATGGTTTACTCTTCTAAAAGTAAAGAGATACTTTAGAGAGCGTAAAGTATAATAAAAACCATTAATTATAAAATTAACAGTTCAAAATTATCATAAAAAAAAATATATATATATATATATATATATATATATATTTCAGAATTTAATATAATCATAATTATTTTTTGTAATAATTTTGTATATTATATTTTAATTTTAAAGTGCATTCTTTTAGAAGAGTTAAATATATTTTTCTTACTTTGCATGACGTGAAATAATATTAAAAATTGAAAAATTATGTTGCCTAATAAAACAGTTTAATAGTTTTAGTCTAATAAACCAAACATATTAAATTTGAAGCATAATAGATTTATTTCACAAGAGAAATAGAGGATACTTATTTCTTTTTCTCATCAATTTAATAGTTATTACTGAAATAAAAACCATAAAAAATTAAAATGATGATTTCTTAACATAGTTAATATAAGCGACCATCATGGGATTGCCATAGATGTAGGTTTCTGGATTTGGTACTGTATTAGGTTTTCTTCCCCTTTTTTCTTAAACAACCCATGTATTAATTTGGTGGCTTTTGGGCTTTTGCAAATTTTTGGCAACTTTTAATTATTTCTATCCTAATTAATGATATCATTCAGAACAAAAATCTTTAATTAATTAATGTTTTAAGTACATTATTGATATATAATATTGTCACCATTCTGGATGAACAATCTCTAACAGAGAAATTGGGTTTTTTTTTCCAATTAAGTCTTTTTTATATTTACAACTAAAGGGAATTTTTTTTTTCAGTAACTGTTTTATGAGTGATGTCAAATTTTAATAAAAAAATGATTTATAAAAATAAAATAATGTTAATTAGTTTGCATAAAAAAATAGTTAATTTGGTTTCTATCATATTATCGGTATTAGGTTGCGGCGCCCCTAAGTTTCGCAAGTTGGGCTTAAAATGGTATATGTGAAAAGACAATACTACCCACCAAACAACTACCCCATTTGTGGCAAATTCACCAAACCAATCATTAGTTTATTAATTAATGATTAAGATTTGGAATTTTTAAATTTAAGCCGGTTTAATCTGAAAAAAATATGTACAAATTATTAAAAAAATATTATGTTGGTTTTGTTTTATGTTCAAAAAGTTTTGAAATTATTTAAAATAATAATTTGTCAAACCAATTTTCCTTCCATGACAGAACGTACAGTCACCGTTTGTTGCTGACCATTTCAGAATTCACAATTTAATTTTCTTGTAATTTTTAACGGTTGTGTGCGCTTAAAGTATCTTGTTGATTGATTGTTATAAAATTGGTGACATGTGGGTTTAAGTTTTACCTTTAAAAATATATATCTTGTGGAAGGTTTTATTATAGAGAAAAGAAAGGAGATAAATCATCAAATTAATCAATCAATGTGATTGGAAACTTATTACTTCTTCATTTCAACTTACTTTGTATTAGTTCTTTACTTAATCATACTAGTTAATTGTCTTCTTTCACTATGATTATTTCCTTGATCTAAGACATTTAACTCTTCTATTGGACAAAATGAGATATAAAGCAAATAAGACTTTTGACAAATACCAAGTGTGTTTAGTTGAAAAAAGTTATATAATAAGAGGGAGTTAAACACATTTTTTACAACACTTTTGTTCTAAGTACTTGAAACAATTGGTCATTTGTTAATGGTGAATCTCTTTCAAGAGATATGCATGCATTTACCAAGTGGCTATCAATTAAGGGGATAATTTTGCTTTTAATTGAATACATCTTTATGGACTTTGACTAGTCTGTGTGTTATACCACCTTCACAGTGGTTTTATAAGTTAGGATATTTCTTTTTGCACCCCATAATTCTTTTATACATCTCTCTCCTCTCTCTCTCTCTATATATATATATGTATATATATATATATATATATATGTATATATTTAAAATTTTCTATTTTATCCTTGGTTATTTATGAGTATGTGGTTTGTTTTTCTTTTCTAAATTGTGTGATTCAAAAAAAAAATTTGAATTATGCAATATGTAAAAGTATATGTAAACTTAATGTTTTTTTTTTCTGAATTATGTAATCTAAAATTTAAAAATAATATAATTTATATTTATATTTTAAATTGTATAATTTGAAACTTAAAAATAATATTCTAGATTATATAATTTAAAATATACCTTTTAAATCTTGAGTTTGTATTTTAAATTGTATAATAGTGAAGTTTTTTTTCCACTCTGGATTAGTTAATATGGAACTTTTCCTTTTATATAAAATTTTTATCCAGAAGTTATTTTCCAATCCGGAATGGAACTTAAGGGAAACTTCTTATAAGTCTTACACTGGTAAATATATAGCCATCATTCCTTGTTGTGTGAGTAATTGGGAGTGTTATGGGCTTGAGCCAAGAGAATCGAACAATTGGCTTAGTCTCCAGGCAATTGCTTCCTCCACCCCCATTAAATATATAAAAGGACTGGCGTGCCCCTGTTGACAAAAAGAGATTAAGGTTTCTTTGGTAGATACCGGCTTTCAGTGTATTAATTAGGGTTTTCGGAAAACCATTTTCGAAAACAATTTTTTTTTTTTTCAACTTTCACCCTAAACGTGTTTTAAAAAAAGGTTTTTCATTGATTATTCATCCTTTTAAGTATTAAAAAAGGCAAGTTGAGAAAAGTGAGCAGCCCAGTGTTCAGTGTGCTGATGAAATTCGTTCGTCCAAAAACTCTTGAAGTGGCTGAAATCTACAAATCAAGTGTATATGTCATCTGTTAATGCAATTTTAAGTTTCCCGAAAATGAATTCCTGAATGTAAAAGAATGATTTCAGGAAAACAATTTTCGAAATACAATATTTAATTCTAGAAATTATTTTTCGGAAGCTTAATATTGTATTCCGAAAATCATTTTTTGAAAGCCATTTATGGAAATCAAATTCCACTACAAAGAATGATTTTAAAAATGAAACGTTAACGACTCTCTTCATTTATACATTATTTATCAATTCCACAAATATTTAAAGAAAGAATATCCTCTTAAACTATAATGTATATCACTTTTACATGCTGACATCTGTATTAAAAAAAAAAAAATCACGTACTCCTCCATTTTTATACGTCTGAACCACATATAATACCTTAAATAACAAAAAAAATGTGATTTATATTAAATAAATTCTGGGTTGAATTAAACTTTCTATCAAAACTATAATGTATTTATTTTACGACAAAAGAATTACTAAAAACTACATATTATTATCCTCCTCAAAACTAACAGATAATAAGTGTGAAAAAAGGTTTTCTGCAAAATAGCAGTACAATTGTACAAGCATGATTTATATCCACAAAAGGAAAAAGACAAATTTTACTCTAAAGGACATAAAAACCGTTGCATGCATAAGACTCGGTCTCTCGCTCCCCATGCATGATGTCTTTCATATAAATACCCAACCTAAATCTCTTGTCTCTCACATTCATTTTTTTTCATAAACTCTTTCTTTTTCTTTGTAGTAAAACTTTTCTCTTTTTCCCTCTTCTCTTTCCTTTCCTCCTCCTCTTTTCAGATGGTATTTCTCTGATAGAAAGAAAGAAATCGGAAGAAAAGAGGAGGAGTTTCTTTTCTTCCTCTTTTCCGATGGTCTTTTCAACATAAAGGAGAAAGAAATCGATAGAAAAGAGGAGGAGAGGTTGAGGAAGAAAGAGGAAAGGAAAAGATGGCCATAGCAGGTTTTAGTTTCGACATGGCCTCGGAAGCGGGGAAGGAGTCGTTCGCTAAGGCTTCAAATGCAGAATGGGTGGAAGAGGACGAGGAGGAGCTTCAAATGGTGGCGCTGCTGAGGTTGCCGACGCAGAAGCGTGTCAACACGGCGTTGATAAGGAAATCATCTATCAGGGACGGGGAGAACAAGGTTTTGGAGCAAATTGATGTGAGGAAGCTGAATCGGTTCAACCGTGAACGCCTCGTCAAGGATGCTTTGGCTACCAATGAACAAGACAATTACAAGCTTCTTTCTGCCATCAAGGAACGCTTCAACAAGTAAAACACTTTCTCATCTTTTATATTAGATCAAATAGTTATCAGATTAAAAACTACAGTTTTTCTTTATACACTAATCTTTCACTATCAATCAATGTTTAAAAGAAGTATTACAAAAGTGAATGTTTTACCATACATGTATGATAATCTATGATTAGATAGAGAATTATATTGAACGGAAGAAGAGGTTAGAACATTTATTTTGGGAAGAAGACTTGATTTGTTTTTATGCTTCATACTTGAAAGAACATAGAATTCCAAAGTAAACCATATCGATCATCAAAATGCATGTGTCTATGATGTTCTCAAACACTGTCAAAAAATTAATACAAGCTCCAGAAAACAAAATTCATATTGAGGCTTATTTTTGAAGATTATTGTACACTTGCATGAAAGGTTGTACATATGATTTTGCATTTAAATTATTTGTGTTTTTGAATGCAAAAGGGTTGGATTGGATGTGCCAAGCATCGAAGTGAGATACAGAAACTTGACCATCGGAGCTGATGTTCAGATAGGTTCAAGAGCTCTTCCAACTTTGATCAATTACGCAAGAGATGTCTTTGAGGTTAATACCTTTTACTAACTCTCATACAATATATATATACCAGCTGAACTTCAAGATAAAAGCATTCACTATCAAACTTAAGATTTATTTTTAATTAGTTCAATTATATAACTCTTTAGGATCAATCTAGTAATAAAAGAATTTAAGTAGCATGCATAATATCGTAACTTCCATCAATGTTTCTTTATAGATGCTTATGCAAAAAGAAGGTTATAAAAAAGAAAAATGAAATAAGCTTATTCCTAAAACTGTGAAACTCTATTATTAACTTATTCAAAAGGTCTTTTTTATGTATAGATAACTTACTGTAAGTTTATAAGATGAATTTATTTAATTTTTCTATTCTTGTTTGTATTTTATCTATGATTAGTGATTAGTGAAAAAACTTACAATGCAAACTGATTCATATTGGTGATGATGGCATCCAGGGTATGATAACCGGCATAGGGATAGGTCGACCTCAACGACATTCCTTGACCATCTTGAATAACATCAGTGGTGTTATCAAGCCTGGAAGGTAATGTTTTTCTGTTATGTTACATTACTTATGTATTTTCTTCATGGAACTATATATACCAATCTAGCTTCACCTCATTTGTGTATAAATGAAAAACGAAGTACTTAAATTTAGCCAAAAATTTGCAGTGGGCTAGTGAATTGAATCAATGATTTTTTTTACTAGTATAATAATGAATGAAGCATATACTATTTTAATGAGAAATGTTTTATAATAGAATTTTTGATGGAGAATTCCGGTTTCATATATGTTTGCATTGTGATGAAAATGAAGCTTAATGTTATATGTTGTTTGTAGGATGACGTTGCTGTTAGGACCTCCTGGATCGGGCAAAACTACCTTGCTTTTGGCTCTTGCTGGAAAGCTTGATAGCAATCTCAAGGTAGTACAAAATTCTAGCCTAAATTAGGATACCTTTGGTCATGAAGAACCAATGGTTTACATTAATTAAATTATGAATACTAAAATAAGTAGGTACTCGAACGATTTTCAAACTGTTATTCAATGATAAACTGGTTGACTTTATGATACCTTCTTCAAAATCTATATTAACTACAGTTTTTAATTTATTGACAGTTTTGACACGTTAAATCATTTTTCAAAATTTCATTCTCTTCTTAGAACTACATTACAACTTTGCTTTTATTACCTTTGCAGAAAAGTGGTAGTATCACATACAATGGCCATGAGCAAAGCGAGTTTTGCATTCAAAGGGCTTCTGCATACACTGGCCAAACTGATAATCACATCGCAGAACTGACAGTGAGAGAAACTTTTGATTTTGCTAACAGATGTCAAGGTTCAAGTGATGCAGGTATGCATATGATATACTAATTTCATTATTTTTATTTTCCATTTCCGAGTTCTAATATTAATTTCCTTGTCTATTGTCACAAACAGAAATTGTGAAAAATCTGGAACGCTTGGAGAAGGAGAAGAACATTATGCCAAGTCCAGAAATTGATGCATTCATGAAGGTCGTCTCATCTTAAATAATATGTGAAAAATCATGCATATATTCAAGTCAGGGAGGTCCTCTAATTTGTGTCTTTTGAAACTGATTTTACTCAACAGGCATCAGTTGTTGGTGGGAAAAAGCACAATGTGATGACAGATTATGTTTTGAAAGTGCTTGGTCTTGATGTATGTTCAGATACGGTTGTGGGAAATGATATGTTAAGGGGTGTCTCTGGTGGCCAAAAAAGGAGAGTTACAACAGGTGATCTCTCTCCCCTCTCTAGGAATTTGTAGCATTTTTCTTTGGTCTTTGGAATTTGGCTCTTGTGGTGATATATTCTTATGTTAAATCTAACTGGATTAGCTCTTTAATGTTACGTACAAAAAGGGTCCAATTTCAGTCCCTATATTTTTTAGATGAAGTTAATTCTTTCCACTTGTAATGTGAAATATAGCTTAGATGAAGGAGATTTCAATTGTAATTTTGCTTTTTATTCGCAACATAGGACATTAATATATAATAGCATAGAGAACTAACACAATGCAGGAATTTGAATCCATGTTAGTTTTGACAGTGGTATATATATATATATATTAGAAGTTTAAGACATTACCAAGGCACTAATTGAAGCTGAAAGTTGTAGCTAGCAATGACAAACTTTTGCATTTCATATTTTTCTTCAGGAGAAATGATTGTTGGACCCCGAAAAGCTCTATTTATGGACGAAATATCAACTGGACTTGATAGTTCTACGACATTCCAGATTGTTAAATGCATAAGAAATTTTGTTCATCAAATGGAAGCTACAGTACTCATGGCTCTACTTCAGCCTGCACCAGAGACATTTGAGCTCTTTGATGATCTTTTGCTTCTGTCAGATGGGTATGTGGTATATCAAGGTCCCAGAGAAGATGTGCTGGAGTTTTTTGAATCATTAGGCTTCAAACTTCCACCCCGCAAGGGAGTTGCAGATTTTCTTCAAGAGGTATTTGTAAATGCTTTTTAACGGTCAAACTCAAATGCTTTAAGAAGTTATTATTGCTTAAAACTTGGTATTTTCCTATGTCAGGTGACCTCCAAAAAAGATCAAGCTCAATACTGGGCTGATCCTTCAAAGCCCTATAGATTTATCTCAGTGCCAGAGATTGCAGAAGCCTTTAACAATTCTAGATTTGGAAAGGCCGTGGAATCCATGTGTAATGAACCCTTTGATAAATCAAAGAGTCATCCTGCAGCTTTGCCCACAACTAGATTTGCTGTGCCAAAATGGGAGCTCTTTAAGGCTTGTTTGTCACGAGAGTTGACCTTGCTCAACGGGCACAAGTTTCTTTATATTTTCAGGACCTGCCAGGTATATATACAAACCCAAGTAAATCGTGATGTACTGCTTCTATAAATACTTTGTTCAATTCTTAATTTTGTACAAGTTGAATTCATGATAAGTTAGAAAGGTTCCAACCATTAATCTCTTAGACGTAAAAGTATAGTTCATATTTAAATGTAGATTATAGATTATCTCCAACACATTTCCAATCAAGCAATTCAACATGGAAAAGATACAAACAAGTTGATCATGAGTTCAGAGTTCAAAACACACTACACACACAGAGATCAATAGAAGGCTCAATGTTTATGATTTCTTAATCATTGTTTGAAGGCAACTTATAATTTCAAATTTGACAAATTCTCTTGCTGTAATAGGTCACATTTGTTGGACTTGTCACATGCACAATGTTCATACAAACAAAGTTTCATGAAAAGGATGAGACTTATGGCAACCTCTATCAATCCGCTCTATTTTTTGGACTGGTGCACATGATGTTTAATGGATATTCTGAGTTGTCACTCATGATAGCTCGGCTACCAGTCTTCTACAAACAAAGAGGCAATTTATTTTATCCTGGATGGGCATGGTCTTTGGCCACTTGGATTCTTGGGGTACCATATTCCCTTGTTGAAGCTGTTGTATGGACTTGTGTTGTGTACTACTCCGTTGGATTTGCCCCAGCTCCTGGAAGGTACTTATCTTCACATCCTTTGTTGGGAATTTTTTTCATTAAGAAAATGTTCAAGACTAATACTCTCTGCATTCTGATTAATATTTCAGGTTTTTCCGCTACATGCTTCTCCTACTTATGCTTCACCAAATGGCATTAGGTCTCTTCCGGTTCATGGCTTCTCTTGCACGTGACATGGTCATTGCTAATACATTTGGATCAGCTTCATTGATGGTCATCTTCTTGCTGGGAGGATTTATTATCCCAAAAGGTAGGCTGTAGCCAGAACCATTGAATAAAAGGCAGATAAAATGCAGTTTTGTTGTTAATGATTTGATTGTTACTCTTTCAGCCATGATTAAGCCATGGTGGATTTGGGGTTACTGGTTGTCACCTCTTACATATGGACAAAGAGCAATTTCAGTCAATGAATTTACTGCCACTAGATGGATGCAGGTATGCATGCTAATTAAATTTATTCTTGCTTTTCCATCCTTATCGCTAGTGGTTTATAGAAGATTTATGTAACTATGAAAACTGTGTTTTAGCATTCTGCTTTCGGAGGGGACACAGTTGGTCACAATGTTCTCAACGGATACAATATACCATCTGATGATTACTGGTATTGGATTGGTTTTGGAGTTTTAACACTCTACACAATTCTTTTCAACGGCTTGATGACATGGTGCTTGAGCCGTCTGAATCGTAAGTTTAGAACAATTTTTCCCACCTTTCGATTCTCATTTTCATCAATGGAGTTTCTTTTGGATGCAATGGTTGATCTTCAAAGACTGTCATTTTCTCCAGTCAAAGACCAGTTTAATAAATTTTTTTCGTTGCTTGCCACAGCACTCCAAAAAGCACGATCTATTCTTCTTGGTGATGAAGAGGACTCAAAAAAGAGTTCTGATAAAAATGGATCCAAATCCAGTGGTGATGAAGGAAAAGCCTCTGGAATGATTCTTCCTTTTGAACCTATGACAATGACATTCCATGGTGTCAATTATTACGTTGATATGCCACAGGTGTGGGGCATTTATAGTTTCAGTTTCCAGAATGCATTTTTTTTCAAAGACAAAAACAAATAGTAGAAGTTGTTGCATCATTAACTTTTTCTGAAAAAACTTGCTTTCACCAGGAGATAGCAAAACAAGGCGTAGGAGAAACTAGGCTGAAGCTCCTCTCAAACGTGAGCGGCGTTTTTGCACCTGGTGTCCTTACAGCTTTGATGGGATCAAGTGGAGCTGGAAAAACCACTTTGATGGATGTTCTTGCTGGAAGGAAAACAGGAGGATATATTGAGGGTGAAATTAAAATATCTGGCTATCCTAAAGTGCAACAAACGTTTGCCAGAATTGCAGGATATGTTGAACAAAATGACATACATTCTCCTCAGCTGACAGTTGAGGAGTCCCTGTGGTTTTCAGCCTCATTAAGGCTTCCAAAGGAAGTAAGCATGGAGAAAAAGCTTGTAAGTTCCTTACTGAACAAGTGACAATAATGAATAGCTTAGCATGCTTAATTTTGATAAGTCCATTGACATGGTGATCTATTCTGCAGGAATTTGTTGAACAAGTAATGAAACTGGTGGAGCTTGATAGTTTGAGGAACGCTTTGGTTGGAATGCCTGGTAGTTCTGGCTTATCAACAGAGCAGAGAAAGAGACTGACAATTGCAGTGGAGCTTGTGGCAAACCCTTCCATAATTTTCATGGATGAACCTACATCTGGACTTGATGCACGTGCAGCAGCCATTGTTATGAGAACAGTTCGCAATACAGTTGATACTGGCAGAACAGTGGTGTGCACCATCCATCAGCCAAGTATTGATATATTTGAAGCATTTGATGAGGTTAGTTGTTTCAATTACTATCTCTAGTCAGTTTACTATTGTTATAACTAATGATTAAGTAGCTTATCTCAGAGGTCTAACTTTGATTCTTCATTCTCAGTTACTTCTAATGAAACGTGGAGGACGTGTCATCTATGGAGGAAAGATTGGCAGGCAATCAGATGTCATGATAAAATATTTCCAGGTAACACTATCTTCAATCATTTCTTATATATTTTCACATTCCATTGTGTGAGGATCAGTATGTTAAAGTAGAAATTTAGTTCATGGAATTTAAGCACATCTTTTGTCAAAACTCTCTACCTTTGAATATTTAGTCCATGGTTTTAAGCCACACAAGTAAGAATTAGCGAAACTGAAATACTGAATTCTGTTCTGAAGGAAACTCTCTTGTTGTATCTTGTTGAGTTTATTATTTTCTGAAAGTGTTAAATTCCATTCCTGTTTGTTCTGCAGGATCTTGAAGGAATCTCTCCAATCCCCAGTGGCTACAATCCAGCTACATGGATGCTTGAGGTTACCACACCAGCTGTTGAAGAGAAACTTGGTGTAGACTTCGCCGAAGTTTACGAAAATTCCGAACAATTCAGGTTAGTCTCCCTTACACTTTTCTATTTGAGGAATAGATAAGGTCTACGAATATGATCAACAATAACAATAATAACAAAAGCTCATCAGTTTTTAGAAATATAAAAATTATTAGGTTACTACCTTGTGCATAGAAAGATTGTTTTCCATGTGGGATTAATGATTCTGTCACATCTTTACCTCAGGGGAGTGTTATCTTCTATTAAGGAATATAGCCAACCTCCTCCTGGCTCACAACCTTTGAAGTTTGACACAATATACTCACAAAACACAATGGCACAATTTCTCAAGTGTTTATGGAAGCAGAATCTAGTATACTGGAGGAGTCCACCCTACAATGCAATGAGGATAATCTTTACAATAATATGCGCCTTGATATTTGGTACCGTATTCTGGAACATCGGTACAAAGAGGTATGCATTCTTCATAATCCCCTATGCCATCAGAAAAAGTATCTTACCAATGAAAACAAAAGCAAAAGTATTTATCATAACCATGTCACTGAATGTTCTGTAGGTCAACAACACATGAAGTGTATGTAATTATGGGTGCACTCTTTTCTGCATGCCTTTTCCTTGGAGTAAACAATGCCTCTTCTGTACAACCTGTCGTTTCAATAGAAAGGACAGTGTTTTATAGGGAGAAAGCAGCGGGAATGTACTCTCCAATTGCATATGCAATTGCCCAGGTAGGTTCCCTTTTACCAGGAATTATTTTCAAGGCTATTTTCAGTTTCAGATTGCATATTTCACTGTTAATTTATCTTATTTACAGGGGCTGGTGGAGATTCCATACGTTGCTCTTCAGACAATAGTATTTGGTGTAATCACATATTACATGGTCAATTTTGAAAGGGATGCTGGTAAGATCTCAAGTTTCGATATTGATATGCTTCCTGCATCATGGACCTGTTAGAAAGAAGGACTTCTCACTCTAGTTACATTAATTATAACTAATTTAGTTTTAGAAGATAGTAGTTGAAGATGTTAAAGATGAATAAAATCTGTGTGGTCCAAGCTGCCATATATTGAGAAATTTTCTACCTACATATTTATATTTTCTCATGTTGGATTCCTAAATTTGTCCTCAGACAAACACTAACACAAGACTATGGCTTTTCTTATCTTATGCAGCAAAATTTTTGCTCTATCTTGTGTTCCTATTCCTTACATTCATGTACTTCACCTTCTACGGTATGATGGCTGTTGGAATCACCCCTACCCAACACTTCGCAGCAGTTATTTCTTCTGCATTTTACTCTCTATGGAATCTTGTATCTGGATTTCTCATTCCAAAATCTGTGAGTAAAACAGCCTATAACTTTGTACATTAGATGTATCTGACATTTTTTTGGTCTTGGCCTCATATCAACGAGTCTTGCAATGTTTCAGCATATTCCTGTATGGTGGATCTGGTTCCATTACGTCTGCCCAGTTTCGTGGACACTTCGTGGCATTATCACATCTCAGCTTGGCGATGTGGAAGAAATGCTTGAGGGACCTGGATTCCAAGGCACTGTGAAAGAGTTCATTGCTGTTACTCTTGGATATGACCAAACCATTAATGGAATGTCATCAGTGTTGCTATCAGTCATTGTGCTCATTTTATTCAACATCCTCTTCTTTGGTTCCTTTGCCGTGTCAGTTAAAGTCTTGAACTTCCAAAAGAGGTGATTCAAGAATTTAGAGTTCAAGATCAGAGAAGACACTGCTAAACATCCATGATTGATGATTTTTACATTATTGGACAATCATCAAATAAAGTCATCAGGAACTAAAATAGATGAAATTATGCACTGAGGGAGCATCACATGCAGTTCAGTTTATTGGTGATCAAATCAGTGAATTGACATGTTTCCTCAACCGGGCCATTTTCCCTTTTCTTTTTAGCTTGGTCCTTTCCAAATCAGTAGAAGCTCCAACTTCTGTTCTTATTCTACCTATCTTTCATTCTTGCATGGTAGGAACTAGGAAGAGATATCATTATAAATGAATGTCAACCAAGAATAGAAATGTTACAGTATTATCTGTTAAATTTCAGCGATGTACATGAACTTTATTAGTTATAAATTACATCATGTTGAGCTGAGTTTGTTTTTATTGTCAATTTAATTCTGCATAATATAGTTAGAAATAGATTGATATGATATAAAAAAAAGTGTTAATCTAAATTATATAAATATTCATAACACAAAATCAGAATACGTGCAATATCAAGGACTCTCAACAGAACACATGATTGGCCTTCTAGAACTGTCAAAAAGAAAAAAGAAAAAAAAAAAGGATGAAGATTTTCGGAAGAATCAATCTTCTCCAGTACTTTAATCAGTTTAGCTAGAATGAACAGCGCACTACAAAGAAGAAAGCAGGGAGTTATAATCCTTAATGGAAAAAATAAAGACTGAATTTCGAACAATTACATTGCAATATTTGCTATTACTTGAAAAATTAATTATTATAACTTTATACTTTCTTCAAAAATTAAAATTACATTTCTAGATTGGAAGAATATATCTATTCTTTAATATCCTCGACTCCTGACCTATTGAGGTACACCATAGGAGCATTTAGTTTGTGTTGAAATTTGTATGTCTGTCTCTGTTTGGTGCTAATGGCCACTGGTCTCCTAGAAGCTAATGACTTAGAAGCTAATCTTCCCATAATATCTTCTTGTAGATCTTCCTAGTCACTAAATGTAAGAGATTTGAATTGTTTTTATATTTGCGATGTGTAGATAAATATTAATAGGAAAAAATTAAAAAGGAAAATGAGTTAGATTTTTTGTATAATGTAAAATCAGATTTTATATAAAATAAATAAATAAAACTGTTCGTTTAACTACTCTTAAAACTAAGACACTAAATTAATTTTAGCTTGTGAAAAAGTTTAATATATTATATCTTTTTTTTTCTTAATTCAAATGTTTTTTTAAAACAAAGCCTAAATATGCTATTTTGCATTTAATACTTATAAAACATTATGAGGATTAATAGAAAAATATATCAAGTACTCAAGTTAACATGGTCACAAATATGACCAGAAGAAAGGACTATAAAAAGAACTACTTGAACATTTGATAAACTGATCTGAGAGCTTATATTAAAATTTTATTTTGATTAGTACATGATTACTGCAAAAACTGAAAAAAAAAATGTGGAAAGTGATTACAGACACTAAAACCAAAGATAGGGTTAGTTATTGTCAATGGATGAAGACAAAGCAACCCCTCCACCTGTATCCATACACAAGTGACAGAAAGGGACACTGATCTAGAAAACAAGTCATATACATTATTGATTTGGATGATTCCATCTGTATATATATACTAGTAAACTATGCAGCAATAAAGGGTCTGGTCAACCAGCACATGCAAAGCACACCCTGCCACTAATTTTCTTAAGGAAAACTCCATAAATTTGTGTCACCAAAAACTTCAAAAGTTGAAGTCAAAGCCAGCAAGAAGCCTAGGGAATCAGCTTCTCATCCCTCATGCAATCAATCCAATACAGTATTGAATTCAATGTCTTGTACCTTGCACCAAAGCCAAGTCCATCAACTTTGTCTCTGCTCCCCAAGAGTTTGATAGGTAAACGAAACAAGGCATCTAAAAATTCCCAGTTGGCCATATTTTCCATAGTTGTGTGAACCAACCCCTTTTCTTCCACAATCTCTTCCCAAACTTTCTGCTTCCCTGCCATGGCTTTTGAAAACCAAAAGTTTTCCACAAACATGTCTTCTGGAACTTGCACTCCCAATTTCTTCCCAACAACTGGCCAAACCTCCTTCCAAGTGAAAGTTGGGCCATTGATTGAGTTGAAGGCTTGGCCATTGGTGGAAACTATGTCACTATTTGTGGCTGCCCAAATGTGCTGATCAGCTACAAGCCTAGCATCTGATCCATCAATATAAGCCTCCTCCCAACATTTCCTTGTCCCCCCAAACACAAAAGGGAGCCTTAAATGCTTACAAATAGCCCCATAAACACACAAGCTCCCCATGAAGTTATAAACTGATCTAACAGAACTACCCAACAACAAACCAGGCCTATGCACAGACCAACACACCTTACCACTCAGTTTCTCAATGAGCAAATCTTCAAGAGCATAGTAGAAATTAAGGGATCTGCTCATTCTGGGGAACTCTTCATGGTAGTAGTTGCAACAATGAAGCTTCTCTTCATCAAAGGGGGGATGCAGTGACACATAGTGCTTAGTTCCTGTCTGAAGGGAAACATGCTTTAGACTCTTGGCTATTGAGTGCATAGAGTTCAAAGCATTGGCCATCATGGCCTTGTTCTGGTCCCAACTTTCTTGAGTCTCTGATTGGAACTGGCTAGCCCATGTGACCCAAAACACATGAGTCACATCTTGTAAGCCAGACAGCTTCTTCTGGGTCTCCAAAAGGTTCAGCAAATTGCAAGAGATGAAATGGTAACAAGGGCTTGTAAGGGTTGGTGGTGTTTCAGGCTTTCTAGCTATACCATAAACCTTCCAAGAAGGTTGTAAGAGTAGCAACCTCCTAGCCAACTCTCTCCCAACAAGTCCAGTGACCCCAAAGATGATAGCAACATGGTTTGTCTCCTCTATGTTTGCCATTTGCCAGACTCTATAAATTGAAACCATTTTATACTAATCAATGTGGTGCCTCATTGTGTGTATTTGGAACTTGGGTTGCAATAATGTGGACTTTCTAACTCTCCTAACACCATCAAGTTGTTTATATTGCTCTTCTTTTGAGGAGTGTTTCTGGGCTGGCATAGTTGTGACTTATAAGATAGAGGTTTGAGTTTAAAATTCCAAGTAAGATAGATGCTGGTTGTTGCCAAGATAAGAGACATGAATATGTTATTTTATAGAGCTCTTCAAATATGGCTACAAATATGTACTTTATCACCAACAGCTACATTATTATATTATACTAGTTACCACCATTGGCTCAAACTACTTCTAGCTTCTGTTAATGTTTGGCATCAAATTTGTTAGACACAAAAGAAAAAAATAGCAAAGTATGTGGTTTATGATTGAATAAAATTTGACCAAACCCACTTGATAATTGAAAATAGGTGGAGGAATCAAGGAGTTCTAAGTTCCGGCAGGTTATGCCAATGGCGGTTGCAATGTTGGCATTGTGGTCACAAGCAAGTTAAAATAACATATATATTAAGGTGTTGTGTAAATAATAATCTATATCATTATATAATGATCTCTTTTTTTCTCTTTAATAAAAAGTTGATATAAAAAAAGTTGAAACATAATAGAAGACAAAGAGATAATAGGAAGAAACTGCAATATAATTTAAAAAAATAACTGCCCACATCTATTTCTAATTAAGCTCTAAGTGTTTATAATGTTTGATTATATATAATTAAATCTTCCTATAATTAATAACATAACATATTTAATTATCTTACTTTTATATAATAAAAAAATCGTATAAAAATAAAAAATAATATATACTTATTTATAAACAAATTATAAAATGATATCATAAATAAATACAAACATACAAGTGTTACACGCCTTTCTAATATTAGTAATGATATAGATATGTTCGGCCGAGCTTTATATATTATTTTAAAAAAACAAATATTAGTTGTTTTACAAATTGAAATTAATTTATATGTATAAGTTAACTTACATAGATTCGATTATGTAATTTCTTTAATTTTTTTAATCTGTACATAAACTAATTTTATATTAAAAGAGACCTTTTTTTTCATATATTTCTGTTTATAGTAAGTCCCTACCTAAAGTCTTCCTCTTCTTTGTGTGGAAATTATTAACAAAAAGGAGTTTTAGGAAGTTCTAAATCAATATATGAATTAGCTTATACTTTTTAAGAAGTTCTAAATTAAAAATTCCTTCAAAAAGTAAATTAGTTTGGTTTATAAGTATATACGAAAAATATAGACGACAGAATTTCCAAAAAAGTTATGCAAATTGACTTTTTTAATATATGACATTTGATTTATTCTATTTTTAGACATATTTATTAAAAAATTATTTATCCGTAGTTAGCCCTACCACTATGTGGTGCACTTGTCTTAAAAAACAAATGTTTGAATATATAGGGTTTATGATTCCAAGGGTTGAATCATTCTTCTTTTTAATTGGAGGAAACCGTGTTCCCTAATTTTGTGGAAATAATAATATGTAATAGCGGTGGGTCTTAAGTTCAAAGTTTCCATTTTGGAGAGTAAAAAGAAATTATATACATATGTTAAGATTTATATAAATATTATTAATATTTTTATTCAAAAATTAAATATTTATAATAAAGTAATAATCAGTCAACAAAATATTAATCAGTAATAAGTGATACTTTCACTAATGAATCCATTATTTTTGAAATTATTATTATTTCTATTTTTTCCTTTTATTTACTTAAGAGAATTGATAGTAGTTTCATTCATTCACTCCATCTATATTTTTATATATTAGGTACTATTACCTTGAAATAAATAATCATATTATAAGAAAATTATTGATAATTTAAAAAATGTAAGAAAATAATATTTAAAGTATTAGAAAGGCATTACTTTATTAGCTTGTTGCCGACACCAAAAATGTTATTACATACAATTGAAAACACCAAACCCAATTTCTTGAACAATTAAAAATTAATATTTTTTTTATGATAACATTATTGTAAAGTATATGTTATTTTTGTTGATGATTAATAAAATAAGATTTTACTATCATTTAAAATCAACGACATGTTAATAATTAAAGTTTAAATAAAAGAGTAAATTATTTTTTGATAAATGGTTTAATTAGTTGCAGTGTTTTCTTAAGCAAATGAAGAAGTATTAGGTTAGTGGAACTATTATAATATAGTTGAGTTAGTGTAGATGAGTTTAGAGCTATAATAGTTTCTAGAGTAAGTTGATGACTAGTTTAAATAGAGAGTGATTATAGTTAGATGCCATGTGATTGATTATTTTCTTAGTTTTTTTTTCTTTCTTTTTCTTTGTAATGAATTTTTCTAAGTCTACTAAGTCAAAACGTTAACTGTACTGATTTTAATGTTACTTTCGTAATCAATTAAACACTTTTATTCATTAAACTAAATTCATGATTTTCGAAGGAAATTTTTCCTTGAACATTCTTGTCGTTCTATATTTTCATATTGAGAATTTTTTATTTGCAACCGGATATGGCAGTGGCATATCATCTCTTTGAAAATAAATTAAATAAAAGTATGATTTATAATAAAAAAAACATTTAAAATTCGTGCATAATGTTCTATAAATAAGTTTAATTTTATGTGATATTTATATGATTTTTCTCCGTTATCTATCAATAGAAAATCACATTACTATGATTTTATTAAACTTATCATAAGTTGCTTGAATGATATTGAATGTATAACAATGTGTTAACATCTACAAAAATTTAAAGATAAAAAATTGTTTATTAAGATTTTTTGCA
>Ga0209489_103346_pt1 | contig 31398 bp, 17 predicted proteins | sample SiratrowhiteBW_FD_187527 | JGI IMG/M metagenome (GOLD analysis project Ga0209489, IMG submission 187527) | Root nodule microbial communities of legume samples collected from California, USA - Siratro white BW (SPAdes) (version 2) | ecosystem: Host-associated > Plants > Roots > Nodule | place...
TGTTTGATGTACTATAATCAAGGTAGTTAAAATTAAAATTATAAATAAAATTTTAAAGAACTCACAAAATTGTAAATAATAACACTGATAATAAATTTTCATATATATATATATATATATATATATTTACATTTTTTATCAATAAACAAAATAAATAATCAAATAAAATATTTGAAAAATGTTTCAAGAAAATAAAAAAAAAATGAGATATGCACATTAAAAGTGTTTTAATTTGATTTTATTTAAATTAAAATTGAAATTAATTCAATTCAATCAAAGATGTGAAGGGTAAAAACTTCTTAATCTTAAATTTAGTTTTGTTTTGAACTTTAATTGCATTAATTTTAATTGAGTGGTGTAATAGTTGACAACACACCACTATAGTAAAATTTTAATTGCATTAACTTTTAATTAATTAAGATTAGGTTTAGACTAAATACATCTACCCAAAAAGAAGGTAAATGGTTGGTGAAAAAAAAATAAAAAAAAATGCAATCACACATTTTTTACCATTTTATTTCGTTTGAGATCCTTTGGATCTCATTGTTCCACTTGCATGGAATTTTGAATTATTGATAATATATATGATGATACTATTTTACTATTAAAATCTCAATTTTAATTATCTTAATTATGATATATAATACTTTCCAATAATTATGATTCCAGACTACACTGATTCAAATGGTTCATAACCTTATAAAACAAACTTAAGTACACTAAGAGCCTAAAAAACATTAATTGCAAGAAGTCTTAAATATCCTAAAATATCATATATATTAATCTTTTATTGGATATCGGGGAAAATTGTCATAATGGTATAATTGTAAAGAAATATTCTGTAAATGGTAGAAAGAAATTAGATTCTCATAATAGGTAATAGGTAAATGGAGCTTAGATGACGTTAAAGGTTTTAGTATGTATAGATGGTGCTTGTGTTGCACACCATTTAGTTATTTCCAATAAATAAAATTGTAAGACCAAAAAAGGAGTTTAATGTGAATGTTGGAATAGTAACACCATCTCAATATATTTTATTATTATATATTTATAAGAAAATAGATAATTTATAATTAATTAAAGTCATGATTTAATGTCCCAACACCAGGTTTTTCTTTCCGCTCTTGTAACAGAAATTACATTTACAAATAATAATTAAAATAATTAAAATTGATTGAATTGAATAAAGTTTTGATTCTAAAAAAAAATTAAGTTCCATTGAAGCTAATGTTGATGAAGTTGGATCACAGATTTTGAATTCTTTTACTAAAATTCATAATTTTATTTTTTTTAAATTTTAACAATATTTTTGTAAAAAAATAGACTATATTATTTAATATTTAAAAATTGAATGATTGAATATTTTAAAATTATATAATTATTTAACAGAATAATAAACTAATTGAGTAATAATTATATTGTTATTATCATTAATATTTAATAATTTTTATTGTTATTATTATTATGTAAATAATTTAATTTTTAACAAAAAATATTGCTAAAAATATTAAAAAAAGTTGAAATTATGAATTTTATTAAAAAAATTTAAAATTTGTGATCCAATTTCATCAACATTGATTTCAGTGGAACTTAATTTATAAAAAAAAATATATATCAGAGCTTGATTTAATTCAATCATTTTTAATTATTATATGTAACTGTAATTTTGTTACAAAAGCGCAAAAGAAAATCTGGTGTTGATACATTAAATCACGACTTTAATTCTTTGTAAATTATTTTTTTTATGGTAATAAATATTTTAAACCGTGCTCTAGACAAGGATTGCAGTGTTAATGTGAGAGTCGTGATATTTTCAATTAAGAAATCAATGTCAATTAAATTAAGCAAACTCATGTAAAGAAGACACTGTTTCAACATTTATACTAAACTTGTGTTCTACAATCATGCAAAAGAAATATAATTTCTTTATAATAAAATCTGTCATCTAATTAACTAATTAATTTTTTTACTCACTTTGGAAATTAATTACCTTTTTTATTACTTATTTTCAGAATATCCCTACTTAATTACACTATTACGGGGATTTTTCCAGATAATTTTGCTACACTCCATTATGCTAAAAATAAAATGATTGGCTTTCGGTTTAGGATTTAGGGTTTTATAAAAAAAAAATATAATAAAGCTATTTGTTTTTCAACAAGTAAAACCCCATAGACCAAACCAATAGCCACACCATTTAGCATTGTGATGCTATGGCGTATAAAAGAAGCGAGTATCCTGAATAATAAGAACCGTAAATATTAAAATATGAAAATAAATAATTGAGTTTTGAAGACTAATTATGAAAGGTGAAAACATGTTTTGACGAAGATTTGTATAACTAATAACATAAATGGAAATTTAAAACTGCGTGCGGTGATATAATGAGAGTATCTTTGCTTAAAATTATAACTGAAATAGTAGTGTTTGTAATTTGAACTTGATTCTCCTCTTTCTTCCACTTGTTGTCCTGATTTGCTATCTTTTGGCTCCAAAGATAATGGGTCACAATATCTTTGTCCATTGCGGGAAGATATATTCGAGCAACACCCTAAACCCCACCAAGCCAACTTTTCCTTCTATTTATAAAGACCCATCTTGCATATCTCTTTCCCATACCATCCCTTGACTTAGAGAGCAATAATCCACCTTCTCTAAAGCACCCATTTTCTGTTCTCTCTTTGATTTTTGTGAAGATTAATTGCTTCTAAGTTAACCTACCCTCTTTAGATGGCATCATCTTGGACTCCAAGGCAAAACAAACTATTTGAAGAAGCTCTTGCTACTTATGATAGGGACACCCCTGACAAGTGGCAGAATGTGGCAAGAGCAGTGGGAAAATCCGAAGATGAAGTTAAAAGGCACTTTGAGATCCTCAAAGAAGATGTTAGGCGCATTGAGCGCGGACAGGTCCCATTGCCTAATTACACAGGTACAATTTCTAATTCTCTATAGTTTGTCAGAAAATAAATGTTGCAAAATGTGAAGAAAGAAGAAATAAATAAATCTATTAATGTTATGAATTCTGAAAAATTTGTGTGCCTATATTAAGAACTCCTTTGATATCTTTCAAGTTACAAACAAACTCATGTTACTACCATTTTTTAATCTCTGGTTTTTCATGCATGGCAGGTTCTCGATGATCCAGAAATCAAAATGACCCGAGGATTAGCAAATTCAGTAGTGGTTTTTTTTCTTTTTATCAGCAATAACGCAAACTCAATAGTGTGGTGTGTTCCTTATAAGCAACAGCAAGTCGTACAGGACTTTGCTTTCTATGTAAAATATAAGTTATTTCCTAGCTTGCGTTGAAGAATAAGTGGCTGTTTCTGAGATGAGGAGTTTGCACTGCAGATTACCATGTTCCACTTTGTCATTTTTTTATAAATATTTACGTTAAATATAAAAGTATTTTAAGATATTTAAAAACAATTAAATTCATGAAAATTTAAAAACCTAAACAAATTCATATTTTAAAGTAATATTTGTGAATACAAAATATTTTTTTAAATAATTCTTTTAATATCAATAGATTGAACGGATACCGTACTAATGACGTAGTTAGAAAAAAAAAATAAACATTCAACCTGCACATAAAATAAAATTATTCACTAAGACCTTTTTAAGATTTGCATTGTTATTTAAGGTGGGACTGTTAGCACTTCGATAAGTTTATTCACAATCCTCGGTTTTTATTTCCTAGGTTTACCATTTTTTAAAAATGATATTATCATTTTAACTTTCGGTTTCATAAAAACAAATGATGAAAAACAACAGTATAATTAGAAAGGTTGAAATCATATTGGAGTGTTTAATATTATTACCATACTATTTAAATTTAAATATATTTTAACTCTTGAAATTTATTAATTATAGACATTAAAATTATGAAAATTTTTCGGATTGTGTTTTAATAAATATTACCATATTACTAATAGAATCCATTAAAATTTTAAAAAAATGGATACAGTTACTTTTAATAAGTTGTTGTCTTATATAGTTTTAATCCTTGAAAATATGACATTTTTTATATGTTGCGAAAAGAAATGTTAACAAGAGGCATTAAAAAAGTACATAAAACATATACACACGGTTTTATTTTATTTGGATTTTGTTGAGTTTACCCGATCATAAAATAATATATATATATATATATACCATAAGTTTATTGTTTTGTTTAATAACTCCTTTAGAAGCTGTATAACTCTGTAAACTATTTTAATAAACATTTTCTTTCTTAATTCTTTTTATAATCCACCACATACATACATGTAGTCTTATCTACAATTATACAAAAGGATAATTTTCAGCTTATATATTTTTATGATCTATTTTATTCCTATATTTTCTTTTGAATTTTTTTTATTTTAACTATATAAGTATATTTTCAGACTATTTATACTTCTAACTAGATTCTGGACACTACCTACTCCCATTATTTAGATCTTATTAATCACTTTACTTTTGAAAAAAGAAGAAGAAAGAAACAGAATCACAGAATTATCTTTATTTCCCAAGTGCATTACGACGACCTTTTACTCATATAAAAATAAGATCATTTCCTTTTTTTTCTTCTTATAATCTTTACTAACAAATAAATCTTATATAATTACTTTTTCAAATATTACACCAAAAGTATAAATAAAGTATTGATACATTCTTTTTGAATTTTTTAAATATATTTATATGAGATTTAATAAATAATTTTCAAATAATATAATAAAAGAGAAGATCTCAAAAAGAGTGTTATATAAAAATGCATTCTAACATTTTTTATTATAAGTTTGAGCTTCCTGTTACTGTAAGGTTGAGACAATTACTTCGTGCACCCAGTCATTTTTTAAAATGATAATTACGTCCTTATCAATTTTGAGGGTGTATGAGATATTTCAGAAAATACTTTTTTAGAATATGTTTTTAGAAAATAGATTCTGGAATAAATTTATGAAATATATTTCGAAAAATAATTTTCCAAATATATTTTTAGAAATTGTTTTCGAGAAATATATTTCAAAAATTTCATTTCGAAAACACGTTTCGGAATGACTATTTCGAAAAATTAATTTTAAAAGATTTTCAGAATGCAATTTGAAATTGAACCTTTGACTGTCTAAACTGTCCTAAATTGTCACGAGTCAACCTTCAATATCAAACACAAATTTAACCAAAATAAACATTTTTCACTAAATTTTAAATTTCACAATTTAAAAAATAAAAGAATCAAATGGAACGTAGGTATATATATATATAGGATACACTTTTATCTTTTTTCTATCAGAGGTTGCAGGAAGCGACTGTCAAGGTTTAACACACTGGGCTAAAAGCCCACCTCCACGCATCCTGAATTTGTTTCTCTGGGTGGACGTTTTCTTCCAACATCTCATAATTTTTTGAAATTATAATTTTATTTTTTTAATGGTGTGTTTGAATTTAAATATGCATTTGAGAGGTGAAAAGATGATTTTAAGATTAAAGTAAATAAAAAATATGATTGTTTAAAATAAAAGAAAGTGTAAGGAAAAATTATAAAAGTTTGTAGATATTGTAATTAATATGATTAATAATCTTTTTAGTTGATAAAATTATAAGATTATAAATTTAAGATTAAAAAATTTAAAACAAAATTGATTAATTTATTAATTATGATAGAAAATTATTTTAATTAATAAAATTGAAAAATTATAAACTTATTTTTATTATTAAAATATAATAAGATTAATTATTTGTAAATGAAATTAAACTGTATTATTCTCATGAAATTAGTAAAATAAAGTGCGAATTATTAAACACGGTAGAACATGTAAATGAATTTTGAAAAAGAAATTAAAACAGTTGAAAAAGATTTAAACGAATTGTAAATCTCATAAAAATAAATAAAATAAAACCGAAATTAATATAAAGATTTATGCCATATTATTATTATTGATAATATTAATATTTAATGATTTAATTTTAATTATTATTTTTTAGTTTAATATTATCATTTCTATTATTATTTTATAATTTGGTTATTATTATTTCTAATATTGTTATTATAATTATTATTCATAATTTGATTATTATTTTTATATTTATTATTTTATAAATTAATTTTAAATATTATTATTTTATAACTTTTTAATATTAATATTATTATTTTATTTATTATTTATTGTTATATGAATATAATAAGGAGATAATAATGGATTATGCATTTTAATTGCTCAACACGGAATGCCCTTCCTAGACTTTTCTATTTCATTTTAAACCCTAGAGAAGGGTTTAAGCTCGCCCCCTATACCAGCTTCTTCATGATCTATCGGGAAGGTGCATTCTAAGCTATGGCCGCTGCAAGGTTAACCTCATGCGTGGCGGTAGCATCCGCTGCGGTGGTTTCCATGTCCACCTTCTCCGATCGTGCCTACGCCGACTCTTCCTTCCGGTTTCCTTTCTTCTCTTCTTCACCTTCCAATGCGCCGTCACCGCCGAACCAGTCTTCCGACAGTAATTCGGAGCCTCCGGCGCCTGAGGAACCTAACAAGTCGGGTTTCGACGCGGATTCGTTACAGAGAGGAGCCAATGCTACCCGTAAAATCAACAGTTCTCCCTGTTCAAAGCAGGTTATTTTATTTGTGGTTCTGGGATTCAATCTGCATTATTTTTTATGGTTTCAATGAGGAGTGACGCATGTTCTTTGTATCGGGAAGGATTGTAGTTTTCTGATTTTTTTTGGTTTTGCTTTGCAGGTGTTTGGTTTAATGCGAAAGCAGGAGCAAACTCGCCTTGCTGAATTAGACGCTGAGAGAGCTCACTACGAACTTATTCAGTCTCAAGGAGATATCGTAAGTTGAATTTTTGAATAACTTCCATATCTTTTGTAGCTCATGATCATTTCGGTTTTTGCCTAATATTTTGTGCTTGACAATATAGACCAAACTATACCATCAAAGACTTTGTACAGTCTTCCATAAAGCTTGGCATACATGCGATAAGCAACTATTACCTGGCTGACTGGTTGGCAATTTTGTCAACATTTTATTTCGTTTGCAATTTCCCCGCTTTATACCAAGCTATCCTTATTGGTATTATTATAGATTTTCATCGTAATGCTCACCCCAGTAGGTTAAAAGTGTGATAACAATTACTGGAGGCGTCTGTAAATCTATGTTCTTCTAAGGATTTATCATCACAGGGAATCATTTGGTGTACATTTTTAAAATTTTATCTTACTCTGATGTGCCAAATAAATTTTATTGCAGGAAAGGCAGCGGAAAATGGCTGAAGAACAACGTAATTTAATAGAAGAGCAAGCCCAGAGACAGGCCCAGGTGCTGCGATATGAGGATGAATTAGCAAGGAAAAGAATGCAGGTGAAGCCTAAATAAACAATGTACATTGTTGTGTAATTTGTGAATTTGGAAACCTTTGGTATTTATATTCCCATCTAGAAATGTTTTTCTGCCAAACCAAAAAGTCTTGACTTTGAGAATTAATGTAATTAGAAAAAAATGTAAAAGCAACTGAGCTTGAGCTTAAACTTATGGTCCGTAAATCTTTTTTGCTCTTTGGTCCTTCCCACTGGATATACTTTTGGTGACTAACTTACCTTCTTTTAGTCCTTCCAATTTTATTTTAACAAATAGTATTGTTTGATCTTTTGAGCTAATGATTTTCTGGACAACTCCTGATATTTGACCAGCTATCCATATTGGTGTTTAAAACTGAGGAGTAATAGGATTTATGATGAAAATTCCATAGAGTGGTCTAACTGTTTGGGTATTTGAATGGTTGGAGCCCCATGCAAATTAAACATTTTCAGCTTTGAAGTTTTTGTAAGATTAAAATGTTTTACACGGAATAATTATCCATAAGTTGCCATTCTCAGACAGATCATGAAGCCCAGAGGCTACATAATGTTGAATTGGTGAAGATGCAAGAGGAGTCTTCTGTAAGAAAGGAGCGGGCAAGACAGGCTACTGAAGAACAGATTCAAGCTCAGCACCGTCAGACTGAGAGAGAGAGAGCTGAAATAGAAAGAGAAACTATTAGAGTTAAGGCAATGGCTGAGGCTGAAGGCCGAGCCCACGAAGCAAAATTGACTGAGGATCATAACAGGAGAATGCTTATAGAACGACTGCAGGGTGAAAGGGATAAATGGCTTGCTGCAATCAACACAACTTTCAGTCATATTGAAGGTATGCAGCTGATAAGCACGTCTGCTGTGTTTAGAATATACTTTTGGTCTTTGTAGGAGGATCATGGATAATGACTGCCTTGTCTGTGTTGTGCTACTTCTATTTATGGTTTAATTTCTACGCATTTTCACTTTCATCATGTAAATATCTGTTTTCCTAATTGTAATGTGATTAATGTCAATATGAATTTACCAATTTTTTATTGGTATGTTCATAGTTAAGCACTGTGCAACAGTAGCTATTGTTAACTGAAAGGGTTTTAACTTGCTTCTATTGATAATTATGCCAAATTAAAATCTATACACAAGAATAAACTGGCATATTGAATGTGTGAAAGCAAAAGGTATAGCACATGTCACTTAATGTCTGCATCCACAGTATATTTTCAGTACTTACTTTCCATGACAGAGAATGGACATCAACATGTAGTAATAGTGCATTGCTTGTGCAAGAATGTGAAAATTCTTGACAGGAAAAATTCCTGGAATTGTTAATCCTTTCACATGGATGAATTTACAATTATTACAGCGTGAGTTTTTAAGCTTTGCACAAGCTTCTGTCCAGTTCTTATCTCGTACAGTAGCACTCATGGTTGCATGGTATTATAGTTCGCATACCTGTTTACAAAATGTACTGTTCTGACTGTCAGGTTTTATATTATGAAAAATATTTTTTCATGTTTGTTTAAAAGAATTGTGATTTTTGGGTTTTTGTTTCTTTGATTGCGAAGGTGTTAATAGCTTGTATTATTCCATCTTACTACATTGTTGTAATCACGGTAACCTTGTTTTTATCAACTATTTCCATTGGTAGATAATAAGTTCATCTTTCCTTTGGAAATGATCTCAGCTGAGTTTTTACAATACGCAGGTGGTCTAAGGGCCTTATTGACTGATAGGGACAAATTGCTTATGACCGTTGGAGGAGCTACTGCACTAGCTGCAGGAGTATATACAACTAGGTAGATGTGCTGTTTTTCTTGATGCATTTGATTTTGAACTAAGTAACTTTACTGAGTTTCAAAGTCTGTTAGATATACATATTACAATCATCTCATGTATGTCACTATAATAAGGTTTGTCAGTGTTCTTTTATCCATACTAAAGACTTCCGAAAAGAAGTGAGACTGATTGCAAAATAGTTGTATCCAAAAGGCATAATCTAGACGTACATAGCTGTTTTATAGTGCTATTGGATGCTTTGCAAATGTATAGTGACCAATCAATGACATCCACATCATATGTGGCAACTATAGATGTGTAATTCTAAGATTTATGGGAAGAGAATAGTAAGAGTTATTTCTGTATCTTATGCTACAGAAGTGATGGCCACTACTCAGAATCAATCTCCCAGCCTCAGGTCAATTACCAACCCTTCCATTCCTAGCCAGGAGGAAAAAAAAAAAAAAAGGAAAAGACGTGATTTCGTTTAATCAAGATTTTTTTATGCTACTACCTCCCTTTTAAATGATAAGCCACTTTAAGCATTTATCAGTGTGAAATGTTGTCTTGATTCATGCACCACTTACAATTTCTTAAATGTTGTCATGAAAACTCTTGGTGATAAATCACTTTATTCATTTGTAGACAGGTTCAGTGAGTAGGGTCAACTCTTTGTGAATTTGTGTTTGCTGGATAAAATACGCACAATGTTCTATCCTAATTTTTGAAATTTGTATTCATCACAATTCTGCTTTTCTTTCCTTCCTCTTCAAGTGATATCTGATTATATTGTTTTGTGCTTTCTTTTTCTACAGAGAAGGTGCTAAAGTCACCTGGGGCTATATTAACCGAATTTTAGGGCAGCCATCACTGATCCGGGAATCATCGATGGCAAAATTCCCTGGATCAAAGATAATTTCTCAAGCCAAAAGTAAACTTCTAAGTAATAGTGTGGCTGGGACAGACAAGCCTATTGGGAGTAAAAATGGTCTTGGAAATGTAATCCTCCATCCATCGTTGCAGAGAAGAATAGAGCATCTTGCACGTGCAACATCTAATACCAAATCCCATCAGGCTCCATTTCGTAACATGCTTTTTTATGGGCCTCCAGGCACTGGTAAAACGATGGTGGCAAGGGAAATAGCTAGAAGATCGGTATAATGTTTAGTTCTTTAATACAAAGTTTCTTATATGATCTGTTAAGCTTTTTTTACTGACTATCTGAGATAAGTTTCCCAATGTAGTGTTTGTGATGCATGATCAAAAGAATTAAAATTAGTCATGCTCAAGTTCCTTTTTATATTTATACTACAGTGGTTGGTTTGGTTTATCTTGCTAGTCATGGAATTTCTTTGGATAATATTTTATGGCTCATTATTCGTGCTATTTGCAGAATTTGCTTATAAAGGTATCCTTTACTACTGTTGACGTTCATTTTTTATGTGAAGGGTTTGGATTATGCCATGATGACAGGAGGAGATGTTGCACCTTTGGGCGCCCAGGCTGTTACTAAAATTCATGATATATTTGATTGGGCAAAGAAATCTAGGAAAGGCCTCTTGCTTTTTATTGATGAGGCCGATGCTTTCCTTTGCGAGTAAGTTGGAGTTTAAAATGCATTTTGAAGCAATAAGTAACTATGTAAAATACTACCATGCAGCAGGGTAGCCAAATTTATTTGGTTTTTGTATAACGTGAAAAATGTAACTGTTGTATTACAACGGTGTACATTCATCTTTATACTTTTATAACGGTTTATCTTAAATTTACATTGATTTTTTATTAATTTTGATTTTAGAATCTTGAAGTGTCTTTAACTTGTTTGGAGATTTTTCTATCATTAACAAAATTCACTTGTTCGGATATTAAATTCATAGATCAACCAACAACAGCATTTTATGGATTTTGTGTCTGTATTTCTTTTTTACCTTATTGGCTGTAACTTGAGAAAGTATTACGTACATTATACAAACAATTGGTCTGATAAGTTGGATAGTAATGTTTTTTTTTATAGCAATTGATTAGTGATTTTTTTTTATTCAATGCAGGCGTAACAGCTCACACATGAGTGAAGCTCAGCGAAGTGCTTTAAACGCATTGCTCTTCAGAACCGGTGATCAGTCTCGAGACATAGTACTTGTCCTTGCGACAAACAGACCAGGTGATCTTGACAGTGCAGTTACTGATCGCATTGATGAAGTGATTGAATTTCCGCTTCCAGGAGAGGAAGAGCGTCTCAAGTTATTGAAGCTCTATTTAAACAAATATTTATGTGATGACAATAATGGCTCCAAGGGAGGCTTCTTGCTGAAGAAGCGGCCTCAGAAGATTACTATAAAAGATTTATCGGAAGATGTTTTCAGAGAGGCCGCCAAGAAAACGGAGGGATTTTCTGGCCGTGAGATCGCCAAACTCATGGCTAGCGTCCAAGCTGCTGTCTATGGGCGCCCAGACTGCGTCTTGGATTCCCAGTTGTTTAAGGAGATTGTAGATTACAAGGTGGTGGAACATCACCAACGACTAAAACTAGCAGCTGAAGGTGGCCAGCCCGGCCAAATATAATTTGTTTGAGCATTAATTTGAATCCCCATTGACCTGCTATGAGATTTTTGTTCATGATATTATGTGTTCCCTGCGGCAGACGAAGCAGATTCGTTAAAAGTGCTTCCCCTAGATTTAGAAGAATCTTCCGGCGTTCTTAATCATTAGGAGTAGGAGGCTTTCATGACTTGGAAGCAGCATGCCAGCATTACCTTTCCACATCATACTAAAGAAGCCATGTTTTTGAGAGCAGAAAAGTCAAACTGCCTTGATTAATAAATTTGTAGGATATGCTCGAAATTGTAATTTGAATTGAATCTTTTATGAATATGATTTCATTCGAATTCTTGTGAAGATTCTTCCAAAGTGAGTACGCTAAGTATTTCTTTTGCCTGAATATAATAACTATCTTTGTAACGTTTAATTTCCAAATTCTCCCTCATAACGGGGGAGAACTTAACGTCAAAATTCTTTTCCTACGTTTCAAATAACTGTGCAATTATTTGCATTTAATATATTAATAACTATTTTTTTTTATGTATAAATATATAGCATGAACTAGGGATTTAAGCTCTTACCAAGCTCAATTATCTTTGATTTGGCATGTTGTTATGTTATAACTCAATATGTTGAACTCTAATCTCTTGACGTTTTAATCTTCTATCTTGTTCTGAATAGAGTGGAAAGTTCAATGTGAATTTACATTACTAACTATTAACTATTTTTCTTAGTGTGAATTTTACTGTGTTTGATAGAAGAGAAAGAAATTTAATAAATGAAAATAAAACATAAAATGAATAAAGTAATAGAATTAAGAGGAAATGATTACGCAGGTAAAAGAAAAGATCGCAAGATAATTCAAAGACTTTTTATTTTTTTAATTTCATTCATAAAGATTTGATATTAAAAAGAAATCTTTATGGAGAAGTGTGATTGCCAGAACCTCATTCCTCTTTGGGCCTTTTTTCTTTTTTTCTTTAGGGCCGATAAGATTATCATCACATGGATTGAACTCAATTTGATTATCCATGATAATTGTGGGCGAAAATTCTTCGAATATTTATCAAATGGACTTTTAGATTTTAATTCAAATTAACTAATTAAATTAAAATAATTAGGTACCAACTCATCCATATCCTCCATGTTATTTTATCTACACAACCATTGTTCACACTATGCTTCCTTTGACAGGCCTTTAGAACGATAAAAAGAGATTCCATAGGTATGGAAGTTTTGCACAAAAGGGTTAGATAAGATAGCTTATGTGACATAAAGATAAAAGAAAAAAGAAATAGTACCGTGAATTTACTGATTACATCAATGAGTGATTAAGAAAGTGGTGTTCATAATTCACGTTTATGTACCCTAAATCCTAACATGTAAGAAATTCTTTGTATCAATCAAAGCACGGTTCTTCACAAAGTTGAGCAAAACGCGGGCCATGCGGGTGCACCCTAACACTCAACGTTCCCTCAACACGTGTCCAGAAGCTACCACGTCTACTTCCTCACCACCCTCTAAATTTCGCCACGTTTCTCCCAAGCACCACGTGGACTTCATGCTGCTCTGCACACATATACATGTGTGTGTATATATATATAGATAGATATATGTAGATATATATTTATATATTAGCACCCACCTTATCCTCCGTTCTATTCTCATATCAAGCGATACATATTCACGGACAAGGAAAACAAAACCGTTTTGGTTGACAAGAGAAAGATAGGAAGAAAAAAATGGGAAGCAGAAAGCTTCTGTTGTTGTTGATGGTGTTTCTTGCAGTGTGTGTGGGGACATGCAGGCCTTGGAATGATGATCTGGTTGAAGAGACCGAAGCCAAAGCAGAGGAGGCGAAGAAGTTTGCCGCAGGCGTGGTGCATGATGCCGGGGAAAAGGCCCGATCTTTCTCTGATTGGTTTCAAGACAAGTTCTCTAAGTAATCTTCTTTCTCACCATTCTCCAATATAATGCAGTTTCCTTTTCTACCATCTAATGATATATATTGTAATCTTAATTCATTTTATTTTAGCTATATATTGTCGTTTTGTTCATTAGCTTGCCTTTATTGTGGCAGAAGTTTCGGGGTCCAAGAGGATAAAGAAAAACAACCGACTCAAAACATGAAAACCGCAGCATCAGGTAACATTTGTTCATTCATTGCCACTCTTATCTCTTTCATGTATACCTCTGGATTAAATTTTGGTGTCAAATTCAAACAATGTAGTATCTTTGATTTATTTGTAGGAGCCTCGGACTATGCTTCCGAAAAGGCTACGGAGGCTATGGAAGCAGTTTCAGGGGCCATGTCAGAAGGGAAGAAGAAAATGTATGACGCTTATGATGGAGATGCCAAGGTCATCAAAATGCCAACAAATATTGATAATGCAAAAGACACGATGGGAGAAAAAATTGGAGATATCTACGACGATGCCAAGGAAAAAATTCACACGGCTTCAGATAAGGCTTCAAATATGGCTCACAATGCCAAAGATAACATGGATGAGTCCATGGGACATGGAAAAGATAGAGCAGCCAATGCCTATGACGAAGGTAAGCAGAAAATGAACTTGGCATCAGAGAAATTCTACGATGTCTTTGATGAAGCTAGGAATAAAGTCAAAGGAGCAATTGATTGTGGGAGAAATATGGGTGTGGATGCCTTTGATGAGGCCAGGGAGGGAATGAAAATGGCTGGTGATAAGGCCAATTATGCTAAAGATAACATAGGCGTGACAAATGAATATGGAAGGGACAAAGTAGCCGAAACTTTTGACCAGGCTAAACGTGAAGTGGATGAAGCATACGTGTCAGCAAAGAATACAATGACTGAAGAGGCAAAGGCTAAGTACGAGGCTGCAAAGGAGAAGGCTTCTGATGCTGCAGGAGATGTTGGAGCTAAGATGAGGAACACCCCAAACCAATAAACGTATGGTTAGTTTACCACTCACTCTTAACTATAAAAACCTCTCTTGGTTTTTAGCTCTTAGCTTCCACAAAGTTATGGTACATATTGGGCTTTCTTTTAATGTGTCCAAGTCACATGTTTTTGTATGTTTTTTGTTTAGATGCAGAAACACTCGTCAGTTGTTACTTGTTAGACAATGAGAACTCTATTCTCCCTAATGTTAGGGGAAAGCCTTAAAGGCCTGAAAGGCCCCACAGTTAGGTTCTTCTCTGATATATCACGATGCCAGGTAGATTCATATACAAGGTGTTGCCCCATAATGTTGTCGGGACTAAATTTGTAGCTTTTAGTATGCTATGTACCTGGAAGTGTAGCATTTTGCAGTTTGTGGATCCTCAAACTAATGATATAAATTGTTGGGCCCCTTTACTAACTTGCGTAGTTTGTTATTTTTGTTACAAGAAGAGATCGTGAACATCTAAAAGGTGCATGGTTTAATAAAGGTAATCCTCTATTTTTAATCAGTAGTATTTCTTCAACATTTTGTTAGTGGTTTCCTTTATGGTGGTCCATAACTCCAAATGCCATGCTCACTGATACTAAATAAACACATACAAACTTTATAATTTAAGATAGCAACTTTTGCCCCCAACATACATTACTATAAGTTCCAAATTATCTTACTTAATGGGAAGAGCAACTTGCACGTTTACTTGCACGAAGCATGGGAATCATACCTAGCAAAGCGTATATTTGTATGCAGTAAATTCTTTATGAATCTCACTGTAAGCACCAAATGATGAGATGCAGTACGAGTATTGGTATGAACACAATTTGTATATGTAGAGTACAACGTTGTGCGTGTTTATAGTGCTAGCTGCTTATGTTTTCGAAGCTGTGGAGGTACACCAAAATTTGAGCACTTATGAGAAATAATGAGGAGGAACAGACTGAATCTTATGAAAGATTAGATACCCCAATGAGTTGCATGAGAAAATGTTTCATGATTGATTGTAGTGTTTAATGTATTGGCGTTTCTTATGAAATCATTATGAATATTGTTTTTCATGCAAAGCCTTTTCCTTACTAAATATTTCTAACCCTTGACCTCATACGATTAAACTTGTCCACCGATTCTTTATTCTTCATGGTTCTTTTATAATTCTTGTTATCTCCTCTTGCTTCTGTTTCTCCAGAGGCATAATATTCGACGGCCTTAAATTTCATACGGTTTTTAATGGTAGCTAGTAATTCTTTTTGTCATGAATTTTTTTTTCTTAATTATTGAGTGTAGCCTGTAGAAATTTCAGTTTGATAAATGAAAAATGCATGTTATCACACATGCTTGGAATGGCAGAAACGGAGTGTATATGCTTAAATCAAACTGCAACCATGAAATTAATTTGTGGAGACGTGAAGGCAAGTACAAGTGACAAGAAGTGAGGAACCAAATATATATTGCTTATTTTCACCTTTTGAGTTTAATTTTGATTCGTATCAACTGAAAAAAAAAAAACTACCCTTTTAATTAATTATAAATTAAGTTAAATATGATTTTAAAATATTGTAGTTCTGTGACAATCTAGAATTGAATAACAAATTCATTTTTACAGTATTATAATTGAAACAAATATCTTCTCCACGAAAATAGCTTCTATTTTTCTTCAGCAGAAAAAGAAACCAATAAATTTTTGCCAGTGTGCCACCAGTAAAATTAGGAAAGGTGGAGCCAGTTTAAAACTAAATGCCATTTTATGCAACAAATACAATACCTTTCCTACACTCTAGGACTAGGAACCCAAATTAGAAAAATAAATTCTGTGGTATCAGATGGTTTCACAAGAAAAATGCAGTCTCATTAGGGCATCAATTCATTCGGCATATATACTTCCATATTATTTCCATCAAAGAATTGAATTTCATAGGAAATTAATGGTGAATATATTGCCCATTTTCTTCAACTTACTTTGGAAGTAATCAGCTCTTTGAAATAGTATATAAAGGGGAAGAGAAAAGCCTTTTCACTCTTTTCATAATCTGGATTTTAAATCTGAAACCAATGCATGTCCAATAGAAATGTTTGCCACAAATTTGCACTTGCTATATACATTATTACTTGGCACATATTCTTGAGTTTGAGAAACTTATTCAGATTAATTACTACTCCTGAGTTTGACTCAATAATTGTGACTCGAGTCTTATCGCATTTCATATGGCTGTTTTCCCTTTTTCGTACAAAATAACTTTACTTTCACCATTGACAAGTACGAGTCGAACACACAAGAAAGAGAGAGAGGGGGAAGGGAAAAAAAGGGAACACCCGAATGGGGAGATTTGTATACTCCAACCCTTCTCCTCCTTGTTTATTTGTCGTCATTTGGCTACATCTTCCTGGTTCATTCGCGTAGAGACAATATAATATACACATTATGCATATTATTATGAAAAAGGCAATTTGAGAAAAAAACGGGTATTGTCTACTAATTCATGTGTCGGCCAGTGTCCTATGTATTCAGTGAGTAGGAGAGGACAAAATTGTGGTTGGGTCATGACTCATGAGTGTGGGATCTATTTTCTCCGAAGCGATCTATTAACTAGCAAGGAAATGAATAAGTTCACGAACCAACACTTCCATGATTAAAATAGAAAAGTTCGTCAAAGTATCTTGCATGAAATATTGTTACAGCTAGTTAGACTAAGTACCTCATCACAAACAACGTACGTATACCAGTATCCTACTTCCTCACAACGACAAAAAAGTCGTTTTCGTCTCTTTTCTTCTTTACCCTTTTTAATTTCTCTCTCTATAGTCTTGCCCCATGGTGAAAATGGTTAGTCAGTAGTCACGCCAAAAGAGAGAAGAAAGAGGTGGAAACTGAGAGTTAATCCGTACATGTTTTTCTGCACCAAAAAAATCAGTGCAATTTTTCTTTGCTGCCTATGCCATACGAAAGGGCTCAAAACAAAGTGTTTTGATTAATAAAGAGCATCATACACAGGAGAAAATGAGTAATTAAAATGGGAAGTTATATAGCTGCTGTCAATTTAATGTATCTATAGCTATAGCTAGCTAGCTAGCTTCCTGTGCTTGAATAAAAAAAATATATATATATATATGTATCTACATCTAAATCTACAATTATTCACTTAAAAATTAATCTGCTGTCTTTTTTTGTTCTTATTTCTTTCCAAACATGATGGAAGATAAGTGATCTAGAAAAGAAGAAGAAGAGTGTTGGCTAGGCTTACATTGGGTGCTTCTTGTTATTGTGCATCCAAACCTTGAAAACCTGTCTTTTGACGCCTGCTTGAGAACAAAACTGCTGTACCTCCTGCTCGTTATGTTTCTGGATTTTCCAACCAATCTTTTCAGCAAACTCCATCATCCTATCCTTCTGCTGCTGAGAGAACTTGGTCCTAAACCTCTTCTTGGAAGAAAGTGGCGGCTGCACTGACAACTGAGCTCCTCCAGTGTTGGACTGAAACATGTTGAGATCTTCACTTGAGGACTCAGCTGGGCCTCCGAAGGCCATCATCACTGGGGGGACCAAACTTGGTGTACCACCGCTTCCAACCAATCTATGGTGGAGGGAAGAGGGAGAGGGTGTAGGAAAGTGAAGGTGTCCATTGTGCTTGTTGGGGTAGTAGCTGTGATAGTTGGGAGCATGTTGTTGTTGTTGTTGTGGTAGCAGTGACAGTGGCGGTGGCTGTTGCGGCTGTAACTCTCCCTCAACCTCTTTCCTGTGGAAGTTGCGGTGGCACTCACACGCGGCGCATCTTAGTGATTCCGGCGTACCTTCTTCTCCACTTGCCATGAACTCTCCACAGCCATCCACCACGTGGCTCCCCATGCTTGCCGCGTGGTTCCGAAGACATTCTCGGTATCTGATCGAGGGGGTTGAGGTTATTGTTGTTGGTGGTGGTGCTGGTGCTGCTATTGTTGTTGTCGGAGGGTGTGCTGTTCTTAGGGGATTCGATGTGGGAGCAATTGGGGTGCTTAGATCTGGATCTGATGTGAGTCTATGAGGTTGACGAGGTGCAAGAGGAGGAGGAGGAGGTGGTTGATAGAGATTATGGTGAGGCGGTTCGTTGAAGATTAATGTGTGAGTTTGATGAGGTGGTTGGTGAAGTTGATCATGATCATGATGAGTGGTACTTCTTTCACCAACTGTTGGAGAAGAGAGCTTGGAAGAGGAAGAAGAAGAATCTCGGTTGGGAAGGTTGTAACCTAAACTAGTGGGTATCTTTATTTCCTTATCTTGCCCTTCCATTTCCATCAAACTTTGCTTTCTGTGGTTTTGCCAAGATCTAGCAAGCTACGTTTGATCTCAACCCTCTATGCTCTCTCTAATTTTGACTAGCTGTAATCTTTCCTAAACCATCATCATCTTCGTGATTTTTTGCTTTAATTATGCTTGTGGATCTTCCTGTAGCCTCCTCAACCCTAATTCATATTATCCCATCTAATCCAAGACCAGACTCAACCAAAGACATAATTACTAGCACGCCCACAATTATTCTTTCCTTATTCTGATTTTGACGTTCTGGGTGCTAATCCCACCAACCAAATTTTCACTAATCAATCCTATTCTCAGAAGTGAATGAGTGATTTAACTGTATATATAGCACCACTACAGCGATGGAAGGAATAGTTTTATTATTATTTTATTTATTGGGGAAAAAAACAAAGACAAAAGGATAAAACAATTTGGTAGCAAAACCTTATGAAATGAGACTACAAGCGGGGTCCCTAGAGACCCCAATAATATAAAAGAACTCACCTATGCAGACTTGAGGAGTGGAAGTAGAAAGCTGAATTGCACCAGCAACACAACACAACACCTCACCTTGGGAGACACAAAGGGAGTGGAGAGAGTAAATTGTTAAAGAGTTAAGATTGATTAGGAAATAAGAAAGAGATGTGGGATGTTATTTGGTAATGTTGGATTAGAGAAAGTGGTGTGGAAAAGTTGGTGTTATGGTGGGAAGAGGGCCAAGAAGGGGTTGTTTCCTACCAGCCATCCAGCCCCATAAAAACCAAGTAGGAAAGGAACAGGGGAAGAGGTTGTTTTGAACTCAGAAGGAGTGATGACTAGTACAGCAGTACTGCAAGAATTTGTCTTGCAGAACAACCGACAAGTTCATGTTGGTCCTCTCCCACAGCCTGCACCCTGGTCCAGTTTTTAATGATTGCCCTTCTCACTCAATCTCTCCAATACCCTTCAAATGAATGTGTGTCCCAAACCAGCATAATTCAGTTCAAATTAAAGGGAGAGACAAATCCTACAATTAACCTTATTACATGCCCAAGTTTATATAGTAGTAAGACATGCAAATGATAGTGATAACCCAAATTAAAATAAGATAATTTATTTAAGATAATGATGAATAGAATCCAAGATGATGCGAGTAAAGGCCAGCTTTATTTGTAGAGGAAATTAAAGGGAGTGAATTCTTGATGGGCCACTCCTACAGAAAGGCCTTGTCTTGTTATGGTGTGTCAGATTCTCTCTCTCCTCAAGGCCCTTTGTGTGTTGTTGTGTTGTGTTGGTGACTTTGTGCGCCTGCTGCTGCATTATCTGCAGCCCACTATTTCCATGGACCAATGCCTCACTTTACTTACCACCTACCTTCTTTCACGATGCAATTGATGCCTTATTTGCTACCTTTGTTAGCATCTTCTTTCACATTTCTCTGTCAGGCATCAATTTGTGCTCGTTTACTTTCTAGTACACTCTCCGTTGGCAACTAGTGCCATAAAAAAGACACTCCCAAACCGGGCAAATCTACATATTTTTCACTTTTCCATCGTTTAAACCATCCTTTATTTCATATCAACCATCTTCATTATTTGTAGTTTCTATACAATCACGGTTAAAGTGGTTTTTTACTTTTAAGTTTCAAAACATAGTTTTACAGATCAGATAAAAAATTTCCTTGCTATATCGTTTATACATTCGGATTTTGCTTGTTACATAGATACACACATTCAAACGGTAGTTTCACTTTAGAAGTAAAAAGGGACAGTTTGATTTACTATTAATTGGGAAATCAAACAATTTTTTAATTATGAAGTTTATCTGATTTGACTTTTAATCATTAGTTTTAACTCTCTTTTTTTTCATTTTGAAGTGCATTACTCACTAAAAAAAAAAGTTTTCACTGCCTTCTGAATATCAAGAGCAACATCCCTAACTCATGCTTTGTGTCATATATCAGGAGCAACATTCCTCACTTTTTTTTTTATAACTATTGATAATTGGTTAATTAAGTATAGAGTTGTTAGGATTTTTTAGCATTTATTCTGTTTTAATTATAGTATTTTTAGGGATTTTGTTTAAGTTAGGGATTTTATTGTTATTTTTCTATTTAATGCGTTTTTGGTTATGGAAAGAGAATGCAGTTGAGATTTAGGTGAAATTCGAAGAAAGAGAGAATAAGGAACGCTGGAATTAAGGAAAGGAGCAGAAAAACAGATTTTAAGTGACTTCTTGCTTGCGCTAAAGGAGGAGCTTGAGCTAAAACTCACTTAAATGAGAAAAGAAGTTCTGAACGAAGGCGTCAACGCTACTGAAGCGTGAAGTATGAAATAACAACCACTTTGTAACAAACAGCAGGGATCTTTTATAAAAGGAAGGCTAGAATGAACGAAGGATCATCGTCTTTTGGAAGATCTTTGGAAGCACGGTTGTAGTCAAGAATTTTTCTTTTTCCTTTTCCGTTGTATATTCATGGCTACCATCCGTAGCTAATCTCTTTTCTTCTTGGGATTGAATGTAATTTATCCACTTCAATTGTACTTTTGGTATTTATTTGATATTGTTTTATTCAGTTTATCTTTGTTTAACGTTTTATATTAAATTGTCATACTTTAAATTTCTCTTTGTGACTGGAAAGCACCTTTTGGAATTAGAACCAAACGTTAATGCATTACATTTATAAATTCAGGAATGAATTATAGAGTAATGACTGCATATAGCAAGATACTTTAATTTATGAAATTCAATGCTAGAGAAATCAGATTGAAAAGGCTTTTATTATTTGCTTAGATTGATAATTGAAAAAGACAATATTGAATTCAGTTTATTAATTGCCTTTTGAGTTACTTTTTATATTCAGTTGCCAAAACAAATTATTGTTAAATCTTTATTCATAATACAATTAATATTGAGTCAATTTACACTTCCGTTCCTTTGAAGATACGATACTCTCTTACTTATTATATTACTTGTGGACTAACGCTTTGTGCCATTGTGATTTTCAATCTACCATTCTTAATTCTTAATTCTTAATAGAGATGTTAAATATTGTAATTTTCTATCTATCATTCATGATAGGATGTTAAAGTTATTCAACCTGAGTCAAATAGGTTGAGTGACCATGGGTTGAATTAAAAATTAGCTAATTCAATCCAATTTATCTTTTGGTGAGATAGAAATTTTGTAACTCAGGCTTCACCCATTACATGGTTAGATAGATTGACTTATTTGAATATATTTTATCCTTCCAACTTATTATGTGTATTTATTGTAGTATAATAAAAATAAATTGACTCAACTTATTATTTATAATATTATCAAAGTGTTCACCTATTTTATTAAATATTAAAAAAAGTAATTAAAAAAATGATAAAAGATTGGTGAGTTATAAATAGGTGAACACTTTGATAATAAAGGTTGACTATTTTCCATTTTCACAGCTCTACTTCTTATTCCATATTATCTTCATTATTTTTTACATTGAAAATTTACTGTGATCTCCTTTAATTTTCTTACCATAGAAGGATTATATTAAATTGTTTTAAATAAAATTAAGACCAAATTAATAATTTTGATAATCTTCTAACTACGTTAAAACTAAATTAAATATAGGGTCAAAAATATTATTTAACTACATTTTTTAAAATATTTCTTCTTATAACTCAAAGTACACCAAATATAATTTTTAAATTGATAAGGGCTAATTACTAGAGAAACTATAGTTTTGATCTAATCATTTTTGGTTTATATCGTTTGTATTGAATGCCCATGTATTTGACTCTAAGTTGATTTTGCTTTGTTCTAAGTTAGTTTAAAATAATTTTCTATTTCCTTAAAATATACAGTTATTTATTTTACATTCATGAGTTTAATATGGAGTTATTTGTTAAGGTTCCTTAAGAATAATCCTCTTTTAAATTCTAATTAGACCCCGGGAAATTTCGTTGTCAATGATTCGTAACATAAGGGGAAAATATGCGATGAAATCTGCTGAGTGAACGGGAATAAGAAAAAAGTTGTCAACTAATTGATCTTTGGAGATGCTATTTGATTTTATTTATATTTTAGATGAAAAATAAAAGTTCAATGCCTTTCGCAGCATTTTAAAAATTACAGTTTATCAAAACATAAAATATGTTGATTCTAACATGTTCATTATGGTATATATATATATATATATATATATATATATATATATATATATATATATATATATAATTCTTCCAATAAAATAACTACAAGGCTCAGTTTTTCAGATAAAGTGGTGTCAAAAGTACAAACTCATCTGACGCTAATTAATCTATTATATATTAATCGGTTGACTTAACTTATTTTATGATGAGCATGATTAATCTAGATTGGAAACTTGAATTTTTGTAGTGATTATTTTTAGATATCTTTATATAAAATGGAAAAAAAATATATAAAATTGGTCAATATCACACACTTTGACAAGTCCTTCTCATTGCCTCAAATAACATACAGTTATTTTATCATACTTCAGTTTTTGTATCTACCTTAATTCTTCTTTGTTTATTTTTTCCATTTGCCCTTTTGCTAATTTATGATTAATTATTTTTTGTTTTTACTTCCTCATATATCCCTTTCTCTCTAAGATGTATAGATTTCAAGAGATTGAAAAAATCTTTTTGGAATAACATGATGACATTGCATGCCATGCCAAACTTTGTTGAGGGAAAAAAGAGCACACGTTTTTTTTTTATCATTGATTTGAAAGTCGTCATATATAGAAATGTATGGTAGAGAAGTAAAGTTATTATTTTTGTTATTTTAATGTGAGGAATGTATCTCTAACCTTTTCCATGCATATAAGCATAAGATGAATATAATATCACGTAACATCACCTCAAACACGTAGGAATCATATCTTATCGTACTTGTTTAATTAAAAGGAATTACGGAACTTAAATAATTGTCACTTCTCAAAAAGAGTATCTAACTACTTGTGCTAAGTAATTAAGAAAACAGACTTTTTTTTTCTTACGTTTTTTTTTTTTTTTAAGGAAGACGAACTTAACTAAAGCTATTACATAAAAAAGCTTGTTGCTTTCATTTGATTGTTATAAAAACAAAAGGAAAGTTATTAATCTATGGTAGGGTAATCAAACGGAAGACGGAAGGAAAGGAGAAAATAAATTAGTTTAATATATTAAACAGTAACTAGTACGTGGAATACACCAGTATTTTAAATCTAAATAGATACAAAATAAAAAGAAATATTTAAAATTGGAGAAATTAGATAAATAAATATTTATTATTAAGTGGAATTTATGGGTGACGAAGTGAGTTTTGACTCACGAGATTAGTATTTTCAATCTGTGGTCCACTCCATCTAACTTATCGAAGTAAGCTAAAGATGGAATGAGAAAGTTGTCCAATTAGTGTTTTTTAACTAAAAAATATCTAATTAGAATAATAAATTAATTAAAGATTTAAAAATTATAATTAAATATGTTTTTAACATATAAAAAGTTGATGAATTTAATATTTTCATAATATATAAAAGAACTGATGGGCCGAGTAATCTTGTCAAACCTAGTGAAATTAGAACATGATCATATATTCAAATTATCTAATTTGAGGACCAATCATGAGGGACAACAGAAAAAAAGAAAAAAAAAAGTAAACTTTTTATTTTCCACTTATTTGGTGCAACTAAGAAGGAAGGGATAGAGGTGGACTTAAATTTCATGTGCCTATCTAATTTTGATGGAAGATGAAGAAATATATTGTGTAATGCAAATATCTTCATTTCTTTATATATATATATATATATATATATATATATAAAAGTCATTTTATTTTCATTTGTTCTGCAGGAGAAAAATAAGTTATATATTTTGTATTTATTTATTTTCATTTCTGAACCTAAAGAAGTAAAATGAACAGTATTTTAAAGATCAAACATTGTTGGCTTTGAAAATAGGGTTAAATATATAAAAAGGAATGATAACATCTTCAATTCAAAACCTGAAGATATTAGGTTTGTGAATCTTTTTTTTTTTATATTTTGTTCAAGTTTCTTATTTTTATTTAATATGGGACTTAGACTCACACTTGGATACTTAACATTTTTTAACCCTTATTTGGAATGTTTGTTTCAGTGTGTCCCATAACTCTCTAAGACACGTTTCAAAAACAAAATTATGATGAAGATTCAAGTTTAAGATCCAACAATACCTAATTGACTACAATGTTGTTATTTCAATGGACTAAAGATTACCCTTATTAGTATCAGTTCCAATCAAATATGATATAATTCAATTTTATTAGATATATTTTATAATAATTGATTGTATGACAAATATTTTATTATCAATCACCATAATTATTTATATTTAGAAATAACTCCCTCTTGACTTAAAAAAACCTATAAATAAAGACTCAATCTTAATCTACTATTTGAATACTTATCATATATTTTTCTCTAATTTTTACTAATTTGAATATCAATAATATTGTGCAAATAAATATCGATACTTTATAATCATTATACAAAAAAATATAACTTGATCAAAACTTAACTTTCTCAAAATCAACATATTCCACTGCAAAAATACTCTACCTTAAAAAGATTATAGCTTAATTCCCATAAAAACAATATAATTTAATACATTTTTATTAGTTAAAACTATTAAAATTCACTAAACTATAAGTGGACAAAAATGAAAATTGAGAATATAATAAATTTTAATTAATAAAATATATAGATGTCAAAATAATTTAATATAACGATTCGATAAATTAATCAAATCAAAGTTATAAAATGACGACCTAAAATGGACAGCAGATCATATCGCTTAATTATGAATTTTTTTACCTAAAAATCACCGTCTTATTTGTTTATTTTTTAAAAGTTTTATAAATATAAACTAAAGAAAATATCTGAGAACGTAAAAATACATAATTTACTTACAGTTCTGGTAGAAAGAAAGCATTATTAACATCACCCTTTTTCACATTATGTTTTTAACCTTATGAATGTCAGAAAGAAAGAAAAAAAAAAAAAACACTTTTTCAAGTACGATGCGTCGTTTTTTGTCGTCTAGTTTTTGTCTAATTGCGAACTGTTGTATGTATCACCCTTTTCTATCTCTCTCTTTTTCGTGTTCAGAGAGATTCTTCTCTTTTTCTCTTTCAGTTTTTCCTTTTAGTATATGGTACAGGACAGGATCCACCCTTTTTATTTTCCCTTGGAGAAAAACAAATAAAGAATTAAATAACATATACCCATAATACATTATTTTTACTTTAATGACTAATAATACTACAAAACGAAAAGCCGAAATGATTTTTCCTATGGCCCCGGTAGAAACGACACTATATATTACAACACAGCCCATTACATTCTGCACCCCATGGTTTGAAGGTACATATATGGACGTGGTGAAATGTCAAAAATACTTCCAGTTCATATTTATAAAACAACTGACGTGATCTGAAATTACAGAATTACAGAATCTAAAATTTATTTTAAAGTTTTATATATATTTCGAAATACATACTTTTAAAGAATAAAATTGTAAATTCAATTTTTATGGAGGTACAGCATTTATATGAAGTTACAGAGTGCAATGGCCTACAAAACCCACTAAGCAAAGGCCCAACAAACTCAGTGATGGACCATCTCACAAGGCCACAAAATGTATCATTGATAAATATAAATTGTTAACTATTTGATAAACTAGCTAAAGATTATAAAACTAATAGGATGAATTAAAATAAATTCTCAATGAAATTACTTAATGAGCTATTTTAAAAAACACGATGTAAAGAATAAAAAACACAAACCAATGTATATCTGGGAAAGATCGGGTGTAAGACAAAGTGCAACACTTATTTTTTCTTACACTTACACAAATTTTTATTTTACTTTTATTCTTAAACAAGTTGTAAAAATTATTTCATAAAATGTTTAAAAACATTAAAAACTAAAGAACAATAGAAAAAACACACCCACCTTCGATCTTGAGCATTTGTCTCCTTCCCCATAATCATTTTTATTACTCTTAAAATTAAAATAAATAAACAACACTCCACATAACTGTCTCGCACGTAGTTTATTGGTGGTCAGTTTTTGGCAAAACAGTTGAAAGAAATTGCTTGAGGCTCTTATTGTAGACCCAGGGTCGCTCCAGGTGAACCAGGTGACCCGCATTCTTTATGCCTTCAAATGTTGCATTATTTCCCACCTTCCTGTCACATGTCACGCAGCAAACAAAATCAGATAGCATTAATTAGAGGGAATGGGTTGACAATCATTTAATGAATAGCTTATTTATTTATTTATTTATTATGTTGATTAAATAATGAACATATAAGTAAATCTGGTTGAATCATGCAATGTCTAAGAAAAGGAAAAGAAAAAGAAACACGCAGCCATAGTATGAGATGAAGACATGTCTTAATTTTCCAAAATATTATGCCTCGTGTGGTCTGAATTTCTTACTCTTTCATTTTCTGCGCAAACTCTACTTTAAGAATTTTTGTCATCCTCACCCGATAGAAGATGTATTCGCTGCAGAGGAAAAAGTAAAATGCTAAAGTTAACATGATGAAAAAGATTTTGAATGAACGCCCAAATTATGAAGATTATACCTGCTGAAATTTTGGGATATTGATCTCTTTGTAGCTAATGACCAAGGCCTCCAACAGCTCAGCTCGCTCCTTCCTATTTGAGTACATTGCCTGCAGTGGTTATATACCACGTAACCTTTCAAATTGAAACCAAAAATGGCACTGTCGAAAAAATGGTGTTGTTATTGAGAATGGGAATGAAGCAATGTGGTCTTCATAAAAAGAAAAACTGATTTCATTTTTTTTTTCCGAAAAAACTTTACAGAGAAACTTATTTAAATAAATTTATATAACATCTTATACTAGTTTATAGAATAGAAAATAAGTAATTGAGTTTCTTAAAAAAAATTAAAAATTATATATAAAATAACTTTTACCAATTAACTTATATATAAGTTAAAGTTTGGGAAGAAAACAATTTCAATTTTTCTCTTCTAAAAGTAAATATACTCTCTCTTTGTTCATTTTAATGTTCAGTTTTTAATAAAAATCTGTTTATTTTTTATGTCCTTTCATAAATCTCAGTATAACATTTTTTTCAATTATATCTAGAATTTAATTAATATGAAAAGAAAAAATTAGTCATAATGATAAATAAATACAACGGGACATAAATATGCATTAAAATAAAATATGTATAATAAATAACAAGTTGAAGTTACATTAAAAAAAAAAACTTAAACAAAAGGTGAAGGTGAGTATAAGACAACTAATCACAATTTGACCCTTATGCACCAATCCCAACTCATCCCTAAAATAAACCTTCTTTTATGATCATCTAAACCAACGAGTTAAAAAACTCCAACCCCTAAAGCCTCTACATAAAGTGTGGTTTAGGATTTCAGACAAAGTAGATTTAATCTACTACAAGACTTCTAAATAATTTTTAAGATTATACGAGTATTTAAAATATTTTAAATTACAAATTAATCTCTAAATATTTTATATTAATTCTAAATTAATCTATAATTAAGTTTTACTATTTGCAATTTAATATATTTTATATTAATTATAAATTTATCTATAATAAAATTTTGTTATTTGTAATTTAATTGAAAGGTTGAGATTCAATTTAACTTATTCATCAAATGAACCTAACTTAATATGATCTGATATGAACTTTATTTATTATGGATCCAACTCTATTCAACTCAAAGTGAGTAAGTGAGTTTACTTATACTTACTTATTCTAATTCAAACTTACTAGACTAGGCTCCATGCTGGTCCAATTCTATTTAACTTTATTCATTTATTTTAATATAGACTTGATGCTAGTCCAATTCTACTTAAATTGATGTAAAATCAATACAACCTAAATTGAATTTAACTCAATTTAACTTGAGATAAGCTCAATATAACCAAAGATAGGTGAGACATCACTCAACTTGAAATGAGATGAAATGAGATAGGATAAACTTAATTTGATTGAGGTGAATTGAATTAGAACGGGACTTGAAAATGTAAGTCTAACTTTAGGATAACTTAAATTCCCCACCCCTCTTTACTCATACTAAATTTATATTTGGATTGAGTCTATATTTTCTATAAAAAAAATTTAGATAACTTTTTATCTTTTAATTGATTTTAAATTTAAAGATTGACCTATAACAATGAGGGAAGATATTTGTTTTTGTAATCTTGAAACCAAATATTTGTCGACAGTATATTTTAAAATTATTTTATTTTATAATTATTTTGTTTATTTTTGTCTACTAATTTATTCTGAAGCAAGAAAGATGTAAAGAAATGCGAAGAAATTGATGTGGTTTACATGAGTAGAAAGAAACCTGTAAGAAGTCTGCATAGAAACGGTTGGGTAAGGAGAGGTTTAAGTGAGAAGCAACGGAAAGAAGGGTCTTCAGTTCCTCAACGGACACCGGCAACACCACACCCTGCACCATCTCAGCGTACATCTCAACCATTTTCAACGCCACAAACCCTCCATAACTGAACCCAACCAAAACGCACTTCTCCACCCCGAGCTTCCCCAACCCCGTCGCCAAACACTCCGCTTGAAACTCCGGCGACCGCTCCGCCTTATCGGTGACGGATCCACCGAAGAAGAGAAGGTCCGGCACATAAACCGCGTAGTCTCTCGTCAAAGCTCCTACCTGACAGTGCCAGTTGATGATTCCGTCTCCGCAGAAGCCGTGCAGGAGAACCACCACCGGTTTGTGTTTGGAAACGGCGTCGCATGGCGCCCAGAATTTTATAACCGTCCCTGGCTCTATCTCCAGCGTGTAAGGTCTCAACCCCACCGCTCTCACTAGCCAATGCAACAACGCTGTCACAACGTTAATCATTTTCGGTCCCTCGATTTCACCCACTCAATAGACGAGAAGTGGTGATACATTTCCATCACTCTTCATTTTATGCGGATAAAAAAAACCACTGTTCATTTTATATACTCGCTTATCAAATGTATATATTATTATATATAGTTTCTGAAAGATGAGATGAGATGAATATTTATAAGAAATGATACAGAATTTTCTTCATATATATATATATATATATATATATATATATATATATGTGTGTGTGTGTGCGAATATAAGTTAAAATAAGTAATCAATTATATCGTTTCCAACATAATTAATTATGCAGTGAGATTATCTATTATAATCTAATTGATTAAGTTAAAGACATAATAAATATAATGGATTTATATCTTAAATCTTTTTAATTTTTATATTTTTATTTATCACAATAAAATAACGAATTAATGTAATATTATTAAAATAAAAGAAAATTGTCATATTAATTATAAATTTTTCACTTAAATCTATTAATTTTTTATATTCAAATAACTTCTTTTTCCTCTCTTTCTCTTCCTTTCTTTTTCCCATCTTATTGTTAGTTGTATTTTATATCCTTGACCTTTATGAAAAAGTTTAAAAAATAAAATAAAAATCATTACAAATATTTTATTATTATCAAGAAAATTTATGTTTATTTTTATTTTCGAAAGAACTTAAACAATAATTAGAAAACGGAGAAAATAATAAATAAAAGTATATTTAAAGATAACATTTATTCAATTTATATATAATTTGAAGCATTAATTATTATTTTACAATTGAAAATGTTAAAACATCTAAATTTATTAAATCATGCTGTAAGGAAAAAGCCAAAAGTGTTCACCATGTTGCATGAGTTTATTGAGCAGTCATTTTAGAAAATAAGGGCTCCATGTGCAATGTTCACGTCACAGTGCATCTAGGATAAAAGTCCATGATATATATTTTTAGATTACATCATCTATTTGCAGTAAAACTGTTATCAACGATAAATATATCTCTTTGAATATTTAATGTATTTATATATTCAAAATTCAAATTCAAAATCACTAAAACAAATTTATGAAAGTTGATTGATTCAATAATATTCTTGCACTATTTTTGAGTAATATTAGCATTTAAATAGAAAATAAATCATAGAATGACACAGTGATATATTATCAAATTAAGTGAAACTATACAATCGTCTGTTTGTCCTATTTCATGTACAGTCATTATTTTTTATCGTGTTTTCTATTTTAATAAATTAAAATGTAATATTTATATAAATTATATATACAAAAAATGGTTTATTTTAATATAATTCAAAATATATTGAAATAGTCAATTTAGTTTTATATTCCATAAAAAAGTGAGAATAATGACAGAAAAGTAAGTACAAAAAATTAAAGAAAATTAAAAATAAAAAATATATAGTATTCAAAATGTACGTATTTTATTGTCAACAAATTAAACATATCATACAAGTTGTAACATCACTTGTTACTTCACTTAACGACTATATCATCTAGACAATTGGATAATTAAATATATATATATATATATATATATATATATATATATATATATATATATATTATTTTTAAGATTTACAAAACTTTTATTTTCTTTCCTAAAGATCTCAAAGTTCTATTACCTGTCATATTATATTATATATTATATGTTCTTATCTATCAT
>Ga0209489_103347_pt1 | contig 31389 bp, 15 predicted proteins | sample SiratrowhiteBW_FD_187527 | JGI IMG/M metagenome (GOLD analysis project Ga0209489, IMG submission 187527) | Root nodule microbial communities of legume samples collected from California, USA - Siratro white BW (SPAdes) (version 2) | ecosystem: Host-associated > Plants > Roots > Nodule | place...
TTATTATTATAATTTTAGTATTTTATTATTGTTATTTATAATTTTCTAATTATTATTATTATTTTATAAATTTATTTTGATTATTGTTATTATTTTTAGTTTTTATTATTATTATTATTATTTCATAAATTTATTTTTATTATTATTATAATTTTAGTATTTTATTATTGTTATTTATAATTTTCTAATTATTATTATTATTTTATAAATTTATTTTGATTATTGTTATTATTTTTAGATTTTATTATTATTATTATTATTTAAGATTTTATAATGATAATTATTATTATATAAATTAATTTTAATAGTTATTACTATTAATAATTTTCATAATTAATATTATTAATTCTAGTATTATATAAATTTATATGTTATTATTATTATTATATTATTTTATATTATAATATTATATTATGTCATGATATATGAATAACGTATAGCATAATCGATCATTCTTAATATAATTGATTATTTTCTTTTTCACATAATTAAAGTTTAAACCACCAATTAAATAATGTAAAAGTTAAACATGAACAAAGCAATTACGGAATAAAAGACGGTGTACAAAAAAACGAGACACAAGGCAGCAACGAGAATACAGGCACAGTTAATCCTCCACAATTTCGTCTTCACTATTTAACTTAAATCAATGGAAACAAACGTCAAAAATTTACGTCTTTCTTCCACATAAACAGTACTCTTGTGAAAACAAAGACAATGTTATAGATATAAACATAAGTCACAAAATTTAGGCCCGAATGGTAATAATTAAGATCTAGCACCTGCATCAATACCATCATTGTTTATTAAAGAAGGGGTCCAAAATGTGAAAATAAGGATACGTTAAAAAAAAATGAAGGAAAGGTTAAAGGAAGAAAGTAAAAATTGAGGTGTGTGGAGCATATGGTATACTGTGTCACGTGAGATTTTTGACCTGGCAGTGGCAGAGAGAAGGGGGAGGGGTGCATGAATTTCAGCAGTGGACCCATGTTTTTATTAGGGAAGAAAAAAATGAGAGAGTTAGTTTGGTTCTTATCTTTGATTGAAGGAATAGCCGTGTGAAGACGCAACTATTATTTGGTTCTGGTTGCATTTGGACGCAGGTGAGAGAGCAAAGACCGAAATAAAAGACCCCTAATATTGAAACAAAAGTGAAGGGGCCACAACACACCTACCAAGGACCCCACTCACCCCACTTGCTGATACCAAGTTCTTCATCCCCCGGCATCTGTATAACCATACACAAATGCTACCTATACGCTACCAGAATCAACTTCAAATCTCATGTTATCAAAAACTACTCTAAAATATGTTTTATCTACTCCACAAATCCTTCCAAACCATCACAATAATCAAACTTCACAGTCCATACCAACATTTACGGGTGTTAAAACTGCCTTGTCATGGTCTAAAAGTGTTCATCCCGCTTGTCTCAATTTTAAATAGTTCTGATATTTAGGTAAATAATCAGTATTTTTAAAATTAAAGTGGTGTAATATATAAATATATGTACTTATTTTAATAAAAATACATTTTTTAAATTAAAAATATAAATATCATTTTAAAAGAAATCTATCAATTCATTAATCCAGGGGTTACTTCATACTAGTGCAGTAAATATTCGTCAAATTCAATTTAAGTCATTCTTTCTTTGTCCAACCCCTTTTACAAACATTTCATACCAATCCATTTGATAGTATATATTTTTGACCGAGTCCACCAATATTGACTTCTTATGCCTAACTTTTAGTAAATCCAATTTATTAAACATTAAGAAGAAATATAATAAATACATGTTGATTTAAAACATGAATCTAAGACTCCTAATTGTTTCTATGCTCTATAGATAAGTTTATGTTTTTGGGATATAAATAAGTCTATAAATAAAACATGAATCCCACACAAAACTTACATTCAATATTTTTAGTACTTTTAAATTTAAATTTTATGAATAAAAAATATAATAAACAAATTATATTAGGATAGATCATTTTAAATAATCAACCCCTCCCCATATGAAGAAACAACCAATGCTTTATTTTGAAGGGAGATTTTCAATGGGCAGGGATTCTAATGAATTGGAATGGATAGAGGTAACAGTTATTTATTGCATCTTTAATTTAAAAAGATTGTCTCCCTATCCGTTGGATATCTATTTGAAAGATATTTATGAATTATTTTATACTTGCAAACATGGATATTAATATGTCTATTATTATTTTCTCAAAATTTAAATAATTATTTAAAATTATCTCTACAATCTAAATAGAATTATATATTATACAATATTAACATAAAAAAATTATTTTTAAATATACAAATTAAAGTAATTAAAAACACTACAAAATATAAGTTTAAATATAATTTCTTTAAAAGCAATTTCAATTTTTTAATCTAAATATAAAACACAAATCAGTCAAGTTAATTTTTAAACAATTTTTTATTCTTTATTACCAATAACATTAATTTAATTACTTGATTTAAAAAACAAATAAAAATTACTAAAAATAACTAGTAAACATTTTGTAAATATGAATATTATGATACTAATACTTGTCTATTGACACTTCAAATATTTCTATAGGAACGTAAGGCGCCTGTCATTAATATTTTAACAGTTTATTTCAAACTAGTATGACTTTACCGAAAAATAAGTAAAGTTTACCTAAAGATTTTTTTATTAAAAATTAAAGTTGAAAGATCTAAATTCAATCAGCGTATTAACTACTTTGTGTGAATTCTATGTGCATGCGGATATCATTTTCACATTGCACTTTGATTAATATAACTCCTAACAATATAAAATGAAATCATATTTTGTTCTTTATTATCTACTATTATAAGAAGCAGTGAATGAGCATGATTTTGCTGTACAGTGGCAGCAGAGAACTTGAAGAGGATCCAAACTCACAGCATGTACATATTTAAGAGTACACGTAACTGGTTTTTGAAGAAAACAGGCGCAGAGATTTTGCCTTGGTGTATAAATTTTAAAGGGAATTAATTGCATTATTGATGTGGTATGTTTAGTTTATTTGAATGGTCCTGTAATTCTAAAGCAGGCGGCTACTTTGCCCCAACTTTTGGCTACTTGGCTACCTTTGGTCTTTTGTTGTGATGCATATTGTTGTTGTATTCTAGTATTATATTATGATATCCAACCTCAACGTATGTTTTGGTTTCTTGGTCATGCCTTGCCTTCGGTGTCTTTAACGCTTCAAAAGTCAAGACCTTGTAGAAATTGATAGCCATGTCAAGTTCATTGAATCTTCCTGACATGACTCCACCACCTTCCTTTTTTTTTATTATTATTGGAATTCCCATGCATGTAAAAGTCACCATTTGGGGAATAAAAGTTACTCTATTCCACAACTACCAAAACAGGTTTCTACAACTACCAAAATAGGTTTAAAGCAATACACCCATATGAATAATTAGTATAATAGATTCTTAAATTATGTTTATTTTTCTTAATTTGAGTTAAAATAACTTATGTAAAACTAAGCCAGACTTTTTTTATTTAAAATGGGACCAATATATAACTGATAAAAGAACAATTTATTTAAAATATGATTTTTTTCTGCTAATCCATTATCATTAAAATTTTAACAAAATGCCACGTTAAATGGTGGAGAGGGATGACATTTTTCATTATTAGAATGAATAAATGCAATGTTAGCTCTAATTCTGTCATACTTACTAACTAATACCAATTGTAAGTAGTCCCTGTTTTATGTTGATGGCTTATTTAGTTAAAGTTAGCTAATGAATCAATAGTTAGGATGAGTCTCAAATGACTAACATAACCCATTGTTAAATAATATTTTTCATCAAAAAATATTTAAACAATAAGATTAGTTTAAAGTATATAGATATATTGAACATATACTAATACCTCTAATCTCGTAATATTTAAGTCGGATTTAGTCTATCTATTATCCCGTGTTTGTTTCCTATTGAAGAAAAACGAATAAAATCTAAAAAATAAAACATGAAATCACGAAAAACCAAAAAAAATAATATCCCTCAAACTTTCCATTCCCAAGTTCAAATAAAGTCTAGTTTGATAACCTATAATCCATTAAATAAAAAAGTTAATCAATTAAAATTAAAAAATATGAGAAAATATTTATTCTTTTATTCTAAAATAATAAATAATTAAAATATATATAATAATTAAATTTATAATAAAATAATAATATTAAAATAATTAATAAAATAAATTTAATATTTTTATAATATATGTTTTAGGTTAAATAAATAGATTTAATAAAAATATAAAATAAACAATTCTACCTATTTATATTTAATATATAAAAAGTAATATCAGCATGTGTTTATATACAAAAATTATCAAAGACAGTTCATATAATTAATAATATATATGATAATTAACTATTTCTAAAATACTAAAAATATAATTCAATTAAAAGATATTAAATACTACATAATTATTATATATATATAAGTCCAAATATAATTATAATTCTTTATTCAAACCGGATTGACACTATTATTCTTAATAACATTCATTTAACACGGTATTATATTAATAAAATATTATATATCAATAAAATAATAATATTTTATAGTGTCAAATAAGAGTAAATTATGAATAGTGGTGTCAAACTATCACGATCCATTCAAACTTGTCGATTAACTCAACCATTAATAAGTTGTGTTGGAATAGAATAAAATTTAATTATTTTAAATAATATTTTACATTTTAATCATTTGCAATATAACAAAATTTAATTATTTTAAATTATTTTTTACATTTAAATCTTATGCAAGGAAAAGCCGGTAATTATAAATAAAATTCACTTAAAAATAATTAATCAAAATTTTATGATAAAATAACTTAACTTTTAGTGCAAAATCAACTATTAGTGAAATTGTACCGAAATAGTTATGGAGCAACTTTTATTGAAAATTGTAATATGAGTTTTGAAATTAAGTTAAAATATAGGATGATAGTTGTTTTCGATTCATCATCAAATCTTATAGCAACAACATTGTTTATTTATAATTACAATAATTTTTATTTGTTTTACTTCACTTTTTTGTGCCTCTATACATGCTTGTTATGATGTTATTGTTGGCCTTATTTGGTTCATGTTGTCACTATTGTCTCTATCTCTTCTTCATTGTCACAATGTCTCATTCTCCCCTTGTTTTGTTTGGTCTTGTTTATGAGTTCTTGTGGGTATGCTTTCTCTTTTGCTATATTTGGTTCTCTTATTGCAAGTATGTTTTCTTTCTCTAGTTTTGTTTTTTTAATCTTTCAAATTTAGATGACATTGTGTTCTCTATATAATTTTTTAGTATATTTTTATTACATTGGAATTGTTTAAAATGATTAAATGGTTGAACATAGATATTATGTGGTTGAAGTACGTATATCTTGATACATATTTCATATATTTCATAAAAATCATTTAATTATTAGTGGATCTTTATATACATATTTAATTATGATTATATTTTTCTTCTATTTTCAGTATTGTAAATACTAATTTAAAATATTATTGAAATTTTGTGAAATATAAAAATATTTATTAATGTTTAGGTTCTAATCAACTATTAAAAAATAATATTTTTAAATGATATCAAGTTGTACTTTTAACAGAACATGTGATATTTACATGCATGATAATAATACTTAACGTCAATCACACCCGTAAAGAATGTATATATATTCATCAATGTTAGATTAATCCAACAATTACACTCAGTTTTATAATAAAATAACTAATTATTAATATAATCAATAAATATTTTACATCAATAATATAATTATCCAAAAATATATATACATATATTGAGGTAGATACAATAAGTTATGATTCATTCGTACCTTAATAACTTCGTTTTGATTCATTGCAAGTAATTTATGGTATGCAAAGACTACATTTAACAGGCAATCTCTGTGAGTCAAGGCAAGTGTCCTGTATAAATGAGACTAGTTCAGAATTTTTTATTTTTTTTTCTTTAACGAAGTTTACATAACTTGCGAATTTAGTGAGTTTGGTTTATTAGTTGTTGGATAAGTCTCCACAGTATTATAAAATAGAAATTAATTTAAAAAAATAATTTATTTTATTCAATTTCTTAGTATTTAATTAATGTAGATTTCATACTATCGGTCATTTAAAAACTTTATTAATTCATTAGCTTGTGCTTTATTAATATATTGATCATGTTATTAATTGTCATTCAATATTAATAAGCAAGAACGCCACACAATAATCATAATTTAGATTTGTTATTTTTTGCATATTATACTTAGAACAAAAAAAAATTGTAACTCCTTTTATTTCATAAGCAAACCGAATCAAAATATTAAAAAGATAAGGCAACACAAACCAATCTTAATCATACTCGTTTACCTACCTCTGCCACCTACCATTACTTTGGTAAGTGGAGATTCTCATAGCAAATACCTAATCATCTTGCATCCTAGGGTGACCTGTATTTCGAGAGACAATATATATTGTTAAATATCCTAAAAAGAGCTTGGAATTCTTTTTATCTCAGATACTTGGAGAATCTTATCACAATGTAAATCAAATAATAATAATAATGATAATAATAATATGTATTTTCTTTAATTATGACATTTTCAACCTCTCACTTTACCTAAGATTGGATGTGTAGTAGAGAACATGTCAACAAAATGAAATGAAAAAAAAAAATGTATAAAATTATTTATTTTATTCTTATATGTAACTTTCAGTGATGGAGCTTTGTTGGGATTGAGAGGGTCTTGGTCCCCAAATTTAGCATTTACTCAAAATTTGGCAGATAGAAACTTCAGGAACTATGAAGCCAAGCATTGGACACTTTCCGCATATCTCTCGTAGGGCATGTGATGTGCTTTCACTTACACTTTAATAAAATCACATTTGCTTCCATTTAATATTCATGTTTTTTCCCTTCAACTAATCCATGGATGAACAAAAATAGGATTAATTAGCAATGGCAACGCTATGTTTAATTTCTACAGTTACCAAAAAAAAAACTAATCGTTTACTGTAAAAAATTATTAATATACTTTTAAACAATTCTACCACATCTTTCTAATAATCCCTTTCCTACTTTGGCATGATAAATATTAAATATTTTTTATATGTTAATTTTATAAATATGATAAGATTTGTAGTTCGATATAGTTGAACTGTGACCAATAAAAAATGTGTATTGTTATATTTATACAATAAAAAAAATTAATTATATTTTTCTATCTTCTTGCTTGAATTAATTCCTCTATATTAATTGAACGTACGTTTGTGACATTTTGTTAATGGGATTGGTCCTTTTTATCAGAAACTGAATTTTTTTGACAAATTTCATAACTTAAATCGTATAAATGAAAAAAAAAATGCATGTGGTTGAAAAGAAAGATTTCACTAAAAAAATCAAGGTTTGTTTTTATCTTCGAACTTAACTTGTGAATTCACTTTTCAATTTAATAAGTAGCTTAAATTTTTTCTACAATGGATAAATTACAATGTAGTTCTTGACCTTTTTTATTATTTTTAATTAAGACTTTGAACTATTTTTCTTTTAATTAGATCTTTGAACGTGTATTTTGTTTTAAATTAGATCAATTCGTCTAACATTTATTATAAAATCAAATGTTTGAATCAGTTGTATAAGTTTGTAACATAGTTGTTTGTAAGGAGAAACACGTGATCACTAGTTAAAAAAATCTAGTTAAAAATATTGGATTCAAAACTGGAGAATGGGTACTTAGAGAGATAAAAATACTCAACGGAGACCTCAAAAATGATAATATTGGATTTAGAATCCAATTAGGTCTATAGGTGGTTAATTTTTTTAGTCACAACGGTTTGATTTGAATCCAATAAAAAAATTAATAAAGGTTTAAAGTACTTAATTGAAAATAAATAGCTTAGATACCTGATTAAATTTGTAAAACGATTAATTCATGGATTCATAAAGTAATTTTACCTTCTATAATATGTTAATCTTACTCTTGTTCTAACAAACAAAAGACTTGTTGTAGCAAACTTTTGTATTCTCTTGTTAAGATAATAATGATAAAATTATTGCGTATCATCTTAAGTACGTAGGATATTGCTAAATTATTGGGTATTGGATTTATATTGATAGGCTGATATTGTGAATATGCTTTGAAACTTTTGATTGTAATGACTTGATCAATCAAAACACTGATCTGTGATGATTGAATAAAATCTTTTCAATTTAAATTTTTGTTCAAGAATAAATAGGCCCTAAGGTTAGGAATACCATCTGCACACTTTATGAATTTATCTGTAAGTTTTTTTTATGAAGAATTAGTCACAGTATTATATCACGTGTTGGTCTTTTATGAATTCAATGAATAATATAATGTATATTAAGACATGTATATCTAAATTTAAGATCATACAATAAAAGTTAGGTCATTTGAGTATTGTATCAATATTTAAATTATGTAGTTTTGTATATCAAGTTTCAAAATTTTCACTGTCACTTAAGTAGCAAGAGTCATAAAAGAGAAAAAAATTATTTTGATATTTTGTTTCACTCAACTTTAACTTATATAGTTTAAGTGATATAAAATAGTATGACACTTGAACAATAATATTATCTCAATATCATAATGACTATTTTTGAGAATTGCTCGAACGATCATTTTATATTTAAATGATGTATAAAAAAAATAATTGATTCATAATAAATATATAAATGTTCATTTACCATTTTTAAGTCTTTCAATATGTTTTAAACACCTAATAAAATCTTATTTGCTTAACACATGTTATATTTCAAACTAGTTATGACTAATAACTTTTAAAGTAAGTCAAAACTAAGATAAAGAAACTTAATTATACTGTAAATAATTCAAATTTTTAAATTCATATAAACTAATAATCCAATATGTTTAATTTATTTCTAACACATTTAAACCAGTGTAATTAAATAAATTTAGGTTATTAGTTCCTTTTACTAGGAAGCAATTTACTTTGAAAAAAAAAAAATAGCTCCAACACCTTATAAGTTTCTAATTCTAACTCTTTTTATTTTATATATAAGATGATTGTGATAAAGAAACACCGTATATATTTATTTTGTAAAATTAAAGAATAAAAGTATTATTAAAAAAATATTCTACAATATATTTTAAGATAAATAGTAAATATTATTATAACGCAGAAAATGTTAGGTTGAATTGAAAAATATAGAATATAAATATGAATTGAAACATATGGAACCTGATTTCTAAAATACAAATTTATTAAACTTAAGTTTAGAGTGGAACAAATTAGTGTCACGTGACGGGTATCTTGTCCATGGTATCTATGAAATGCTGGTTAAAGTTTGCGCACCAACTTTATACCCATTAAGAAATGTTGATATGTCCGAAAAGTTATTCGAAGCAAGTTCAGGTTTCAAATTAACGTAACAAGTGAAGCAGAGAACAATCTGTTTGATTTGCAATTAACTGGAATGATGGATTATTAATGTGTTAAAAGTGTAAGTGAGAATTTAAAAGGGTAAGAATGAACAGAAGTGGTCCCGTGATGGAAGGGGGGGGTTGAGATACACTGTACACGCGTCAACCCCACAAGGCTTATCTACCCTTTCCTAATCGCTTTAAGGAAGATTCGGTCCTAGTTTTCTTTGTGGTTTAGGAGGGTCCCACAGTGGAGGGAAGGTCAAGAAAGGAACCAATGGCGAAGAGGGTGGGGTGTGTCCGCAACTGCCTTTTATCTTTATCTTTAAATGCCATGCCATGCCATGCCATGGATGTGATCATATTATGATATTATGATATTATGATAATGTGATAGTATACACACATCTACCACCTACGACCTTTCTCCCTGTCGCTTTCTGCCTCTTCGTGTCCCTCTCTCATTCCTCTCTCCAACTACTTTCGCTTTTCCTTTCCTCTCAAATCAATTTTCATCGCGTTTCTATTTTGGGGGAGGCCTCACCTGCATTATTGCTTCCGCTCTTTTGTTATGCCCTTCCAAGCCGTTGGATTGCTGGGGACGTTGGTGTCGGCGAATCCGACGGCCCAGGAGGGAAGGCGTAGGGGATTAGCTGTGTGTGGTGGCGTGTGAGGAGAGAAGATTTGGGATGGTGACATAAGACGTACGCCACACCAAAAACCACAAAAGTCCAAAATGGCGCGTGGGGTCCTCTTCCAGTTTTTTCAAGAGGAAGCCAGGGAGAGACAACCGACAAAGGCTGTGATGTGATGAGCTCACGTGAACGTCATGCGCGTGTGAATTCCGTGGGAACCCTTCAAACTTTCCCCTCTCTCTACCGCCAATTTTTTCTCGTAACTATTAGCTCTACATATTTTTTTATTTTACGAAAATTTTGAAAATATGCCGGTACCAAAACAAAAACAATGATATATTTGTAAGCACAAAGGAAGAAGATGTTTAATTATTATTATTAAATAATGCCAGACACAAAACTTAAAACGCTTTTACAAATATCATTTGCCCTGATTTAGATTTTTTTTATCCTTCTACTACCTTATTATTTATTCCATGTTAAATACACATAAATTAATGGTGAACACCTATTCATAAGTCTTATTTAGATTTATGGGAGAAGAGAATGATAAACTTAAGAAAAAAAGAAAGAAAAATGATGTTTTTAGATTAAGAGAAAGAAAAAAATTACAAAGTTTGACTCTGATCGTTATAAAAAAATAATTCATGAAATTATAAGATTGTAATTTTATTTTTTTGGTTAAAAGGTTAAAATTAATTTAAAAGAAGATACAATTAATTATTTATATTTCGAACTTGTATGTAATTAAAATATTATTAGGAAAAATGAAAATTATTATAAATACACACAAATTATTGAAAATAAATTTTGATAAAATTAAATAAAATTTAAAGAATAATGATTATAAAAAATTGAATTAAAATTGTAAATTTAGTACAACTTAATAGAATACAAATTTGACATAAAAAATACGACCTATAAATTAATTAAAATAATTACAAATTATATAACATTTGTCAAAACATCTAAAAATATATAAAAAGTTTATAAAATAAAATAAAAAGAAATCATTATTGTTATTATTATTGTTTTATAAATATTTTTTTATTAATTTTTAATTTTTTTTTGTTATTGTCTTTTGTTATAGTTCAGGTCCCTCACCAACTAAACTATTTACTTACAAGTTGTATAATATTCTATCTTTCCTTTTAGATAAGATCTAAGAAGAAGAAACTATATGTATAAAACTTTTATTATATATATTTGTAATTATCTCATTTTAAAGAAATTAGTAACTCAAACTTACAAATTCTCACTTGTAACACTTCGGTTTGTTTCATTTGTCCAATCCCCTTGATATTCTGTAATAAATTATTCTCAAATGATATTCGAACGAATTATTGCTAATTAAGAAGATTACATAACTAAAAGTGTCTTGAATTCTTTCAGGAGAAAACACATTTTAATTAAAAAACACTTGTTATAAATTTTTACTTCAAACAAAGTTAAAAAAATTAAAAACAATTTATTTTAATCAACATGGAATTTAGAGTATAGCTTATCAAAATAATATAGTGAATAAAGTAATATTGAGATAAAGAAATAACTTTTATGATATTTATACTACCCTTATTTTTATTAGGAGTTTACAGTTTAAACTGTTTCAATATTTTAATCAAAGTTTGTATAAGTTGTTAAAATTTAATTTACATATACATATTTTTGTTACAAGTCACAAATTTTATCTTTATACTGGTTAACGATATTCTTCGTAATAATAATCGTACTGAGTCGCTACCGTTAATTGGACCAAGAGTAATTCTATTAACCCTCAATATCATGTTTATTTTTAATGTTGATGATAATATTCACTATTCATTTTCTTCTTTATAATCATACTTTCTTTTATCTCATTATTCAATAGTAGGTGGCATTATAGTTTAATTTAATGTATATATATATATATATACATTATATTTAATATTTCTCTCGTTTATTTCATGTAAATTATTTAAAAAAAAAGAATTGGTAATAGTATTATAGTTTTAATATTATGCTTGTAGGATCAATTTCTTTATTATAAGAAGAAATAACTTAATATTTGTTGAATTGAATATTTATTATTAGAAAAAAAAAACTACGATTGATATTTAAAATGTAAATATTCTTACTTGAAAGTATATAAGTTAAAACATTACATGATATTTGATGTCACTTATACTAATTTTTAATTGAATATATAATATCTTTTGATGGGTGTTAATTTTCACTAGAAAATATGAGGTTGAGAAGGAATAAATATGTTTATGTAACTTATTAAAAAACTTGCTTTTAAGTTTTTATATTATTAAATTTAGTTTGTATATCTTTTCATAATGTCAATTGACTAAATTTTTTAAATGATTGTATTTTGATAACAAGTTATTGTTTTATAATTTAAATATAATTTTATCATTTAAAAAAGACAATATTTGACGATAAGAAAACTTAACTTTTCTTTAAGAATATGCCTCGGAGAGATATATGCTAAAAATAAACCAAGAACACATTTTAGTACAGAAGGGTGGAAGAATTGTGAGAACAATTTCCAAAATAAATGATATATTGTACTCATGACAAATTCATTTAAAAAAACAAACAAGATTCATTAAAATAATTTTGTATTTTTTTAAAGTTGGTTGACAAGTTCTTTGTTGGAATCATGAAAAACAATCTATCGCACCAAATGAAGAATGGTGAATTATAAAAATAAGCCATCAACGGGCTTCTTTTAGGATGATATATGTTATTTTTTTAAAATATCATTTTTGATTGATTTTTTTTTTAATTGTCATCTCATACTTTGAAATAAATTTAAGTTTTTTAACAGGATTTATTTTTTTCTCAATAAAAATTAAATGGTGTATTTTTAACTATTAAGAGTTTAAAAATAAAAGCATCATCGTTTTTTTTTTATATTATCATAATATATGAGTACTTTTATTTATCACAGTATATGAGTACTTTTTATATTATATAGTATTATTTTATATAATATCAAATTTGATGATTGTTATTGACCTTACTTTAAAAATCCATATAAACCATAAACGAAAGTTGTATTTTTTTATTAGCAATAAGAGACGGAAGTTGTATTATTATACACATTCCTGCAAATAAGTAGTTGCCGTATTTCAGAATAGTATTAGTTTTTTTCATGATGTTACAATTTTCACGGATATATTTTGAAAGCCAAATATTAGTTTTATTTATTCTCTTGAAGGTAATTTTTTTATATACATTGAATTAATTTTAATTTAAATCATGAATTTTTTTTATGACGTTTCTTTCAGTTATTTATTTTATTATAGGAAAATATTATCTTGATGACTTGAAATATCCCAATAGTGATGTTAGAAAGAAAAGTTGAGGATATTTAGAAATTCTTAAAAACTTAAAAGAATATAAATTAGGCTACAAAGCAACATTCTAATGGTGGAGGTAATAATATATTTGATTATTGATATAACAATAACCAACTAAAGTAGACGTCAAGTTAGGGAAAAAGTAAAAAAAAAAAAAAATAGTATTAGAAAAAAAATTGTCAATACGAATGCAACATTAATTTTGTTTATTTACTTTTCAAATAAATTTTAAATTTTATTTTTTATTATTTGCATCTAATATAACTCTTTTAAAAAATAATCATCATTTTGAATAAAAAAAGTTGTTTTTTTCTAAACGAACATGTTATTGTGTACGTACATAAAACGTCTTTTATCTAATTATAGAAAAACAATTTTGTAATCTCATTCTCAAATAAGTTAATAATAAAAAAAAAACACTTTTTTTTTTATAATGATAAGCACGCATTAATTTCAAACTACTCTCATAAAAATCACTATAAATAAATCACTTTTCTTAAAAGCTTGTTTTAATTTTAAACAAACTTTCTCCTGCACATCACTTTCAAGTTAATCATAAAGAGATTAACTTTAAATCACTTAAATCCCATTTACAATAAATTTCATCTTTTTTATCCTATTTAATGTAATTAGTGTTTTCTTTAGTACGGTGTACTTAGTGTTTGACGTTGTGGTAGTGTATGATTTAACAAACTATAAAGTAAGACCTCCTTTAAAGTCCTCCCTTCTTTAAAGTACCCCTCTCGTATTTTTTGGAATGAAAGAATTTTTTTTCTTTTAAAGAAAATCTCAATTAAAAAGTATAATACATGAAGAATTAGCTTAAAAAAACATGAAGAGCTGAATTTGAACGGAATTACTTATTAAAAAGATAATTTTTTTAACTTTTTTATTGAATAAGGATATACTGACACCAATATTACTTACACAACCAGGTAATAATCACTCATTTGACTATTTATTAAAGTATCATCGATTAATTAAAATATTATTATTATTATTATCATAAAATATTTGTCAATGGATTGTATATGAAAAAAAGTTTGTGACATTATCTTCCTTAAGAAAAAAAAAGGACAATCTTCACCATGGGAGCTTTAATTCCTATCAAGTTTTTAAAAAATTAAATTAAATTTAATATATATAAGAAGATCATGTTTTTATTTTGTTTATATATAAGCCTTTTGAGATCAATCTGTCTGTATGAATATGTTATATTATACTTGCTGTACAATTTATACATAATGATAGAAAAATATGTGATCATCAATATAAATTTTAAAAGATGCATTGGTCTGTCTCTAGGCTTGATGTTAAGTAAATTTGTAAATCTAAAACAGGCAACGTTGAAGTTAACCACATTTGAAGTTGACCCGACTGACATGTTAAAATGGTTTAACCCGGAATATAAGTTAAATTGATGGGAGAGGAGCAGTGTTTTTCACCACATAAGAAGACTCAAATCTATGTTTATGGAACATGATTCCCGCTAAAGGAGCACCAAGCGAGTTATCTGGACAACTTCAAAATTGTGACTCACACAACACAACTATTTTATTTATTTTCCTTTGTGCGTGTTTCATCTATAGCCAGCTAGACCAACACATACACACCTACAAAATAATAACAATAATATATGTGATAAAATCAAAGGTTGATTCTTGATTCTTCCTTTTTGTTTTGTTGCCCCTCCCTCAACAGTACAAGTACCCAACAAAATTGGTTGGACACTTGGAGGGCGCAGGGTCACCACCAGCTACACCTCCTACCTTTTAAATCCTGTCCCTTTGCTCAACACTTTCTATATGACCTATTCTAAAAAGTGCATTCCACACATCTTATCTTACCTTTTTTTTTTATTCATTTCTATACTTCAGTGCTTACATACCTTACCCTTATTATAGTCGGCGCTAGGTTGGTGCACTTCAGCGTTTAACCCCCCTTCACTGCTTATTTCATAGATGCTCCTTCTGTTTCAGGAACTGTCACTATTACCAATATCAGTTAATAATAATAATAACAATAATAATGGCAAAGCCCATTGGACTTCTTCTGTGTGTGGTTTGGTGAAAATAAAGGCAACATTTCTTGCTTCCTTCCTGTCATTCTCATTTTACCACTTTGGAAACTGCGAGGATCGACCAAAGCGTAAGTCATCATTACTTGACTCTTTCACAGACTTAGGAAATGCTATTTTATATTTAAAAGGAAAAGTCAGTTTTTATTTTCTCTCCTTTTTGCTAGATTTGTTTTTATTTTTTCTTGTAAAATATTGTGGGTGTGGAAAGAGTTTATCAGTTTTGTAGATATGTATCTTAATTCATTAGTATTGAGATATATCGTATTAAAAAAAACGTTCCTAATCATTTGGAGTTGAATACGGCTCAGTGTATTTTTGTTTACACACCATAAGTTATGCAAGTAGTAGATATTGATTCCAAATTAATAAATAATAATGAGAAGGAAGAAAACTTTTGGATTAATTAAAGCAACCGACAGATATGTTAATGGAGAGAATTTAAACAACCGTATGTCTCCTTCAAATGTCAAACTTTCTTGGTAGGGAATGGGTGATTTTCACATATACGGAATATACATACTACTACCACATGAATTCAGCATTCAGCATTCTCCATTCCACTTTTGCTTTTTCAACAAAACAGAGAGAAAAAGGGCAACTGTTTTCTCAAACCAATAATACTTAGACAATTATTAACACAGTATTAGGGCCATAATTGAGTTGTTGAAATTTCTAATTCTATCAAGAAACGTAACATAGGTTGTAATTGAAGAGTTATGTGAGCATGAGGGTGTAACAGTGGTTGAGAGATTCCATTAGGAGCCTGTGTTGTGTTCCTTACTTCTTGGTTAGTTAGTCTTGGCACAGAGGAGGCTAACAAACAGTGGGCCATGTGAGAATTAAAACCTCCCAAGCTTAGTTGCAACAACTGATTAATAGGTTGCAAATAGTTTGTTTGGAAACTTTTACTTTTATGGTAAGTAACGTGGCATGTTTGTATCCGTGGGCTACCTACAAACTGGTCTAGACTTAGGCTCTCCCCAGAGGCCACTCTCTCTTTGGTACTTTTGACCCTTCAGAAGATGAGATAAGGACATGTTCTTTCCAGTCATAACAGTGACATTTTTCAAGGAACCCCACCCTCCCACCACTCTTCATTATCTTTTGGAGAATGCCACCCCATAAGCTTAATGTGCATATGTGTCACTTGGAAAGTTGGTTTTCATTTGCAAAAGGGGTCACCTACAATTTTTTTATTTAAAGAAAACAAGAAAGCAAAGAATGAATTGCCTAACTATTCTCGATCCATACCACTTTATGCTATGTTTTCGTTGATTTCCACATTATCCCAATATTTGAATGGTACAAAAGACAAAGGCAAGAATCATAGGTTACCAGTTTTAAATGGATTAGATGGTGACGTTGTAGATGTTATCTATCCTGTCAAAAGACCAACCTGCTGAGAGATTAAAATGTATTTCATAATGGGAAGATAGACAGCACTAACATACTTATTCTTTTAGTATACAACTATATTCATATATAGTTCAAGATTAATCATAGAGTAGTGCGCGGTCCATGAAAGATACTACAGTAATATGCTTCACCATCACTGGATCATGGGGTTCATGGATCTCCGGACATTAAGAATGTAAATAAAATAAACCAAAAGGCTTCTCAAAATATATATGCTGTGTTATCCATCCAAACAGGGCTCATGTGAGGCCATTTGTTGCCCAATTGTGGTGTGGAATTCCAACATACAATATTAAAATTGAGGTTGCTCTTTCTGTATTTCATTTGATTCGCGAGGTTCTTGTATCTTTCGTGTACAATAAAATAATGTTTCAAAGTTTAATGCCTCCCAAAGTATGGACAACTCCTTGCCCTGGTAGTTTGATTACTTTTCCTAATCCCTTCCATGCACTACGTGGTGCACTTGCAGCTTTACATTATCAAGATCGTCTAAATTGCTTATTCATTTCCATTTTCGTGGGGATAAGGTAATTTTTCTTCTGTTAATGAATATTTCTCATAGACCACTCGTGCTTTGAGTACATTTATTGATGCTACGAATTAGTATACCTATAAATTCAACGAGTTTGTGAAAATCGAATTTCGAAATTGGGAGGTGAAAGAGAATTCAATCAAATCAGAGGGTTGGATTTTTAGGTAGAAAGTGTATATTTTCTTTCGTCTCCTTTTGAGTGCGTGCTTTATTATATATTTATTTGTGCCTTTAGATGAGTAAAGGTAGAGAAGGGTTTGGTATGGAAGCAATATAAAATTGGAGCATGTGTGTGTGTGACTGGAAGAGTGACCCAAAAACTGGGGCTGTCCTCAGAGTGGGTGGCCCATGAGTCAACTTGCTGATTTCTGAAACAATAATAGAGAGGAAATATGGGTCCTCTCTTGTTCCTCCTCATAAACGTTTTCATTGTGTTCTTCAATAATTATGAGATTCCCACATACATCATATAAGGGTAGTGGTATCCTACATGTCTTCACACCCTACTTTCATCCAAACACAAAACATCATTTCCCAATCTCTTATTGCGTTCTTAACTATGCACCAAAATATCACGAGGGAGTAAAAAAATAACTAAATTACCACTTTCGAAAGATATAAGTTTCAAACTAAGGAGGCATGGGATTGGGAGATATTTTTGTCCGGTATATTTGGAAGTGTGAAAATTACAAACACGTCATTTGCGTAAGAGTGGGACAACCCCCAAAGTGTTCGGGATTTGATATGTAATTGTAAACATTCAAGAGAAGGGCGATTTTACTTTCACCGTCTACACACAAAGAATATTTTGTAAAAAAGTCTTCTCGAGACATGTTCTAAATTTCTCCTATTATCAGACGACATAAGTCCGAAGTTTTTTCCCTTTTGCTTTTCAAAGGCGTATATATATGAAGACATGATGAAAAATCATTACTTGCTCCATCTCTTTTTATCAATCATTGCATCTTCCATGAAGATTAACCAAATCAATCTAGTTACCTGAGAGAGACGAGACACAACCAACATGGTTTTTATCCTATCAAACTTTACCACCATCTTAAATCTTGATTCTCTTTTGCTTGAATACTTGGATGTGTAACACAGGAGACTTTAGTTGAGGAGACTTTATTCTGCTCATCAATTGAGAATCATATCAGATATGACTATTAAAGTAACTATAAAGTCAACCAACTTTGATATTGAAATTTAACGTAAAATTTTTTACAACTTACAGTCTAATTAAATTTAGAAAAAGAGAGATCCTCGTCCTTTTTATTTTATCTATATGGAGGAAACCCCTGTTAGCCCATAACTGAATCCGTCTCTTAAAATTGTAAACTGCTCCTGTAAGTTCGTCATGATCCAAATCAAATGACAACTGAATTCATGGCCTATAATTGATTTAAGTCACATTTGAGGATTTTTCTTCCTGAACCCCATGATTATTACCTGCACCCTAATACTAACACAGAAAAAGACTAAAATACCCTCTCTCACTGTAGTACATCACTGCTGCTGCGGCAACCCCAACTACACCTCTCTTCTTCATCGCGACTGCACATTTTAAAAGGATGAAAAAGGGAGAGAGAGAGAGTAAAACGATGAGTTTGGTGGGAAGCTCATTCTGAACATTTTTTTTTTTCTGGAATACATATCATATGTGATAGAGAGTTTGTTTGTTCTAGAAAACTTGTTTCGGAACAATATCTTATTTGTTCACCTTTATGAAGGGGAAAGTGATCATTTTCAATAAATTAAGGGGGTGTAGGAAGAAAAGACCCACATTTAATTCAGGTTTCTTAAATAAGATTTTGAAATTTTATAAATAAAAATATTTAGTTGGACACTTACTACTTCCATTGTGGGCCTAATGGACCACTGGTTTTAGCAAATGGAGAGCTTCTTCTTGCACCTCCATTTCTTTTTAACTTCCAAAAATACTCTTGTGTTCGTTCTGGATTATGTAATATAGAAGATCACCTAATTATATAATCCTGAATATTATTTTATTAATGTCTTGTATTCAACCAATCTAAAAGATAAAAATATATTCCGAACTACGCTATATAAAATATAATATGGAATAGAAATTGTATAAGTACAAATTTAATATTATAATTTTTATTCCGAATTGTACTCTGGGTGAGGAAGACGAAGATGCAGAAAGCCATGGTTGCCGCAACATGGTTCACTGTGTTTTTCGTTTTTAATCCATAAATATGGGAACAGAGACACCATGATGGAATTTGATCTGTTGAAGCAGTGATTTGCTACTAGGGCGGCAGCGGCGTTCTAGGGCGTGGGAGAAGATGAAGGGGCACCTGAGAAGAGAAAGAGAGGTACAATGGTAACTGTCTTTCCTCTATATAGATGCAGGAAGAAACCAAGGGGGTGCAAGAAGAAGCACTCTAACAAATGCTGAGTGAGATGGGGCTGCTATGAATTTTAAGAATGGACTGCTTATTCTTGTACCTCCAAGTCTTTTTTTCAGCACCTCTAAAATTTTTTAAGTTGTCTACAATACCTTTAAAATAATGGTATGAAGACAAAAATACCTTAAATATTAAATCTTTATCCTCTCATTTAATTTGTGGGCTTAATTTTTGGGCTTTGTGTTGGGTTTGCCATTTTAGTTCCGTCCATCAATAACAATATATTTGAATATATTTGACAAGTACCTGAAGTATTGAATGATTTGTAATGTATTTTGGAGATTTTGTTCGGCTTTTGATATTTGGGAGTGAGAAATTTTTCATTGAAATTCAGTTCTGAAATAGAATGTTTCGAAACTATTCTCCACTCCGTAACACATTCTCACTCTCAAAATTATATTATTCTGTAACTCATTTAAAAAATTTAAAATTTCGGAACCAATCGTTTCATAACTCATTTTTAAAATCATAAATACGTTTAGGAAATCCTATTTCGTAATATACATGTAATACCGCTGCTCTCCCACTCTTCCGTCGTCGCCGATAATACCCACCACAGCCACTCACTCACTCCACCTTCAAGGTTCTACTACCCTCAACGTTCAATTCCTCTACCTCTCAAGGATAAAACAGTAATTACAAAAAAGAAAGTGTTGAAATATTTTAAAATTTTGAAGATGTCTTAAAAAGGCTTGGAGATGCAGGGAAAAGGCAGTCTTAAGAATGAATGATTACCAGGCCAACAACTGGGCCTATAATGCCATCCCTTGTTTAACTTCAACTATAATTGTTGTGGGAAAATAGTATGCTAACTACTTTCTTTATATATATAACCAAAGAGATTAAATATGTTAAAATAACATGCAAGGGTACGTATACCTATTACCAATGATTATTTTGTATTTATCTAAGCCACTAAATAAATACAAAATGACCACAACAATATCTAAAAAAAAGTTATTGTTGTACCCTTGAAATTAAGATAATTTATCATATAAATACTTAAATTACTGGACCACGAAAGAATATTTGAAAATCAAATCTCGCATACCTTTGATAAGTTCATGATGTGAAAATTATCTCTTGCATAATTATACATCTATAGATTAGTTCTTGAACACACATGCATTTATGTCGCATAATGTATTATGTGATAGATGCATCATGTGATAGAGCATCAGACAACACTTCGCTTAACCTTTTTCTGAGATTAGACAAAAATGAAAAAATAATGTTGCCAAAAATGTCTTTCTCGAATTTTCTAGCAGAGTTGTTTTCAAATTAATCCACCTATATCATTCATGACACGAGTAATGTACCTTGAGTAACTAAACAAAAGATCCGAACTTGATTCCTCCTTTAAATTACAAAAAGGGCACATGTAATCATTATTGTCAAGTTGCACATTCATTTTTCTTAAATTTTGGCTAGCAGGTAATTTATCTCTAAACACCTTCTATATAAAATAAGTTACTTTTGGTGAAATTTTGACATTCTACACAAGTATTATCAAATTAACTTTTTATTCAACTATCATTTTGTGATTTAAAGTTCCAAAGTCAATCTTATTGTATATAATTTTTCATGTTTCTAATTCTTTTACAATTGTTCATAATTAATTTTTTTACATACTTATGAACATCCTTATTATTGAAATCTTGTTTTTTTTTTTCACAATTCTACACCTTTTAAATCATCATGTTTATTAAATTATTGTTGGTGACTACAACTCCTACACACCTATTCATATTTCTCTACAAAATTGAAACATTTTAATCCACCTTCTCATTGATAAGGTTTATTTAGATTCTAATACACTGAGTTTCATTTGATTAAACAAATTTCACCTTTATTTTAACAATTGGAAAATTTTCACTAACTATTCTTAAGTTTCATCCCCTCTTCAATTGACACTATAACTTACAATTTAGAAAAGTGAGAAAATTTTGTATTATTCTCTCATTTATTTGAAAATTTCTAAATCTACTCTTTAAAGAAATATATCTAAGTCCAGAAGTAAGTTGAGAACTCTACTAATCCACTTTATTCATTTATCACCAAAACCTACCTTTGAAGCATGTAGAACAACAAATTTCAATGAACAAAATCACATATCTTCTCACATTCCACTTTAAATACCACTCTTCCATGAAAACATTTTGCTTCTTATAATATTATGCAATATCTCTTTCAGAGTTTCCTAGCTAACATTTTGTCCACTATATTTTATATATGCATCCTACTCGAAAATTAATATAAAGTCTCATCGACTTAACAAATTCCTAATCTTTAAAATTAAGATAATAAAAGAAGAATTACAACCTTTAGAAAAATATATTTCATCCACATAAAAATATTTCGTAAAATACTTAAGATTTTCCTTTAAGTTGATTCAAAACTCCTTAAGTTAAATTCATTTAGTTAGTGCAAATCATTTTTTTACAATCCGCCTTTTTAAATAAAATCAGCAACATGGCAAAATATGAAAATTTCAAACCATATAATTGCACTTAATTTAAATTCTCTAATTCTAGTAAACCATAAAATTAAATACCAAAATTCAATATTTCTATATTTACATACAATAAGCAAACTTACAATCAAAACAAATGATTCAATCTAGTTAAACAATCCAAAAAAATTCATAAAACATGGAACATCCAGAATAAATCAATATTAAAACTTTCCAGTACTTCTAAAACTAGTAATCACAATCCTTCCTTAGTATCAAATTAAAATATCATCACATTCTCACATAGTGTTTAACCTAAAATTCAATCCTCATTTCAAAAGTTTCTCTTTAAACTTAATCCAAAATAACATCTCAAATTAATTTTCCTTATTTTAAAAAGAATATTTCTTCCAATAATCAATCATCAAATAAAAGGATGAGTTGAAGACACTCCAAGATGATCTCTAGGTTCTCCTAAGACCTAATCTAATAAATAAATATACCATTACAAATTTAGAATAATTAATCTTTTCTTAGCTGGTCATGCATGTCTCTAAAGATTACACTATTTGCTCTAAAAAGTAAAAAAAAAAGAAGGATAAAGAATTGTTACATAAATATAGAAAAAAGATAAAGAATACTTAGACAACTTATATTTTTTAAATAAATAAAGAACAAAACACCTAATTATTCTTCATTAAGTTAAACTATATATCTTTTACTACTCCTAAAAATAAGTCCGTATAATTAGTAAGAAAACAAATTAATGTTATAAATAAAATAATTTCACATTAGTTTTAAATCGTATAAAATGAAAAAATACTGATTATTTTTCTATAATAGATATAATTTTAATATTTTATAGTTATTTCTACAAATGTAGAATACATATTTTATTTTTTAATCTTTCGGGATAAAAATTCCTATGACATCAGAAACAGCTGATTTTACAATCACTTCGTGGTAATAAGTGAGACGTGGGATTTATGTGAATTTGATGCAGAGCCTGATCCGTTCTTCCAAAATAATTTTTAAGAGAGAAATAACATGAAGATATTTGTTTCTATAAGTTAAAATTATTATTTTACAAGTTAAAAATAAAAATTAGAATTTTCCTTTTTTTTTTCTTAAAAAGAAAGTCAACCAAACATGTTTTTAATTTTGAGATGTTAGTAATAAATTTGATCAAATAATTGAAATAGGAATATGAAAAGTATTGTATTATGATATATATTATGTTGAGAATCTTGCATAAAACCCGGAGTTGGAGGTGGTGATTGTTGATCTGAGAATCATGCAATGAGGGCATGTGTCCTTATGGAACGAAAATGACAATTTAGTACACTATTGGATGAAGATAAATATTACTGTTGTTAAGGTTTACATATTGTTACCAAACAATGATCTCAAATGATTAATGTCTCTTGTTTAAGATTACGATAATTATGTAACAGATAATCTTAAGACCTGCTTAATATAATATAGAATTTGTTGAGAATCTATTCTAAGATAGACCATTGAGTTATTTTTTCAAAAATATAATGATGTATATGATTATTGGCTAAATGATAGAGATTTGGAGAGTTAAAAATAAACTATTTCTATATCTGTTTATTTATTATATCTATTACCTGTCATTTTAATTGTAAATACTGTGCTTTTTGTTAATCTTTCTTTTCTTCTTGACGCTCTCCAGGTGCAGTGTATAATAATTTTCCATTACATATTTGGAATCCTATCCAAACAGAATAAAGCAAATTATATAAGATCACGTGCAATTAATTGATCCATTCATTATTTATGTTAACATATATCCTAACCTACATAGAGGATATCCACTATTCTTACGTGTAAAATCCCATTCATGGAGTATCTAGTATCTCCTTGTGTCCTTTTATTTTAGTTAGAGAGGAAAAGGTCTTACAATTTTAAATGATTGTTAATATTTTATTCAGAGAATATAAACGAAAATAAATGTCCACTAGTAATTATTATAATATTCTTTTATTTTTATACAAGTTAAAAGTTATAGATAATGTTATTTATATATTTTGTTTTACCCAAAAGGTTGCACTTTTTGTGATAAAATAGAAGAGGGAGATAACAGATAATGAAAAACGTGCATTTTTTCTTTTTCTTTCTTTTCTTTCAGAAAAAAAGTAATTGCAAATATAAGAACTTAATCTTAAATATTATAAAGAAGGTAAGGGACCAAAATGTTTTTCACATATTATGAATGTAAATTTTTATATCAATAAGAAATATATTATATTAATTCACAAATGTGATTGTTTCAATCTCTCTAAACAATACATAAAGTTTGGTGTGTAGTATTAATGTTCATTCTTTTACCACACACGGAAGTTTCTCTCATATTATATAATTTGTTAGTGTTTCCTTTTGCCGATAATTTCTACATGATTTTGATTTTTGCTCTTACAAATACAAGACTTACACAATTACATAATTATATTTATGTATATTACATTTTCATTTGTCCCTATTTTGTGTTTATTGTTGTATTATCATTTTTCAGTAGACACTTGGTTGCAACATGTTTTTTTTAGTTTTCACTTATCCAATTGTATCTCAGTGTTTTATCTAGTTCTTTGTATGTTTTTTTTCCTTTTTTTTTTTTTTTTTTTTTTTCTTTTTTTTTTTTTTTTTTTTTTTTTTTTTTGTTTTTTTTTGTTTTTTTTTGTTTTTTTTTTTTTTTTTTTTCTTTTTTTTTTTTACTTTCTCTTTCACTTCTTATTTTATTGTTGATCTTTTTGTTAAGTGTACTAAAAGTCAAAAGAAATATAGATTTGTAAAATATGAATGTGGATTCTACGAACAATTTTGTTTATAAATATCAGTTTTCATTACTCATTAAGCAATTATTGTTTTCAGGATGATTTGATTCAACAAACATAAAAGAACAATTAAAAAGTAAATAACAATTATAAAAAAAAAGTTTAAAAGATCTAGAAGGACTCTGTGATTGAACTTTATCTATCTCCCTCATTTTATATTTTGGATTTGATAAAAACATACAACATCCGTAACTACACACAATTGATGCACATATAAAAATCATTCACACTGATTCCTCTAACATGAAATTCACAAGGAAATTTCCTAAACATTGATCCCTCAGTTATTTAGTAAATTATCCAATATTAAGAACAGATGTTATACGTAATCTTACTCCATGTATTCCAATTTATTGAAACCTATCTCTAGTATTCCAATATATTGAGTATTTTCATTTAGGTCAGAAACAAAGTACTTCCCAATTAAATTCAAGAATCAAAATCAAGACTCTATTATTCAGATAAAATCTAGCATTAAGTACAAGATGAAAATACCAATTGAGTAGAAACTGAAATATTATACATAAAATTCACCAAAATACAAATGAGTTCAAAAGATTATATGCAATCCCAAAGAAGAAGAATTAGCTACTCATGGTAGCCATTACAATCCAAAAAAAGGAAGACTGTCAGAGAAAAAGAAGAATTGATGAATTACTTTGGTCTTTGACGGCTGCTCTTGTTCCTTCCTGTCTAGATCAGAAAACCTAAAATTACTCTTTTAAACTTGTTTTTGGACCTAGGTTAAGTGACTTTTTGCTTGAGTTTTTTTTTATTTTAAACTTTTTATTTCTTTTCTTCATGAATCTTCCAATATCTTATTTTCTTTATTCTTTTATACCTAAAATTTCACAATAATTGAGATCAAATGATTTTCTTTAACTCAGGACTCAAAACCTAAATTTAGATCCAAAAACTCTCAAATCGAGAATAATTATTATTTTAAAGAACACTTAAACCCACAACTACTCAAGCTTTCTTATATAAAAACACTCAACATTCACACTTATCACTTATCTTAATACAGTAAAAAAATCAACATTTTTTTTCATAGTTACCTTCATTATCCTCTACTCATTCACCCAGCATTCCTTTCTATTTAACCTTTTTTTTTGTTTTCTGCTTTATTGTGATATTTATTCTATTTAGACTTATTATATAACATGTTGGTTCACAATGTTAGTCTAAATAAAAGGAGTTCACGTTAAATTATTTATTTTTATCTAAATGTTTTTTATTGTGTTATACAAAATATTTCTTACATGATAAGTTGAGACAATTAAAAGAATACCTGACTTATGGTTTAATTTGATTTTTTACTCAAGATATTACTTAAAGAGATTCTTCTTTTTATCAAGTTATCATTCATAAACACTTTATTTTGAATTACTGTCCAAGCAAGACACTGTGTTGTTAACAACATTTTTGTTTTCCAAAACTATATAATTGCTCATATTTCTCTCCTCTACTATTATGTGATTTCTTTTTATGCAGATCTAATTATGTATTCCATTGTTTCAGTGTTATCTCATAACCACTTATATTCTTTTACTTAAAGTTCTCATAGTTAATTCTTGCATTAAAATATCCAATTGGAACTTTTCTTACTCAAATCACTATTGTCTCTATTCAAGTTTCCACTCCCTCATATTTTTAATACAACACCCTACTTCATTAGATATTTTTGTTTAGTTAGAAAAATAGAGTACAATATGATAAATCTTTGCATTAAAGGTGTGTTTTCTAACAATTATCCTTCCAAAATCTTATATTTTTTTTCATCATTACCGATACTCCAAACTATATTTGCCTCCAATATAAACTATGACTATACTTTAATATAATTGATGTTTTCCAAGCTGTTTTCGATTAATGTATAGACATATGTTAATGGATGTTTTTCAAGCTGTTTTCGATTAATGTATAGACATATGCTAGATTTAGAGAAGATTATATCACAAACATAGAATTTGGATCTTCTCTAGTAGAGCTCATTTATTTTAGTTTTTTTTTTTTTTTTGTTAGAGATGATTTTGAGGAACATAATATACACTTGTTTATCACTCAAAATCAAGATAAATTATTCAATCAATTAAAAAAAATACATTTGCTATATTAGTTTAGAGTTTAGAAGTTCAGACCATTTAGTTTATCCATAAGCTGAGTGGATAGAAGAAATATATTTATTTGACAAGAAAATTGAGAGATTAATAACGTGCTTTGGTAAATCTTTTTATTATTATAAAAAAGTTTAAATGTTAAATTATAAATATTTGAATTGCAAAATCTGAACAAAAATAATTTTAAATTTAATTTAAGAATATTTGTTTTTCTTGAATTTATATATTTTCTCATTGATTGATTTGGTCTAAATTAGGGATATCATCGACTTAGTCTATGCTGAGATGCCATCAATTTCTTATTTTTTTTATGAATTTATTTCATGTTAAAGTTAATTATTATTATTTTTCAGTTATATTTTGTCAATATGCTTTAATGTGTTATTTTTTAGTTAAGTTAGTTAATATTTCTTTTATCAACATTAATGATGTTTTGCCACGTAAGCAGAATTTTTTCAATGTCAATTTTAATTATTTTTAATTGATGTTACTTGAAATTATTTTTATTTTTCAAACAACATCGTCAATTAGAATCGTATATTAAGATTATTTTTTAATCAACATTCATCATGGTTTTTTAAACCATTGACAAAACTAGTTTTGATTGATTTAGTTAGAAATTTTTTATTGAGATTATTTTATAAGAGAAGTAATTCAAGATTTTTTTATGTTAATAAAATTACTTTTAAGTTGATATTATCGAAATTACTTAATAATGATGAAGGTTAGAACTATTTTTCAATTCACTCTTGTTAGGATTTATGAGATGTCATCCAACTTTTTTTTTTTTACCTAAGTAATGTTATTTTTTTTGTCTAAATATTGTTTTTAATGGCAATTAAAAAACTTTTGATTAACCTGATTTTTTTTTGTTACCAAAGGAATCAATTTTTCAAAAGTTCTCTATTGACTAATAGAAAATTTCGACCAAAGACTGAATAAAAGCTAACTTTAATAGACTCAAATTTAGTGGAAATTGGAACACCGTACTGCACCAGTTTCTAACTTTTATGTTTTCCGTTTCTCAACATTCCCCTGTAACCGGCGGAGCCACCTTTGCTCAAGGAGGCCATTTTAAATTTTCAACATAAATATATATATATATATATATATATATATATATATATATATATATATATATATTAAAATATGAGGAAGACGAAAAGGTTTTAATATTATAAAAGAATTTATGCTAAGAGAAAAAAGAAACACATACCTTTAATTGGTGTTTTCATTTACTTGTGCATGTATTATAGTATGAAATACACATATTTTATAACTGTGTTTAGGAATTGATATATTTGAACTGTTGAGGTGGTCTAGTCTTGCCGCTTCAACATTTTATATATAAAATAAGATATGAGATTATTACAAATGAAATACACAAGTATACATATGCATATTATGTTTGCTTTTTCAGAAATTTAATTTTTTATATCTTTAATGTAATAAAGATTTCTTATTATTAGAATCACTTAATTTTTAAAAGTTAAATATTCATTCTTTGACTTTAGCGTCTGAATATTTCAATTTTTAATCTGTGTAAATAAGATTTTCATAATATGTAATCAAATTATTATGAATTATTCATTATTATTTCAATTTAATGTATTAATATTAAAATTTTAATTTAATTACAATTTTTGCATTTGGCTCCTCTAACAAAATTTTGCAGTTTTCCCTTCTGCTTGTGCAATTAAAGTGACACTTCACTGATCAGCCAAAGTTGAGTTAAAATGATTTGAAGCTGAAAAGATTAATGTTAGCATGATTATCATGGAAATATCTTCAGCATGAACAAGACCATATTCACATGAAATTTGTTGGTCATTTTCATTTTCGAAACCTGGTGAAGAGTATATTGCTTTACAATATTACGAACGTTTTCAGTTAAAAGAAAATATAGTGAAATATAGGAGTGAGTCAGATCCTATTCATTAGTGGATGCTGACTCTGCTCTGCTTCAAAACACATGGCTAAACAATTTTATGATCAGCTTAGTAGATAATAGTGAACAAATTGGAAAATGATTCCCAGTATAAACTGAAAGTTCTTTTCTTTATGTTGCTAGTTTCACAAAAGAAAGTGATAATGCGTGGGGTCATTATCATATGTTTAATAACTTGTTGTGCTTATATTCACCTTTCATTTTTTTTTTCAATGGCTTTATTCCCTCGTGCTTATTATATTTCTTTTTATTGGCTATGACTAAACAACAATATGTTGAATTCACTTTACTTGGTCTTAATGGAGAATCAGAAATGCTGATGCAAACATGTTTTTTCCTTATCCTTTTTTTTTTTCTTTGTCTTATTTCTTTTTATCAGAAGGAATACACTAACTGTTGTTGGATGTGAGGCGTTTTTGATTAGTAGGATGTTTATTATTGTTTTCAGATGAAGCTAATATTGATAATATTTATTTCACGTGTGTTCATGAACTGATTGCTGAGGTATTTCTATTAAAAATTCAAATGTATAATTAAGAATAACTAGATTCTTGGGTGGAGCACTTGCTTTCAATTATAGGCACGAAATCCTTATGTCAGAATGAACTTAAAAGAGAGCTTATAAAGTAGTTAGTTGATCAACATGTGGTAGAGGTTAATTACTGCTAGAAATTGCAACCAAAACACTATTTTGTTTTCTTTTCCTTTCATTCTAAGAAAACAAATATATATAGAAAAAAATTAATTGCGTTGTTGTTTAATGGCAATTCATGATACTGATAAAAAAAGATTGCAATTCATGATATATGATGATTATATATATAGACAGGGATATATTCATTCGTGTTTTTAGGCCCTGTGGTTGGTCCAATTCTTTAAGGGAGTTTTTTTTTTTTTTTTTTTTTTTTTTAATATCTACCGTAATGGCTGACTTATGCATGCTTCGTCATATTTCCACTTTCTAATCAAACTAAATATATTTAATATGAATGAAAATCTGGACATAAAACTACTTCAGATTATTTAAATATGAAATTATATCTGATCACTGTATGATTAGGTTATTCGGAAACTTGAAAGAAAAAAACTTTTAAGGCAACTTTGAACCGTGATCTAAAATAGTAAAATCTTTATATGACAAGTTTACTTACATTTATAAAAATTATTTAAAAATTGTGTGAAAACTAATTTATAATTAATAGAAGTGTTAAATCTGTTACACTAGTATATCTATAAAATTTATACATTTTTCAATTTTAAAATAATTTTGTTTATATTTTAGATAATTAAAAGTATAAGGACATTTTACTCATTAACATGTTGGGTTTTTTTTTTTTTTAAAAAAATGAGATTGGTCTCAAGAAATATTGAACTTGAAGCGATCGGTCCTGTGATGATTAGTCTTGAAATGAACGGCTAAGTTTTGTAAAGTACTTGCATGTCTACATGTGTAAGGAGTATTGAACGGGTAGAAACATGATCTAATTTTTTTTTATACAAGTATTGAAACACTCTTTTATATATTTATTTAATACATTCTTTATTACAGATAAAAAAAATTACTAATTAATATTAATATGTAAAGCTCTGTGAAAACATAGCAGAAAGTCTAAATATGTAATAATAAGGTTGTGCAGGAGAAAAATATCATCTTAATGACATGTTCTTTTATTTTTAGCTGTTTTTTATATGTCTCATGCATAAGAGTTGGAAAAATTATATTACCTCATTTAATTTTATTTTTATTGTTAAAAGAAATACACTCTTCACTTTTTATTATAAAACATATTTAGAAGATATTGTTACCCTAAACTCCAAATTGTTACTCAGTTTAATAAGATATTTATAATTTTATAGTATAACTATAAAGTTGTCTTCTTTGTTTATTTCTATTAAATACTATTGTATTACGGAAATATTGATAAGAAAAATTAAATTTAAAACTCATATGTGTTACCCAATAACAATGAAAGAATCAGCTAAATTAATTTTTATTTGTTTTTGTGATTATGCTAGAAGTATTTGTTGGGCTTTGTGGAGGCTTGATTTGAGTTAGGCCCAATTAGACAGTAACCCTAGTTTCTCCCTATAAATACACAACTTGTATTTGTAATCTTTAGCAATCACAAGTGAATAAAATTCTTCCTG
>Ga0209489_103350_pt1 | contig 31377 bp, 20 predicted proteins | sample SiratrowhiteBW_FD_187527 | JGI IMG/M metagenome (GOLD analysis project Ga0209489, IMG submission 187527) | Root nodule microbial communities of legume samples collected from California, USA - Siratro white BW (SPAdes) (version 2) | ecosystem: Host-associated > Plants > Roots > Nodule | place...
GTCTTTGTCTTCCCAATTGGTCTCATTCATTTCCAACTCAATGTTGGATACGGCAATGCTGTTGCCATTGCTGGTCTTAGCAGCCAAAATCCAGGAGCTATCACAATTGCAAATGCTTTGTTTAAAGCTGATCCACCTATTTCTCCTGAGGTTCTCACCAAGGCTTTTCAGGTTGACAAGAACACAATTGATTATCTTCAAAAGGAATCTTGGTATGATAACAACTAATTTCTAATTTTGGACTAAGGACCCTCAGTTCTCCAATGGATATTTAATCATCTCTGCAATTTGTATAGAAATAATTATTGTTGTAATAAGTAAAAGTATCTATCTTGCTGCTAGTCTGGTTTTTGTTTGATCTAAAATAGTTCGTTGTTTCAAAGTTTGAACGAGTTAAAAAAAAAACACTATTTTACTTGCAATGTATTTTACAGCTATTATGAAACACTAATATATATCTCCTATTTTATCATTAATATGTTACAATATACTAGATTATAATTTGTCAATATCTTATGAAACTCATTTCTTCTTTTAATCCATTGTCCTAGTTGACATCTTAATTTTTTTTAATTCAAATTCTTTGGCTTAATTCATACTTATGGTAATACTTATTCAATTAATATTAAGAGGAAATTAAAATATGATAAATATATTAGGATTAGGTAAGTCACTCTCATCCATTTAAACTTGTACTCACATTAAAAAATATTTATTAATATATCATACGCACTTCCAAATTTCATGAGTCAAACAAAGTTACCCACACAAGAAAAAAATATTATTAAAAATTATTTTGTTAAATTTTGCAAATTTATCACCTTTAAATTCTGAAAATAACATTTTTAATTATAGGTTTAAGAGTTAAAAAATGTATAAAACTATATAAAATTATACAAAAGCATACACGATCGTAAATGCGCAAAAGTATTAAAAAGATAATTTAAGTCTAATTCATTCTTACAAAATTAGCTTATAAGGTAAGGTCTACATCTGCTTATATACTATAAAATTATTTTATTTCTAGTCGATGTGGGATCTCCAACATATCTTACATCCCTACATAACTATGAGTAGTCCATAACAGGTTGTAGGATAAGTCCAACAAATCTCAGTAGAATTAACTCTTATATCATATTAGAAAGTAAGTTTAAGCATAACTCATGCTCACAAAATCAGACATTATTTCAACTCCTCTTTAGATATAATTTAAACCTGAAATAATGGCCATCAACTTCTCTAACCCGACTAGTTTCAACTTTTTCTCAATTGTTTATCATGTATGGTGTGCGGTGTGCAATTTTAATCATTATTTGGTGTAAAAGGATCTGCTATCTAGGAAGATAATTACTTCCAACTATCAAAGAGTTTACATAAAGTAGATAAGATAATTTAATACTCCAATGTCATGTAGTTAATGTTTCTCAATGTAAGAACTCATCAGAAAATAACAAAAAAAAAAAAAAAAAAAAAAAAAGAAAGAAAGAAAGAAGACAACAAAAAGAGTTCAAAGTTACTCAACGATCAAAAAAATGGAATGCAATGTGTTGCAATGGTGTTCACAATGAGATGATGAAAAAAAGGTAACTGAAAATAGAGGAGTCATTACCATAGTTTATAAAAAAAAATTACAAAAAAAAACATTTATAAGGAAATGGTCTCGAAATTAGATTTGCATCCAAGAGTTCATTAAGCGTATGGAATGTATTAACATCATACAATGTTTGTCTTAAAGACAATTACCTTTAACCAAATATGACAAACAGGTGCGATTTTTAAATATTTTTTTTGGCAAAAAAATGAAACAAAAATGCATGTAATAAAGACAAAGCAAATATTTTTGAAACTTTTATTTGGGTTTGACTAGAATGGACCTTAATCCTATATATTTTCATTCACAATTAAAAATCATGAATTATGTACATCTTTAAAAAATATCTTTTTGTGTGTTCATATTTTTTGGTTTCGAAATTTTAACATTTTTTATGATTTTTAAATTTTTATAGTTTATGCAAATCATAAAACAATAGAATCATAATACTCTTACAGATAATATAGTAAACGAAGATAGTATAACTATTTATCAATTCTTTAGATTATTGTGTAGATTTATTTACTAAAAAATATATATTTTTTTTAAAATTTTTAATGAAATAAGTTATTAAATATTAGATGATGTGTACGATTATACAAATAGTCAAGTGGTTATTTTTACTAAATGTGATTTTATTTTTGTTAAATATTGAATACAAGATCACATATATGATCATACGAGTATCCAAAACTTATTTAAATGTAGAATTTTTCAAAACTAATAAATTCCACCCTATTAAAATACAAATATATTTTAAAATAATAGATACTAGATGAGATGGTACGTATATATATATATAAACAACTCTTTAATGTACAAAGGTAGTGCATAATACGCAATTATATTAAAAGATCCAATGTCAACTTTTATTTAAAAGATCATAGTTGCAACCATCTTCGTATATAACAGGAACTGTAATAGAAGTATAGATTAAAAATGTATTCTACTACCAAATTAATATACTAACACGAACATGAACATACAAAATTGAGAAAAACCTTCAATATTATTAATATTTGTTCACTATGTGTGATTCACCAAAATGTGTGTGTCAACACTTAATTTTATTCGGGTAAATAAAAGTATTAAAAAATATGTAAATAATAAAAGATAACAAAATAAATATAATAATAAAAAATAATCATAAAATGTAAAAAATATGATAAAATTAAAAATATATAATAAATAATTAATCTTTCAAGTAGTTTGGTTTATTATTGGAGAAATAAAAAGAAATAATGTTTTTAGGGAAATAATAATAAAATAAAATAAAAAGAGAAAAAACGAGAGATGATTTTTTTTGCTTAAAGCCTAGCTCGTTAACTATGTCGAACATAGAGGACGTGGGGTGTTTGCTACTCACACCCCACACCTTCATTAATTAGATTGTCTCATTCACTCTCTTTCCCATGCAACTCTTCCCTGCTGATTCCGTTTGCACATTCATAAATGAATACATGTTTTCTCTTTCCTTTTATTATTACGCACTACTTTCCATCTCTTATAAAAAAATAGTTTGTTAAATTTTACAAACAAGATTAACACCACCTGCAAGTAGCATTTTTAATTATCGGCTTAGGGGTTGAAAAATATAAAAACACTATATAAAATTGTACAAAGCCATACAAGGTCCTATATGCACAAAGGTATTAAAAAGCGAATTTAAGTTTAACTTAATTTTGCAAAACTAGCTTGTAAGGTAAAATTTGCATCCATTTATACACACTACAAGAAAAATCATAAATAGTGACCGATTTTTCGGTGACTAAAGGACCAAAATCAGAATCAATGACCATTTTAGTGACCAAATAGCGTCAGTCACTATTTTATTAGTCGTTGATGCATAGTAACTAAATTAGTGGTCGAATTTATGACTAAATCAGTATCCGAAGTAGTGACTAAATTTGTGACGAAATCAGTGACTGAATCATTAACTGAATTAGTGACCGAATCAGTGACCATTATTGTGACTTAATTAGTGACCGAATTAGTAATCAAATTTGTGATCGAATTAGTGACTAATTTTAAAATCTGAATTTTGGTTATTGAATCGGTAACTAATGTTTTTTTTTAGTTTTAAATTTCCTTTTTTGAAAAAAAAAATATAAAGCTGATAAATGTAATATTATAATAATATCACTACAATTTCATGATAATAGCACAATTTTGACACAAATTTTCCTGTCAAGTCAATCATCCAAATGAGTTTATAATCTTATTACATAAGATTCAATGCAAACAATACAATAGTAATAAAAAGATCAAATTTAGGGATAATGAAGTTCAATTCATATTTGAGGAGGTTGACAGTCCATCTTCATCAAGAGATGCAACATTTTATTGTTTTACTGAATTTCTCTCTCATTATTGAACACTCTATCACGAATTTCCTCCCTTTTAGTTTCAACTGCAAGTAACTTGCACTAGTAAAAAAAATGCTTTCCACATCGGTTCTGGAGGACATTCTACATTCGTTCCAAAACTGAGTTAGATGCAGGCGATGTAGAAAGTCTTGGACTTTTTACGTCGGTTCTATAACCAGCGTAGTATGTGCATATACTACATTGGTTGATAAATAAATCACTGATGTAAAATACGAATCCTAATAACACTCAGAAGGAGATACTCCGTCGGTTGTGGCTCTCAACTGACATAGTATCTACACTATTACATCGGTTTAGAGCCCACAATCAACGTAATATCTCTATTTTTAAAAAAAAGTTCAGAACTTCTCAGAATTTTTTGATAAATCTCTAATACATACAAGGAAACATCACAACAATTACTAGATTTTTTTAACAAATATGGATAGATAAAATAAAAAAATGTGAAAAATACTAAAAAATTAAAAAGAAATAGTAAACAACAGAATGTTGAAAAAAATTTGGATTTCAAATCCCCTTTGGTTATTGCCCACAAGCTTCGTTACGCCATTTCGAGCAACTTTCAGTTATGGAGTGTATCAATTCGAGCTCTCTATCAAATGTCATGGTCGTTTGAAATTTTTTCATCCTAAATTTTTGAAATCCTAAATCTATAATAAATCAATAAACGTAAGAACTCTACCATCAAATATATACTATATTAAGTTGCTGATAAAAAATTTGGGTAAATAAATTTCTAACTATTTTTAATGAATTTTACAAAACTACTAACCTCTGGCAAAGAGAAATGACAAGGGATGTCAAATCAAGCATTCATGACGGTGGAGAAAGGCTCACGAATCAAGTGATAAAACTCAACAGAGACAACCACAGAGCTTGCACATGCCAAATGAACCCTAGCAAAACCAGTCAACACATAGATGCAAACCAATGGGAAGAGAAAGCAAGACCATGCGAAAGGCAAATGAAAACTAGTGAGAACAAAAAGCGACACCATGCGAAATGAACCCTGCAACGCGAAACCGTGAATGCAATGGAAGAATGAAGTGAATGAAGTCAATGAAGGCATGTGAAACAACTTCGAGCTCAGAAATGGGAAAGCGAAGGAGAAAAACTAACAGAGCGCTCGAAAGTGAAAACGAAGGAGGCAAAGCGTAAGAGAAAACCAGTGGCAAAAATATTAAAATAGGGGATATTACGTCATTTACAACTGAATAACCGACGTAGTATCTAACACTAATTTACTCAATTTTTCCCTAATCTGTCAGGGATAGATATAACGTCGGTTTTGAAATTCCAACCTTTGTAATATCAATACCAAATTCAATAATTTTTTCCAATTTTTTACTCTGAGCCATAGTGAAGATATAATGCCAGTTGAGGGAATAAACCGATATAATATAGGCTATATATTACGTTGGTTGGTGGAACGTAACCAACATTATATCTTCCCCGCCATATTAGAGTTTTCAAATTTTTGATTTGTTTTTATTTTCAAGTCTTTCTTATGTCAGTTATGAGGTGTAACCGACGCAATATATGATATATTACATTGGATATTTGGGTTAAGCGACATAATATTTCTTCAAATATTTATAAAATTGTCATTGGATTTTTATTTACATCGGTTTCATTTTAACCGACGTATTTTCCTGTCATAGAATGTGTTTTTTGTACTAGTGTTGTTTTTTTACTTTTCAATCTCCTCCCTCATAACCTGCAAAGATGAAGATGTAAAATCCTGATAAAATTGTCTCCCAATTGCTTTGGTTGACTCAGATCGAAGTTCATACACTTTGCCTTTATTATCCCAACAACTTTATTATTGTTGAGGGAACTCTCTATGTTGGATTTGTTACCTCCAATCAAGATAAAAATCGCTTCTTCACCAAAGTGATGAACAAGGGTGATGTCTTTGTCTTCCCAATTGATCTCATTCATTTCGAACTTAATGTTGGATACGTCAATGATGTTACAATTGCTGATCTTAGGTATTTATTTGCATTATACTCGTAGATTGATGAAGGATTATTGGAAATCCTTGAAAGTTAAATCATATATGATTTTTAGTTTTTAGTTTGTAAATGTAGTTAACAATTAGTGATTCATGTCCTTTGCAGTCTTATTTTATTATTTCTTGTTATGTTTTTTGTGATTTTTTTAATTTTGTTAATTGTAATTCATTTTTATTTACTATTGCAATTTGTCCTTATTATTCTTGCATGAATTTTGTTCAATTTTATTTCCTTTTTGTTAATCTCTACTGTTCATCGTTGTATTTTGATTTAGGGTATTTCATTTTCTTTTTTGTTTACTAATTGTAGTATGTGCTTGTATCCATTTTTAGAGGTTCAATTTGTTTCCCAATAGTGTATGAATTTTTTTTCTATGAATTCTATTCAATTTTAGTTTACATTGGTTGATTGCTAAATTTCATATTTGAAGTTTGCAACTATGAATTGATTGGTAATAGGGATTTACATTTTCGAAGAAATGAGATTCGGTTCTCTCTATAGATAAGTGTGAACTGAAATTAAATAGGTTTATGGAGGAGCATTCACTGTTGGAGGATTTGATAATATATAAATGTTTTAGTTGATTTTTCTTAATTGTTTTCAACATCCTTGAACTTTCATTCTTATTTCCATATTGATTTAGTTCATATGGTTTAGAATTACAATATATTCTTATATCATATATGGCTAGTATTATTTGTTTACTTTTAGGATTAGTAAGTGATAGAATGGAGTTTCATGTTGAATGGAATATGAAGGAGGCAGTGGAAGTAATGAATGAAATGTATAATTCAAGAATTGGATGAAGTGGTCTAGAGGAAAAAGGAGATGTGACACTACAAGAAAAAAGTTTTTTAGAGACCAATATTTAGTTACCAAATGAAATTGTTACTAATTGTGACCAAAATAGTCACCAAATCAGATTTTGGTTGTTAAATAAGTACAAAAATTGAATTAGTGACCAATTAAGTCAAATAATCGGTATCTAACATTAGCTACTAAGATTTTAGTGACCTATACTATTAGATTCTAAATTATTCTATAACTTAATTAGATACCAATTTAGAATCTAATGGCATAGGTTAATAAAACTTTGGTATCTAATGTTAGATACTAATTATTTTACTTAATTGGTCACTAAATTCAATCATTATTTCTATTTTGTAGTTATTTAACAACCAAAATTTGATTTGGTGATTATTTTGGTCACAATTAGCAACCATTTCATTTGTTAGCTAAATATTGGTCTCTAAATAGCTTTTTTCTTGTAGTGTGAGAGAGGTGAGCCCAACTCTCACAAGGTACCTAGGCTAAACTCAAAAGAGGAGCTAAACTAGAAGTGATCACAAGAACAAGTGAAGCTTAATTTGGACAACATTTCTCTACCCATTTAATGATGAAAATACAATACGCTAGCACACTTATTTATTGTGCTAGTGTAAGCCCAAAGTGGAACCAAATTCAAAAAATTCGAATTCAAAAATAAAATCCTAGATCTAGAAGAGTCAATGAGAGCATGACATGTGGCCTTCACACTTCCCATGTCTCTTCACATTTAGCACATGTTTCATGTGTTTCTTGCTTTGTGTGCAACTCCTTGTTCACCAAATTCAAGCCTTGGACGTTCTAGGGTTTGCATTGGGCTTTAAGAAACCCAAATGCAATCCTAGATGGATTATACTATCTTATTTTAACCCTATTCTACCCATAGCCCAAATACAAGGCTCAAACCATATTCTTCTTGCCCCAAATACAAGACCCAAATTGTTCTAAGCTATTCTAAACATTTATACATAAAGGACTTCATCTTGATGCTCCAGGATCTCCAGAGTGATCTTCGCAAGGTTGCATTCAGGGTCGAACAACTAGTGGGAGGCCTAAACAAGCTCAAATGGGCCTAATATTCTAGAAAGCTCTTGATCTACTATTTGACTCTTTGTCCTCTTTATTCTTTAACTAAGGTGGTGGGAGTGTATTCAATCAGTAAGTTCAGTATTGGAATTAGGCGTTGACTGTTTTTCTTGACTGTTCTAGATTCAGTTTTGATTGTATGAATTTCAACTGCAGTAGTAATTCTCTTTTATAGTTTCTATGTTGCATGTCATTAAATTTCTTTTTCTTTGAATTCTATTTTTACCGTTTTCATTCTTACTCTAAATCATAATTCTATTTCCAAACAATCATTGGACTTATATATTATCATAGGAGAAAAATCTTTGAATAAAACCAATGGGTTTGAGTTTCTTTGGATTTGACCTAGATTGATTCTACGCTATAATAGGGTGAAACTTAGTCTAGTTTTGAAAATGTAACGCGACTAAAACGTTTATAAAAAAACAAATAGGTTTAGATATGTATTGATTACGAAAAGACAATTGCTAATGGGATGAGAATTTTGGTATTCAACAACTTGCGGGTTTTACTTAGTTTAATGTCTTCTATAGCATTACTTTAAACTTTTTTCTAACAAGTTACCATTCTTACGATTTTAGATTTTTTAGTTGTTTTTTTTTTTACTTTTGTATTTTGTTTGTGTGAGTTTGGGTTAATCTCATATGATTTTTGCCTTTTTTTCTTACTTTTTTATATACATTTTAATATGTGAAGACATATCATTTTGAATTCTAGGATGCTAGTTTAATTGGAATGTCACGATTCATAATTATATCTAATATACAATTTCTTTATTATATATATATATATAAATATAAAGAATTGTAAGAAGAAAGAATTTAAGTTCATATTGAAATTCAAGAAAGAAGTACTAGTCTTGATCTCAGGAGGAGTCAAGATGAAAAAAAATTTAACTAATAATATTGACATATAGGAAATAGAGGAGATCACAAGATAAAAAAAAAAAGCTAATATGTTAATGGAACTAGACTATGCACGACTCCAAGTGCTAAGGCAAGCAACGATGTTCCTAGTATTAGTATTGGAATTCAGGTTGCAAATTACACGTTAGAAAGTGTATTGGATCTTCAAATTGGAGATGAACTTAAAAATCCTCTTTCGAGACATGGAGGTGGTAAGCACGATGGAAAATAGAAATTGGATGTGAATCATAGTGTAATAAGAAGAATTAATATCACTACTGTAGTTGAACTTTTCATTAACAGAATCTAGGTGTGTGATCCTAAAAACAGAAAATTAAAAATCTAATATATTAAATTGTATCGCACTTCTTTTATATATATAAATAACCACAATTTTATTGTTTATTGAGTAATACTGAATGTAAACTCAAACTTACATGTAATTGTTATTTATATCTAATTCATTAAATATAGTTAAATTAATTAATAATGTAATTTCACAAAATTTATTAAGTGTTGTAAAATTAGAAAAAGTTTCTTTTACTTTCTTTTTCTTTTCTTTAATATAGAAATTTAGGTTTGAGATCTCAAGTACACTAAGGTCAATGCTTCTGAATAATCAAGTTGATATTGCTTTTTTTATTCATTATTCAAAATTTGATTTAAAAAAATTAGACTCGTTTTTATTTAAACAATTCGTGCTGGAAAAAAATCACTAATTCCAATTCCGTTATATTATAAAATTATATATTTTGTATCAATAAATTGTCTCGAAACAGAAACAAAAGTCAAATTCAGATTTTATTAAAGAGAAAAAATACGCAAACAATCATTTGTTAATCAGTATAAGTTGATTTACAACAATTTTTCATTTATGGGTATAATAATTTTTTTTGGTACATTGGTCTACAATTAGTTATTTTTACCAGATTTACAAAATAGTTGAAATTAAATACACAGGGTGTGTTGGGTACTTTACTAAAAGAAAAAAGTCACATCACTCTGCTGTGCAAGATTTTTCATTTTCTTTTTAAGTTTTTAAATATCAGTTTCGGTATATGACTCTAAAAAAAATTTCTTTCATTTATATCTTTCAAATTGGCATTCAATATTTGTTTTCTTTATCAGAATTATATCTATAATAGTATATAATGAAAAAAATCTTATTTCATATGTTTATATTTATTAATATTTCAAAATTACATCATAAAATTCAGAATGAAAAATAATGATGTAAAAATGAAAAATAATTTAAAAAAAGAAAAACATTATGGAAGGAAAAAACCTATAAATATTGACGAACTTTAACAAACTCATTGAGTTGATTGTTACACACAATTTGTATCCTCAGTCCAATTTTATTTTTATTTTTTTTATGTTTTTTTGGTATTACATGATAACTTTATGATACAATTTTGTTAAATATAAAGATTTTGATTTTAATATATGAAAAAAATATAAAACTTGTGTTTATTTAAATATAAATACAATATTTCCTTAATTATATTATATTTTTATTAAATAAGAGAAAAATAAAATTATTAAATTTGGAAAATTAATTGTGATGGAATGAATACTTATGAAAACAATACTTGTATGAAAGAATTCATGAGACACATCATTAATATTGTATGACAGAATTCATGAACACATTATTGACATCTAAAACAATATTTGTATTCAAGAAAGAAACACAAATTATGTGAAACCACAATATAAAAATTTCAATTTCAATCAAAAATCAAATTCAATTCTTATCATAAAATATAGTTTCATAAAGTAAGGGCTACTTACTAAAATACATATTCCTCTCTTCATGATAATTGAATATTATACCTCAATAACATTTATTTTTATATAATTTCAATTTAATAAAATATATTTTATTGATATTTTTCATACTAACAGAAGTGAATTATGTTTAACTTACATTTTTTATGATATTAAAATAATATAATTTAATATATATATATATATATATATATAAATAATATTAGAAAACATTAAGAATAACTATTATATGTAATACTTACTCTTACAAAAGTTATTTAGTTATTTTAAAATATAGCAAAAAAAATATATTATATTTAAACTGTTTTTTACTTATCAACAATTATATTCAAAATAACTTAACAACAAAATAATATACATGTTTAATAAGTTAATATTTATCGGAGGATTATAATGTAATGTCGGATGATTATGATCTCAACTCATATGTATTAAAGTGATATTAGAATTCGTGACAGACTTTGCCTATGAAGCATATTTAATAAGAAATGATGATGCGAGAAAGACAATAAAGAAAGAATTTGAATAATTGGGAAAGGAAATGGTAAAAGTGATAAAACAAGACACTGGAATTGTTGATGAAGAAAATTTTAAAAGAATTAAAGAGATATTTCGTTTAGTCGGTACTTAAGAATTGATAGATGATTTTCTATATAATGTTTGTTGGTTCTTCTTATCTGGTGGTTATGTTTTTTATATAAAATAAAAAATAATCAATCCTTTTGTGTTTGTATGTTCTAGACCTTTATGTTGATTTGTGATTTTAGCAGAAAAAGATATTATATAATGAAACAAATTCGAAAGATCATTTTTTAACTGGTCCTTAAAATTAAAAAAAAAATAAAAAAATTAAAGGGTTTTTAAATTATTTAAGATTGGATAAAAATGTTTTTTAATTCTTTAAAGATGATTAGATTATAAAATAAATAAAGTATTAAAATAAAAGTTAAAAAGAATCCAATAGTTGTGGTTGAAAGGATTGGAAGGTTGAGCTTCTTTTGTTGGGGGATCCAGTCTGGCATTGACATTTGTTGCACGGCGATATCTGAACCCTTCAATGCAGCAGCCTGATAGGAAAGAAAATTAGAAGCCATCTTACAACATATCCAAGAGACCAGTTGAAACAAGCACTCACAACCTTCTAAACAACCTCATTAGTCACTCTTCAAGAGGACTTTCTTGAAGCCTGAGAGAGAAGAAAGATATTTTATATTAGTGAATTGTGTGACGAAACAACATTTATTCTAAGAGTAATGATCCTTTAACTGACACCATAACGTGTCATTACTTTTATTTGACACCACTTACATGTCAAAAATATTAATTGTTTATTCCACATGTACAATGACAGGGAGATAGACAAAAGTGAGATGAAAAGCCTTTTGGAAGATTCATTCTTCGTGCGCACAGAACCTCTTGTCTTCCACAGAGGCTCTCGTCTTCCACACAACCACTCGTCTTCCACAGAGGCTACATCTCGTCTTCCAACCACTCATCTTCCACAGAGGCTACCTCTCGTCTTCCACAAAGAAAACTTTCTTCGAGCTCTCTCGTCTTCCACAAACCTGAATCACACACTCTCTGTGTAGTCTCTATCGCACGCTACTTCCTTCACTCTTTGCGACCTGTCATCTTCGCTCACCCTCTACCTATCGTCAGGTCATCGTGGTGGTTGGTTTAGGGTTGCAGTTCAGTGCGACTGTTAGGTTTTTTTGTGTGTAAAGGTTCGTCTTTTATGACTGCATTTTTACACAAAAGCTTCTTTTTTTGTTAAGTATGGGTTCCATTGTGGTGTTTGGGGTTTGTAGTGCTTTAAGTAAGTAAAGGTTTGTCTTTTGATGTATTTTTTGATGGAAAAAAAAAAGCTTTTATTGGTTGTTTTACAGTTTTGTTGTTGGTTGTTAAAAAATGTTAGTCTTTTATGGGGTTTGTGTTCAAAAGGGAGGAACCTTTTTATGTTTTCATAATGTTAAAGTGTTTTTCAGTGCTGATCTAACATAGTCAACAAAGTTTCAACTATGGTGTCCCCTCATTAGACAAAGGTTAACCAGGGGTGGTGTGTAAAGTAATATTGCTTGTTCTGAGCTGACAAAACATGACAGGTTTCCTATGGTAGAACGACGACACACCTTAGTACTGGTTTTAGGGTCTAAAGTTATAAGTGTTGATGAGGAACATTATCGCATAATAAGTTCTTAACTTCTTCGAGTGAAGTATCCCTTCACTAAAGAATAGGTAACCTGTCGAAAGTTAAGAACTTGATTTGAGATAATGGCCCCATGAACACTTATTTGTTCAGACGCAAAAACTTTAACTATGGGGTTTCGTCATTTAAAAAGGGTTAACCTGTGATGTTTTGTGTTCTCAGAACCAGTATTAACACTGACACATTTTTGTTCGCAACCTTGCATAATCATTGTTGTGGGTCCAGACAAAGAAGTTTATATGGGTTAATGGTCCTCATGAAGGTATATGAGTTTAGTTTCCAAAACATTAAGTATGGTTCCTGACATGAAAGAAGGGATAACCGCTCATGAATTGACAGTTCGAAGTGAACTTGTTAAAATTGCTTTGTTTGTATAGGTGCTTGAAAATTTGAAGCTTGATGGCTACAAAAGGAAAGGAAGTTACCGTCAATGATGGAGAACCTACGGTAAGTATGTTTGTAAGTTGTTTTTTGTTATTGAAATTTTTTAAATGTGAAGATAGTAACAAAAATATGATATAAATTTTTGTAGCTCAGGCTTAGGCACCGGATCGAGACAAACATCATTGTGGAAGTGAACAAGAAAATGACTGACATTCAAAGACAACAAGTGGAAAAGACACCATTCAGATGGATGGTGCACATGGAAGAGGGTCTGAAAATTTTGAATGCTTTCATCCTAGAGTTGGTTACTCAATGGAATATCCAAAGAAGTAGTTTTAGGATTAGGGAGCATCTGGTTCCCTTCTCTCTTTTAGATGTTTGGGTTTGGATATTATTGGGGAACAAGTTAATCTTGATGACTCTACACCCGGTTTGGTCAACGACTTATTTGGTCAGGAGGACATCACAGTTGAGAAGATTTTACTGAAATTGGATGAGGAAGACCATGTTGGTAATTACTGTAGATTGTATATTTTATTTTTGTTTGTTGTTTTTTATTTTCCACGCACTTCAAGAATAGTCAGTTCATTTCCTTTTAATTTATTAGATAATTTAGAGTGTTTGCATATGTGGAATTGGGGTGAGGTTGTTCACAATTATTTGGTGAAAACTCTAGACCGAGCCTCACATCTTTTCCGACATCAGTTTGGTTGTGTCCCTGTGTTGCAGGTTTGTGTGAAATTATGTATAATGTGGTGTCAATTTGGGAATGAAAGATGTGATTTGTTAATTGGTTTGACTTTGTTTTTGTGAAGCTGTGGGTTGTGCATCATCTCGATTTAGGACGCAGTCTTTTGTTCCCTGGAATTCGTGATTGGCTTGTGATTAGGAGTTTGAGATACTACTAAAAAATTGAGCAATTAATTATAAATAGTCAGGTAATTATAAGTGCTATTTGAATTTTTTACATTATGATTGTAGAATTTTTTGTTATTTGGTAATAATTATTATTTTTCGTGTTGTGTAGATTGTTTGGGATTGGGACTTGACCAACGAGGAGGAGAATTTGGACACTGTGTGCAATGCACGTTAACATATACAGTCTTCAGCTATAGTTGTTAATGAGGGCGAGGATGTTCAGGCCGAGGACTGCGAGGAGTGGAAAAAGGCTTCAGAAAGAATAGAAATGATTCACTTCAATGCGAAGCAGATCTCTGCAGTTGCTGAAGAAATTATACTATCGAGAGAGGAACTGTGCATTGCCCCATTCTCCACCATTGGAAGAAGGAATAGGGCAAGGACTCCAATAAGGAGTCATCCAAGTCTTAGTCCCACAATCTCTCCCAGAAACAACCCCACTATCACTCCGACAATCAGTCCCATAATGAGTCCTCGAAGGAGTCTCTGTAACAGCCGCCGAACGAGTTCTGAAAATGCTCCGGAAAGCATCAGTCCAAAGGTTCCAAAAGAGACTCCCCCAATCATCAGTGGGAAGAGTCTCAAAAACACTCCCACAATCAGTCCAACTACTGTCGAAAAGAGTCCCACAAACTCTCCTAGAAACAGCCCCATTATCACTCCGATAATCAATCCCACAATGAGTCCTCAAAGGAGTCTCCGTAACAGTTGTCGAACGAGTTCCAAAAATGCTCAAGAAAGCATCAGTCCAAAGGTTGCAGAAAAGACTCCTCCAACTCTCACAATTACTCTTCCCATGAGTCCTCCAAAAAGTCCAGCAAAAAGTCTAGCAAGAAGTCCCCAAAAGACAACAAAAAATACTCCAACAAACACTCCCACAATCACTCCTTCCAAGAGCCCTTCAATTACTCCCCTAGAGAGTGAAGACGGTCATAATGCGACAACCAATATAATAGTCGATGTGGAGAAGCTTTATAAGAGCGTGACCGGTTATGGTGAAAATGACGAGAGGTATATTATATTTTATAATTTTATTCACTGTGTGATTGATTTGGACTTAATCTGATATTGTTATTTGTTGTAGTGTTGTTGTTGAAATTGATCAACACATCCTTACCAAGGATGACTTCCACAACCTTGGACCGGCGCAAAGAGTGGACAACTTCGTAACCATGAATTGATTACCTTCAATGTCCCATTTTATGTCCCATTTTGTTTGGAAATAACTTTCAAAATTTAATATAGGTCATGATGTTTACCACTTTTATGCTCATGAATAAAGAAAGACAAAGGATAGGAAGTGTAAAGCGTATCTGCCTCAATCCAATGTTTGCGGTATGTATGAGATTACTATTTGTTGATGGTTCATACTATAGTTTCATGAATGTTGTTTATTGCAAACCGATGTTATTGAGGTAATGCAAAAGCAAAGTGTTAAATCAAAATGGACTACATAGGGAGAAGTTGAATACACGACTTATATCCCAGAGACCTTGTTAGAGTTATATTAATTCATGACTGCTGATATAGTAAGTGTTGTCAAATGGTCAATCATGACTTTATTTGTCAAAATTTATACTTAGTTGTCCGCTCGTGAAAACATAACTAACCAGTGATGTATGGTGAGAGGTGAGAAGAGGTATTTATGCATATCTGTATAAAGTGAACATATTCTAGTACATCAAACATTGAAACATATATGTTACGATCTAACTGAAGAAGGTAAGAACTGAATATACCAAAATGGTCATGAATGCATTTGAGTGTAGTAGCCAAATTTATAACCATGTGTCCTGTCGTTAAATCATGGGTATATACTTGTGTATTGTGAGGGTTCAGAAACAGTGTTTATGCATAGATGTGTATAAATCCTATTATTTACTAAATTCTATTTTATTTGGGTGTGGATTTTTGTCCCCACAGATCATAAGGACCATTGGTGTTATGCTCTGGTTTGGGGTAAAAGGCAATTGTACATCCTGGATTCCCTTAGCCACAAATGCAAACAACATGGACGCAAGACCATTGATCTCGCTATGGTAATGTCTTATCTGTTTGGTGAAATCCAATGGTCTAGCATTATGTGTGGGTGAAAATTTGTTATTTTTTTATTTCATGCATATCGACTACAATCTCTAGTAGATTTCTTTTCAGATGTAGGACCCCTTAAACAATCTCGTGTTAAAGTCATAGACGATAACCTCCCAATCCAACCAAACTCGTTCGTGTGTTGTGAATTTGCTTACTATTTTCTATATTAAAGTTTGTTCATTAGTAATGGTTTGTGATGATTTGCAGGTTTGATTGTGGTTTGTTGGTTATCAAATACATGGAAATGTGAGACGGTTTATGCAGTTTTGAAGGAAAGAATATGCCTACATACACCACGGTTTTTAAATATTTAATTTTTCTTGTATGGTTATGTGTATTTTTGATTGAGTTGATGAAATATGGGTCATGGTTTACTTGCAGTCTGAGCTTCAAAGTTTGAGGGAGCAGTTGGTGTACACATGGATCATGCATGAAGATAACCACCACCATGAAACTATTTTATCTGCTCTGGACTTAATTAGCTTAAGTTCAGAGTGTTCTATCATTCCTTAAGCATTTGTAGTACTCTGTATAGACTTGTATTTGTTAACATTTTGTTGTTCATACCAGTAAAACAAAGCACTGTAAATATTTTTAACATAATTCTATTCAGGTAGTTATTTTAACGCTATTCTTGTGGCATTGTGATTAGTAACAAACCAAAAATGAAACCAAAGTGGCCAGTCAGTGAAGGCATAGGTAACCGATGGGGTATTATGAGGTCCCAATAGCTGTTCAGGCACATGTCATTAAATTTTAGATATGTATAGGACATAGGTAAAGTGTTATTTAGGGATGTGTGTTTAATCCTAAATATGGGTGTAATTGCAAAAAGGATGAAGTTAATTTGAAAAATATGGTACTCAATACCACGTTCCATGTCAGTCGCAGAAAATATAACAAAGTTGTCCTTGCGATAAGGGATAGATCACGACTATGGTGATGTAATGTCAGTCAATAGTATTAAGGCTCATAAGTCACTAAAATTAGCATGATGTAGTCAACAATTCGTATAGGTGTAATTGCATAAGGGATGGGGTGATGTAATGTCAATCACCAGTATTAAGGCTCATAAGTTACTAAAATTAGCATGATGTAGTCAACGAATGCGTATGGGTGTAATTGCATAAGGGATGGGGTGATGTAATGTCAATCACCACTATTAAGGCTCATAAGTCACTAAAATTAGCATGATGTAGTCAACGAATGCGTAGGGGTGTAATTGCACAAGGGATGAAGGTAATTTGAAAAATATGGTACTCTACCACGTTCCATGTTAGAAGCCGAAAATATAACAAAGCTATCCTGTCGATAAGGGATGGGTAGCGATTGGGGTGATGTAATGTAAAACACCAGTATCATGGCTCATAGGTCACTAAAATGAGGATGATGTAGTCAACCAATGCGTGCTTAATCCTAAATATGGGTCTAATTGCATAAGTTATCATGTTAATTTGAAAGACTATAATACAAATGAACACGTTCGATGTCATTCGCCAAAAAATTATCCAAGGGGTGCCATAGGTAACGACTGGGGTGACCAAATGTCAAACACCAGTATTAAGACACATATTTTAGTAAATGAAGGTCCTTATCGAACAAATCATAATTCATGAACATTACATCATAATTGAACATAATTGATGAACATAAATTCACAACATAATTATGAACTTCAATTCTTCATGATGATAACTTAATCCCATCCTAATTTCGTTAGTCCTCCAATGCATGAGTTAATCATCCATCACTCGTTAAGATCAGGCTGGGTTTCTTGAAAGAAGTGACGGTACTTAGGATCTGCACAATTAGGTTTAAAAATCAAAAACAATTTTATTGTTATAAACATTGCAACTTTTGTCTGTAATGAATAGCAGTTCATTGTATACCAATGTCTGGGTTAAGGCGAATGAATGGGAGTGATGCACGAAGCAAGTCGTCACTTGGTGGACTTATATCAAACTTGAACACCTTAACAATGTTATTTATGGTTATATTGAGATAGAATATGTGTCCGTTGGGAGTGTACACGACAACCTACACAAACATAACCGAAAATTGTAAATGACATAGGATGTACAACAGAGTAAATAGCAAAGACAAATTACTCACATTCTTTAATATTAGCACAAATCCCACTTGGATATCATTTCCAAATTCAAAATCCTGTAAGACTTTTCGATGAACATTGGCCTTAGCAGTTCCTATGAGGTCCTATTGTGTAAAACATTGTAATTGCATTTTTTGTGTATTTGACTGGGAAGATGAAAAAATGTATCATTTTGGGTAAGTAGATACCTTAACTGTGATTGTCATGTCCCCAAGGCCATTTGGCTCATAAGATTTGACAACACATGGGACCAACACCAGTTGAGAGGGACTTTCCTTGGTTGCCAACATTCTCATGGTTGACAAGGTTGAGACATTGTCCACATTGTGTACACTCAACAGCCCTTTCAAACAAAAAGACAAACATGATAATGGAGTCTAATATGTTTGTGTGGGTTATAAGAATTTTACCATGAAAGTCGATAAATTTTTGTGCCCATTCCTATGGATTGGTACTGAAGTCTTGGTGGTGAGATGCCTCGGCGATGCATCTGACAAAGTCTTTTGTGCTCTTTGGTTGTGAGGAGTTTCGGTTCAGTAAAACGGCTTGTACATTGCCCGCTGGCCATTGGTGGTGTTGCAATGACGAACAAACGTATCAAGTTGACTATCATCGATGTCCAGTCCTTCCGAAGGTTCCATGCCCTACCCAAAATTTCCGTTTTGGTTAGAGGAGATTGAATGTGCAACGGCGAAATAAGGACTGCACTCGCTCCCTCTTTTGGTGCCTTTCAACAAAGATAGTGTACTTCTATGCTGCAGCCACTGTCGTGGAACACACGAAACCAACTTTGTATTAAATGAAAGCATGTAATTTGACCAAAATACCCCTGTAAAGTTAATTGGGTGTGACATTTGTATGTACAAATGTGTCTTTCAACTTCAAACTCTACTACTTACATTACAGAACATTTAATGCTCCTTTATACTGGAGGCAACGAGGAGACACTTGAGCTCTTTCTTCCTTAACATTAATTTTGTGAACCAAAAAGGCGCAAACGACAACCACCGCAAAGGTTTCTTGTTGAAGCATTCAATGGCAGACCAGGTAGGTGAACTTGGCTTTTAATGCTTTCACCTTCTTATTAATGGTTCATTATTGTCATCGTATTGGCTCAATCACATGATTAAATGCACCATCGTCGTTACATTTTTCACCAAAAAATATTCATTAATGTTTTCATACTTGAGTTGTGTAAAACATATTTTGTACAATAAAAATATCCACATTTGTAAGACTACAGAAGGTTTACTGACCAAAATATGTTCATTTCATAGGCGTCTGTGAATTAATATTGTTTCATAGGCTATAATGCATCATTTGTCACCCATGGTTTAGCGAGGAGACACCACAGTTGTAACTTTGACTACTAAACTAAAACCAATGTGATTGTATTGTTTATTGAGATGCAGTTCTGAAGTTATTGAGTAAAATATGTTCAGTTTAATGACCTCTGTGGCTTGTTACTGGTTTTTGACATTTTTTCGCGTCAGTAGTCACTAATGCATTAACGATGGGATACTTTTGTTCATTATTTTACTACTCAATTGCAATGTAGTTTTTTTTGCACACATAATAATTGTTGTCATTTATTACATTTACATGTGGCTGATCAAATTTTACCATTGACACTGTAACTATAGTTTAATTCCTCCATATTATCGTTGGACGACATTCCCTGCACTCAAGAATGTGAAACATCAAATGCAGTTCATGAGGAAGGTCTTGATAACGTCCACACTGCTGTTCCTACCATTGGCATGTGCTTTACAAGTGTAGATGAAGCAAAGACCTCTACAGGAAGTATGCTATCAGAAAAGGCTTCAGTATGAGAATAAGATAGTCAAAAAAAGGAACCAACAATCAACTAAGATACTTCATATTGGTTTGCTCAAGAGCAGGTACATATGTATCAACCATCCGTACTGAAACCAGGTCACTTCCAACACAAGCCAATGAATGCCCAACTCGCATAACACTTACAAAAAAGGATGACAAATAGTCAAGGTTGTTTCGGGGAGTGACTGAGGAGCACTCCCACGATCTTAGTCCGACCAAGTCAAGGTTGTTTCGGGGAAATAGGGTGATGAATCTACGGGTAAAAGGTATATTGACTTGAATGGTGATGCTGGTGTCAGGATGAATAAAACGTATCAGCCATTAGTTCATGCCGCCGGAGGCTACGATAACTTTGCATTTGTTGAGCGTGATGTTAGAAACTACATTTCTCAACAAAGATGTGCACTAGGAAAAGAAGGGGACGGTCAAGCATTGTTGAAGCACTTTTTGTGCATGAGAAAATTGAATAAAGATTTTTTCTTTGATATCGACATGCACGAAGACAACCGGATAAGAAATGTTTTTTGGACAGATGCTAGAAGCCGGGCTGCAGTACTTTGGAGATGTTGTATCTTTCGATACAACATACCTAACGAACAAGTATGACATGCCTTTTGCACCTTTTGTTGGGGTCAACCATCACGGGCAATCCATTCTTTTAAGGTGTGGGCTGCTATCGTCAGAACACACAAACACATTTGTTTGGTTATTTGAGTGTTGGCTACGTTGTATGTATCACAAAGCTCCACAGGGATTGTATCAGATCAATGTCAGGCTATAAAGAATGCCATTACAATTGTGTTCCCTCAGACGCGACACAGGTGGTGTTTGTGGCACATAATGAAGAAAATTCCAGAAAAGTTACAAGGGTATGCCCAAAATAAGGACATGAAGCGAACCATGAAGGTGGTGGTCTATGAGTCTGGAAATTTTGATCAATTTGAAACTAATTGGGGAAATTTCATATCACAATTTGGATTGATTGATAACCAATGGTTAACTTCTCTATATGAAGAACGTCATCGATGGGTTCCCATATATTTAAAAGGGCATTTTTGGGCAGGACTGTCAACTACATAGAGAAATGAGAGCTGAATGCTTTTTTTGATGGTTACATAAATTCTATGACAACACTACAACAGTTTGTTCAACAATATGACAATACGTTGCAGCACAAGTGGGAAAAGGAGAAGGAGGCTAACTTTACCTCATTGAACACTGTTATTCATTATGGTTCACAGTCTTTGATGGAAAGGCAATTTCAAAAAGAATATACACATGCCAAGTTCACTAAGGTGCAGACCGAATTTAGGTCCAAAATGAATTGCCTGATTCACCATTTTCATAGTGATGGACAAAACTGTACGTACACAGTAATGAAAGAGTCAATTCATGATGAACATAGTCGTGAAAGATTTTTCACAGTTTTATATGACAAGAAAACCAATGATGTCCAATGTTAGTGTTTGTTTTTTGAGTTCAGGGGCATAATATGTAGACATGCATTGGTTGTTCTTGCCCAAGAAAGAGAAAAGCGCGTCGCAACAAAATATATATTGCAAAGGTGGAGCAAGAATGTCAGGAGAAAGCATACTTACATAATGATAATTTTAACTCCAAAGAGAAACAACCACATATTTAGCGATACGATGCGCTATGCAAAAAATTTGAGGAAATAGCTGAGGTTTGTGAAAATCACGAAGCAACCAAATTATTATTTGCCCTCCTGGAAGCCTTTCCCAAAGCACATGACATGTCTCTCCCCACAAAAGCACACAACCTTCAAACTGAGACACCACAAACAAGTAATTCCATCAATGACAACCTCAACCAATCCATTCATAGCCCTATACCAGTTAACAGAAAGGGATGACCTCCAAATAAAAGATTAAAGTCAGCCTGTGAGATGGCTCCAAAGCGAAAGAAGATGGTCCATAACAAGCGTACAAGTTCATCTAATAATGTTGTAAGTATTAATTTAGTGTGGTATGCCTCAACTCTTCTATTTATTACTTGGTACAAGTTAATAACAGTTGTTTCATGTCACTATAGTATGATGTGGATGGCATCGTAGTTCAACAATTTAATTTTGGGGTTACCAATGATTTCGAACATAACACAACAACCACCGTATCCATTGTCAACCAACAAAGCCAACCGGTTTGTGTTGCATATAAATTAAAATGTTCAATGTTGAATGTGGTTTTTAAAGGCTTATATTGTTGAATGTGGTCTTCATAGGTTTTAAATGTTTGTTGCAATGCTCTTTATAGGTTTATAATGTTCAAAGTTGTGGATTTGTGTCACTGCTGATGTCGGTAGGAAAAAATCTCACAAGCACACAGGAGTCATCATCTGCAAGTCCTGCTTTCTAATGTATTACATCAATCACATTATGCAGTTAAACAAACATCAAAAATTCCCAAGAGGATACCCATGTTATGACGAAGGGAGAAGTAGTTCTAAATTTTGGCCACTGGACTCAGTACCAAAAAATGTCCACATTTTTGGAATATTCAGTTCTTACCTTCTTCAATTAGTCTCGTAATATATATGTTCCAGTTTTTGATGTACAAAAATATGTTCATTTCATAGAACTCTGTTAATGAATGCTGCTGCTTACCCCTGATAATACATTAGTGGTTAACCGTGTTTACCCGAACGAACAACTAATTATAAAATTTGGTCACTGGACTCACTAGCATTCATGTACACAGGTTTGGAATATTCAGTCATTAAGCCATGGGTAACTGTTGGGTTGATGGAAGCCTAAAAAACACTATTAAGGCACACAGGCCACGAAAATGAACATGATGTGGTTAATGAAAGCGTTATAAATCAACATGACAACTTCATTCGTAAAAAAAGGTCCTTATGAAGAGGTTTAATATCAGTCGCCAAAACAAAAACTGAGGTGTCCCCTTGTTAAGCATGGGTAATCGTTGGATTGATGGAAGCCTAAAAAACACTATTTAGGCACACAGGTCATGAAAATGAACATGATGTGGTCAACTTAAGCGATATAAATCAACATGACAACTTCATTTGTAAAATAGGGTCCTTACGAAGAGGTTTGATATCAGTCGCCAAAACAAAAACTGAGGTGTCTCCTCTTTAAGTCATGGGTAAGCGTGGGTTGATGGAAGCCTAAAAAACACTATTTACGCACACATATCATGAAAATGAAAATGATGTGGTCAACTTAAGCGTTATAAATCAACATGACAACTTCATTTGTAAAATATGGCACATAATTTAGTAAATTAAAAACATTTGTAAAATTAACATGTAGGTGATAACCAATGTTGCAATGACATTACACATTACATTAGAACATAATTCACAAACATAACACAACTTAATAACATTACATGTAGTTATGAAGTTAAAGTGATGATAGTGAAAAGTTAAGGCCATCCTAATTTCTGCAGTCCTCCAATCCACGAGTTAATCATCCATCAGTTGTCACTGTGAGGTTGGGTGCCAGTAAACCAATGACGGTACTTAGGATCTGCACAAAGAGGTTTAAAAGACAAATCCAAAATAACTGTATTAAGATAATAATTGTCAATTAAATTTTGACAACAAATTTATTCCACAAATGAAGACCAGGTTTTTGTATACCAATGTCTGAGTTAAGGCAAATGACTGGCTGTGAAGCACGAAGTAATTCCTCAGTTGGTGGACTTATATCGAACCTGAACACCTTCACGATGTTATTTAGTGTTATATTGAGATAGAAAATGCGTTCGTTGGGAGTGTAGACGACAACCTACAAAAACATGAATCAAAATTAATGACGTAGGAATAAATAAGAAAGGTAAATGACATTAGAAAACACCACAGGTTACCCCTTTAGTAATGAGTGGACACCTTTGTTGAAGTTGGGGCGACTAACCACATAAACACATGAATTTCATTTATTTGACCTCTGTTCCTTAAAGCTGATTTTTTCGCTTCCATTAACCTAGTTGTTACCCATGTTTTAAGGAGGGGACACCGTAGTTGTAGTATTGGCAACTGAATTGTAATATTGTTTTTTTATTAGTTTCATGCAAATAATGATTATAGTTACTCTACATTAGATTTAACTATGGTTGACCAGCTGTTGTCATTCACATTGTAATTGTAGTTGAATTCCTCTCTCGATACCATCAACACCAATCGAATATTATCATTGGATGACATTTCCTCTAGTGAAGAATGCCAAACGTGAAATGCAGTTAATGAGGAAGGTTTTGATAACGTCGACCCTGGTGTTCCCACAATTGGCATGTGCTTTTTAAGTGCAGCTGAAGCAACGACCTTTTACAGACAATATGCAATCACAAAAGGCTTTGGTATTAGAAGAAGGTCGTCAAAAAAAGGAACCGAAAAGCAATTAAGGTACTTCATTTTGGCGAGCTCAAGAGCAGGTACATATGTATCAAGGATCCCTACTGAAACCAGGTCAATTCTAACACAAGCAAATGAGTGCCCCGCCCGCATTACACTTACAAGAAAGGAAGACAAATGGTACATCACAACTATGAATGAGGAGCACTCCCACGACTTAAGTCCAACTAAGTCAAGATTGTTTAGGGAAAACATAATTATTAACCTAGGGGTTAAGAGGACTATTGACTTCAATGATGAGGCTGATGTCAGGACAAATAAAACCTATCAATCATTAGTTCATGCTGCCGGAGGATACGATAACCTTCCATTTGTTGAGTGTGATATGCGAAACTACCTTTCTCAACAAAGACGTGCACTAGGGAAAGAGGGGGACGGCCAAACATTGTTGAAGCATTTTTCCCGCATGAAAGAATTGAATAGAGATTTTTTTCTTTGATATCGAAGTGGACGAAAACAATCGCATAAGGAATGTTTTTTTTGGAAGATGCAAGAAGTCAGGCTGCCTCTCAATACTTGGGAGATGTTGTATCATTTGATATGACATACCTAATGAACAAGTACGACAAGGCTTTTACACCTTTTGTTGGGGTCAATCATCACGGGCAATCCATTCTTTTAGGGTGTGGGCTACTATCCTCATAAGACATCAACACATTTGTTTGGCTATTTGACTGTTGGAGATGTTGTATGATTACAATGCTCCAAAAGGGATTGTCACTGATCAATGTCAGGCTATGAAGAATGTCATTGCGACTATCTTCCCTAAGACAAGACACAGGTCATGTTTGTGGCAGATAATGAAGAAAATTCCAAAAAAGTTATAAGGGTATAACCAATACAAGGACATCAAGAGAACCATGAAGGAGGTCGTCTATGAATCTGAAAATGTGGATAAATTTGAAACTAATTGGGTTAATTTCATTGCACATTTTTGCTTGATTGATAATCAATTGTTGACTTCTTTGTATGAGGAACAACATCGATGGGTTCCTATATATTTGAAACATCATTTTTGGACAGGACTATCTACTACTAGAAAATTGCTCAATAGTGACTGAAATTAGTGACCGAAAAAATCGGTCACTATCAGTAACTGAATCAGTGACCGAAAAAATTGGTCATTCTTAGTGACTGAAAAAATTGGCCACAAATTCGGTCACTGATTCGGTTACAAAATCGGTCACAGATTCAGTCACAAAATCCGTCATAGATTCGGTCATAGAATCGGCCACAGATTCGGTCACAGAATCGGCTACAGATTCGGTCACAAAATCGGCCACAGATTCGGTCACAGATTCGGTAACAAAATCGGTCACAGATTCGGTGACAGAAATCGGTCACAGATTCAGTCACACAATCGGTCACTATACATCAATAATAATAATTATTATAATAATAATAATAATAATAATAATACTATTAATATTCATATATTATTATTATTATTGTTATTGGTATTATTTTCTCAAAAAAGATAATATTATTTATGCATATCTGTATAATAATAATAATAATAATAACAATAATAATAATGTATACGGTAAGGCAAAAAAAGGTTAAACTTCAATAAGTAAAGATGCACTTAGATAAAACAGGTTAAGTTGAAAATTGAATTTCTTACAATTTTTCAATGTCTTCTCATTTCAATAATTACAATATTCATTACTTAGATTGCATTTTATACAATCTCGTAACTAGCTAGTTAATTTTCTTTTCTTTTTCTATGATCTTAAATTACTCTCATTTTATCTTCATTTCTATACTTATATTCATGGTTGTTTCTCTTTTAATATACATTATTTTTTCTATCTTTAAAATTATTTGAACAAGGATATGGTAAATAAATAACAAAATTATAATACATATTTTAACATTATTTATTTTCAAGTGTTTCATTATGATATAATCTTTATACTATATACAACTGAATATTAATTTGCATTGTAAAAACAATATTTATCCCATATATATGTGTTATTCTCTACTACATATATAATAATTAGTAACACAAGAAAAATGTTACTAAATCAAACAAAATGTTACTAATATAATTTTGTAACATTTTATCAAATGTAAGGTATTCCCTGTGTTACTAAAAACTTTTAGTAACATTTTCACTTGTCATTAGAAACACTTATAAAAATGTCACTAAATATTTTTTGTAACATTTATTTAATAAAAAATAACATTTTAAAAATGTCACCAAAATCTTTTAGTAATATTTTTTAATAAAAAAGTAACACCATAAAAATGTCACTAAACTTTTAGTAACATTTCACTTGTTATTAAAAACACATATAAAAATGTCACTAAATATTTTCTATAACATTTATTTAATAAAAGATAACATTTTAAAAATGATACTAAAATCTTTTAGTAATATTTTCAATAAAAAAGTAACACCATAAAATTGTTACTAAAAAGTTTTAGTAAACTTTTTTTTAATAAAGAGACGACATTTTAAATTTATTATTAAAAGTATTTAGTTACACTTTTTTAATAAAAGTAATATTATAAAAATGTTACTAAATGCTCTAATTATGATATTGAATTATCAAATACTCACTTTATTTGAAGTCCAAATTAATCTTTATATGTCATAATTCAGCTTAAGCTTAGACTTTAAACAAAAAAGTGGACAAATTAAACAAATCATTGTGCATAAAAGTATGAGAACTTATTGTCAGAACACAAAACAGAAACACAATACACTTTGGTGTTGTAGTTAACATCGTAAAATTTCCAAACACAAGTTGATATGTATCTCTCTAGTTGATATGTAGCTCTCTAGTTGAAGTCTTATTTTTTCTGGTTGGAGATAATCCCAAACAAGCTAATTTTCATAATAATAATAATAATTGAGAAACAAAGAAATTGAATAAAATCTCAATTTTATGTTCATAGTTGTTCCCTTTTCACTGTCGTAAGTACCATCAACGGACTTCCGAATATCCTTATTTTTAACATGACATTTCTATAGCAAAGCAAACAAATGCAAAACACAATTAAAGTCTAAACAAGAGTAAATTAGAGAAGGGTTTGGAAGAAATAACATAAACATATACCTGATTAATGAATTCACAAGACATGGAAACAAACTCTTTGTCATTTCCATCCGAAATCAACTCATCCTTCACCTTTTCAGATCGAAAAATAGACACACCCTCAAACATCAGAATGTAAAAGATTAAGATTGCAAACTTCTCCTCCTTCTTGTTCGTGGAGGTGGTATGACTTTGTTTCTACATCAAAGTATAGAAAAAAAAACATGCAATTTGTAATATCTAATTCAATAATAAGTTTAATGTAAAATTATAGAATATACCTCAACAACAATTTCTTCTTTTACATCTTCGATGATTTCCAAGTCTGGAACCATTACTTTTGAATAATCGTGCAATTGAGTAAAAGCAAACTTGAATTTGTTTAAAAGTTCAACTCTCATGGCTTCCACTTGATCTTTTAGTCTGGCTTCCATTTCCTTTTGCATTCTTTCTTTTATGCTTTGAAGTTCAACTTGAGCATTTCTTTGAACTTCATGAATTAATTTTTGCATCTCAACTTGAGATTTAGATCCCCATAAGTCTGAAGGTACAACCCCTTTTTCGTATATGCGCACAACGTCTATCTTTTCCAAAGACTTGAGAAAATATATCATCTGGAGTTGAATTTTCACTACAAAAAAATTGCAAATTACATACAGAATATTACATACAGATGTAAATCCGTATGTAAAATAAACCATTACATACAGAATATTACATACAAATGTAAATCTGTATATAAAATAGCCATTATATACAAAATATTACCTACAAATATCAATTCGTATGTAAAATATACTTTAAATACGAATATTTACATACATATTTTATTTCGTATATAAAAACACATTACATACCAATTTTTTTTATATAAAAATAATACATATGATTTTCATTTTTCATTTATAAATATTTTATTCCACTTTTTTTACATTTTTACTCACAAATCCCACTCCCTCCAAACATTCCCTCCCAACCTACCGTAGATTGGATTTCTTTTTTCATTTTTTTACATTTTATTCAACTTTTTTACATTCTCTCCAAACCTTCCCTCCAAACCTATTGTTTCCAAAACCCTCATAGTCCCAAATTGTCACCACCGGAGACCACCATCAAGCATTGCAACGGCGGGTCCGACCTCCACCGTCACTTTCTCAGCCCAAACTGCCGCTGCCTTCACTGCAAAGCACTGCCGCCGCTGCTTTGTTCCAACCTAAACTCACTAGCTGCCCCAGCAAGCACCGTCGTTGCTGCCTTGGTCCGACCTAAACTCACCGGTTGTTCCCGCAAGCACCGCCGCCGCTGCCGTAACCAAATATTGGTTGTCGTCGCCTCGCCTGGCCGACCGCAACCGTCGTGCCACTAGCCATCGGTGCCACACTATCACTATTCCTTCTGGTACATCTTCATTCTCTTCTTCCTTTACTATTTCTCTTCAATTAACCCTAAATGTATGCTTGTTTTGATTTTTCTTGGATTTCTCGTTTTGATTTGAGACTTCATTAGTGAGTAATATGTAAACAAAATCTGTTTAAACGTATTATGAGTATTGACATGTGAATTTTGGAACTGAACTCATCTAAGTTCTTAAAGATACCTTGACTTTGCGGTGAATTATCCTGAAGCTGTATGTGCAATTCAATAATTTAACTTTTGAACCAGTTTGCAAAAGAGTTCTTCATCAAATGACTCTGGTGTGGTCATCATTTATTTGCAGTTCATCTTTTCAGGTGGAGAAGCTTGTTCTGATTGGTGCTAGTGTATATACAGAGGGAACTGGAAAGTTGACAACTTTACCCAAAGCAGTAGCCTATGCTGGGGTGAATATCTCTCCAACTTAGTATATTATTTCTGACAGAGATTAACAGAAAAAGAACAAACCAAATTCCATCTCTCTCTATGGAGTGTGTTTCCCTTGTTGAAAAAGTTCATTTGTACATTCAATTATGTAAAATGTTCATCAACCAAATTTTCTGCTTGTTACTTTTGGCTCTTTGTGATATAAAGTTTCTTAATATGACATTGAACTTTTGAAAATGGCATCTCTGTTTCTTCATTTTGGTTTAAATCGGTTGAAGTTAAGGATTTTAATTACTGAAGTTACAATTCACCATTGGGTTCTTTTGGATCAGGTTAATTTATTGAAGAGCTTTCCATTACGCTTATATGCCACCTATTTGACCTTCACAAGCATTTCCTTCAGCACTAGCCTTCATTGGACTAATGTGAGTTGCTTGATTCTAGACCTACTGTTTTATTAGTGTAACTTGGTGTACATGTTTTCTGTGCATTCTTTGCTTCACAGTGGGCATTTGGCACTTTACTTTTGGATTTTTTTATCAGCACTTTACTTTTGGATAACTCAATATCAAATGGTCAAGCACTTTGTACTAAGAATAAAAGTTTAACAAGCTCCTTTGTGTAACATATCTTCTCTTTTTCTAAAAGTAATTATTCTGACAAAAAAATCTCAACATGTTCCTAGATTCAAATGATGTTTACAACTAAGTTGTATGAAGCATATGTATTTATAACCATTGGTTTGAAACTAGAAAAGACAATTCTTCATCTTAAATGAATCAAGAAAACCATTCACTTTGAATAAATCAAGAAAACTCTTTCATTTAAATGAAACAAGATAAATTTTCATGTTTTGGAAATATCTCACGGGAGAATTACATATCTTGTATCTCAATAGTTATCCTCTTGTCAAGGCATCTCATGAATGTCTAAGGATAATACAGAAGTTCCTTCACACAATGAGCTTCTTGTACTTTGTGATTTTGAATGTAGAAGAATGAATAATGGTAACAGTCTTCATATGTTCTGCATAGGTGGGCCGATTGCATTGTTTATTGCCTTGGTGGAATGATGCTACTGTGGATTTTATGACAAGTGGTGGTTACAATGTTGCTCCTTTGATCGGAAAGGTATGTGAATCTTTCCAAGTTATTGATGAGTGTTGTATTTATTAAGTTATTTTTGTGTCATTTGGACTATAGAAGTGGTTTAACTATGAATACTATGAAATGCAATCTTCCTCAAACCTTCTGATTTTTGCATGAGATAACATGATTGTTTTCATCATACCCTTTTATCTGGTTGTTGATGAGTGTTGTATTTATTAAGTTATTTTTATGTCATTTGGACTATAGAAGTGGTTTAACTATGAATACCATATGCATTCTCCGTCAAACCTTCTGATTTTTGCATGAGATAACATGATTGTTTTCATCATACCCTTTTATCATAATCTGCAATTGGATCTCTTAATTTGTAGTTCTTTATTGTTTGAAAATGGGTGATTAACCGAAGCACTTAAGAAATAAAAAAATTATTTGCATGAAACGGGATGAAAATGGAGCAGGTGAGACAGTAAGTAAGATAAGGTGAAAAGGGATGGAAATAGAGCAGGTGAGATAGTAAGATAAGGTTGTAACAGTGTAGATTTTGGTGGTTCAGTGATATTATCTACATCACAAAGGAATGGAAGTGATGGGGAGCAATGAAAAATCGATAAATAGCCTCTGCAACCTTTCATAATTATATATAATAATTATAAATCAATTTTGTTTTACTGTATGCCTTTTAAGAATGAAAAGACCTACAAAATGTTTTTAGAGATTTATCCTAACATTTTATTTATTTTAATTTATTATTTTCTTAAATTCAAATTTTAATATTTAAAAGGTATCAGTAATCAAGCATAACTTTGTAGCACAATATAAATTATGTGCCATAAATATAAAATAAAATTTATTTATTTAAAATATTTATATATTATATA
>Ga0209489_103351_pt1 | contig 31377 bp, 14 predicted proteins | sample SiratrowhiteBW_FD_187527 | JGI IMG/M metagenome (GOLD analysis project Ga0209489, IMG submission 187527) | Root nodule microbial communities of legume samples collected from California, USA - Siratro white BW (SPAdes) (version 2) | ecosystem: Host-associated > Plants > Roots > Nodule | place...
TATATAGTGAATAAAATATAACAATGTCCGGCCAAAGCAAACCTAATAGTGTTAGTATATATAATTTGGAGGATATTTGTTGTAAAAAGTTGGTGGTATGAATACGATATGAATGAGATGTGTTGTTTTGTTTGTTATGAATTTGATTTGATTTTATGAGATTGAAAAATGGGATGAGCATTGCATCCATTGGTTGGGCTTTGGTGGGCACATTGGCATGCGCATGCACAATACTTTACAATTACATTTATACTACATGCCATATATACATATACACACACATACATTAACACTACATGACAACACATTGTGTCATCTTCACCTTTTTCTTTTCTTTATTTCTAATCATTATATGAAGCTATATATTTTATGAACACAGCCTGTATGATGAGAAGAGGGCATACCAATTATACATATAATATAGTTTCATTCTTGCAAAAAGTCTCTTATTGTCCCTCCCCCTGTTACATTGGATATACGTGGTGCAAAACAACACTATTAACTGATCTTTATGTAAAGACAATGAAAGTTAACCTAAGATGCATTATATTATACATAATCAAGATTTACTTTTTAAGCCATACACAAATATTTAAAAAAAGAAAGTTATGTGAGTGTATTTTTGAGCCACATATATACATAGAGAGAGAGTGCACATCAATTTATTACTAGAGTATTTTTTATATAGTTATTTTACTCAATACTTTATATACAAATTTATATATATCATGTTAAAGAATATCTGTTCTCTGTATTTATTACACGATTGCAATTTGAATTTCATTGATTTTTTCTATATATTTTTATAAAATAATAAATAAGTGTTATTTGTCGTAAAAAAATCAAAATTTAATAATGACAGAAATTCGACACATGTTATAAAGAATATATGTGTGAATGTGTGAAAAAAGAGAGTGTAAAATAGAAGCATATTGAAATTATTTATTTATCTAACTTAGCATTTGTATCTTTATCTAATTCTTCTAGTATATTATGTGTTATTCATTTTATATATCTTTAAATTTACACTAATTGAAGAATAAATTTGTTAATTTTTACAACATTCAATTTAAGACAGTAACTATTACATTTATTTGACTTGTATTATGTTCAATTTTGATTATATTTGTTTTTTTAATTTCTTTTCCTTAACTATATGAGTTATTTTAATAAATTATGTATCACTCCAAAAAAAACACTTATATTACTTTCATGACACCTATATAAACTCTCAAACAACTAAAATTTAAAACTTAAAAGCAAATTCTATTTATAAGAAGCTAGAATTTTTTTTTAAAAGAAGAGTGAATTAACTAAGAATTATACTGAATATTTTAATGATAAAAGCGAAAAATATTTAGATAAGGAATAATCAGTTGATTCAGGCTCAGGTTTATTTTAAGTTAACCATCATCTTTTTAGAAAACACTTATCCTTTTTTTCTTTGATTTCTCTCTAGGTTCTCAATCTTAATCTTCATCAGATTGAAGATCAGAGACCATATCTAGGCTCGTGTTAGTGAGTATAACAAAGTGGTTCGATCAAAAGTTGAAATAAAATAAGTTCAATTTCTGCTCTTTTTTTTGGTTCAGTTCTCAAACTTTTCCCTTTCCCATTCAGTTAGACGGATTGCACGTGACGTTTCATGCTTCAGAATAGGTCTCTGCTAACTCAGAGTTATAACTATAATGATATGATTAGATCATTAAATAGGTAGTCTTGGTGTAGGTTAGGATATCCTTCAATATTATGAAATTGGAGCAAGTTTATAGGTGTTATTATTCTTGAACAAGTAAGGGAAGTTATAATTTGTAACTTGTAAAATGTTAATCTTAATTTCTTTAGAGTTTTTAGTGTAAGAGAAATGTATGCTGTGGTTTGATTTTTTTATGTTCACATTTGTGCAGGTATGAAATTGGGTATGTTGAGGAAAGCTATAATGTGTGACTTTTACAAGGTTAATCTTAATTTCATTAGAGTTTTTAGTGTAAAAAAAATATAAGTTGAAATGATCTAATTTCCTATGTTCAAATTTGTACAGGCCTGAAATTTGGTATGTTAAAGGAAGTTATAATATGTAACATGTAGAATGTTAATCCTAATTTTATTAGAGTTTTTAGTGTAGGAGAAATGTATGTTGAAGTTGCTTGATTTCCTATGTTCAAATTTATACAGGTTGAAATTGGGTATGTTGTTGGCTTGAATTAGTTTGAGAATGTGCTTTAATTTTTGTACAAATGATTATATTAGAAATGGAGTTTGCAAACTGATAGTTATGTGTTGAATAGTTGTATATATATATATCATATGAAAATATACATGATAGATTAGTTGGATGATGAATAATAGATTATATAATGTTAAGATGTTATGGTTGAAATCAAGACAGAATATTTTTTTAGAGAAATATAATTTTATATATTGAGCACATATCTCATATAGATATGTACGAGTATATAAATAAATTACATAATAATTTGTTTCTGAATAATTGTAACAGAAAGATACAGAAAGATATGTACATGATGACAAATAATTAAGGGATAACATAAACTATAATTAAGAAATGTGTTATGATGCATGAGCATGTCTGCGACTGATTGTTTTTTATTTTTTATAAATGGAGAGAGAGTCTACAATTTTTAGTAAAGAAAATACTTGTGTCGACATTCTTAGGATATGCATTGTTATTGAGATTCGTCTAGAATGAAATATTCTGACTTTACTAGTAGTTTAAAATTATACAAAGGAAGACTACCAGGTGGTGAGAGTTGAAGGAGGTTCATATGGATGACTACAATTTGAAATATAACCAGTCAGAAAAGGTCATATGGATTAACCTTGTCATACAAGAACGATTAATGATTTCATTTTATAGTTGTGTGATACAGTTGAAAGTTATATAACATGTGCAAATTTTTGGATATATCTCAATGCATGAGTCTTTTAGAAGTAGAGTCAATTGTCTGTATAATTGAATCAGTGTCATAATGTAAAACTTGTTTTCTAATATTTTAAAAGCATTATGTTTAAATAAAGAATAGTACAAGAATTTTAAATATATCTTACCTTGTTGAAATAGAATTCAATATCTTAATTTTTGTTTACTTGTATTCTGTTATTATTTTTATCATGTTCTGTAATGACTGTGAACTACTAGATTTAAGAGGTGATAAGATTTCACATTGAACTGCTAGAGTGCTTTTACGTTTTAATGAATTTGTTATTATAAATTTTTATGTAAAAAGTAGTGTTCTTTTGAAAAACCTGATGAGTATAATATAAATATATATATATATATATATATATATATATATATATACTAAAGTTTTCAATATCTTAAATATCATATTAATTTTCATAGAGATGATTATAAAAATATATAAATAATAATTTTATTATTATTAATTAAAATAATTATTTTATTTTATTAAAAGATACACTTACGTTAACGACTCTAGTTTGTTTGGAGTCTATTAGATAGATAAATGTTGACTATTCAACATAAAGACTTAAGTTTGACCATAAAATCAGCCTTAGAAAATTAAGATAGACGATTTGATACGAACGACTCCAACTCTATTGGTATACAACATTAGATAGATTAAGGTTGACCATTATATACAAACATCTCTTGTTCTCCTGCAGTTCGACCATAAATAGACAGAGGTCAACCATTCGACATAAACAAGTTTGGGTCGATTGGAGTTTGGCCCTAGATAGACTAAGGTTGACCACTTTATGCTAGTGGCTCCAACTCGGTTCCAGTATACCTTAGTTAGACTAAGGTTGACAATTCTAAGAAAACGACTTGATGTAAACCCTTAAAGGTTTGTAGGATTTAGTCCAATCCAAAAAGAGATGAAGATTGTATTTCCAAAGAGAGAACATAAGTGGGTGCAACCAAGGAAGCCATGGGAACCATGACGCTTACAGAAAAGTAGAAACAAGACATGAACAAGTATTGGAAACAAGAAAACTTTAAAGAAACAAAACATGAAATGGATTAAGGTAAAAGATGAGATGAACACGCCACCTTCAGGTTGAAGCCTTTCAGGATGAGTGAAGGAGGATCCTCCACTTGAGAAAGCTTCTCAAGATAAGAATAAAAGAAAGAGTAGAGACAAAAGCTCAAAACCCTCACACAATTCACAAAAGAAACTCTTCTTTATTCAACTTGTGATTTTACAAAGGAGAGCACTCCTATTTATAGCCATGGAATTAGGCCAAATAAGGAGTCTCAAAAGATAAAAAGAGTAAACTAAACTAATCAAGGTTAACTACACTTAACTATGTTTAAGCTAAAAATCCCTTGAAATTAGGAAGATGCATTAGGTAGTTTCTAGGATACATGAATGTAACGATTACTCTAGGATGCATGTACATAGAAGAATCCACTAGGTAGTTACTAAAATGCAAAGAATGTAATGATCACAATACATGTACTTATAAAAGTCTAGATTCTATGAATGTGTCTTGAAACTTGAAGAGTCAAAGATGACTTAAGTAGCCTATGTGAGGTGCTTGTGCAAACTTAAACTTTCAAAAGACACTTATAATTTAAGACCAATTTTCTCAAGTTTCGACTCTCAAGTTTGTACTTTTCTCAAGTTATTTCTAATTTTTATAATTTACACAAATTTATATTTCTAATTTGTTCCTCCAAAAGCTTTAAGACTCTTTCTCTCTTTATTTCTTCATCTACATCTTCATTTGTCACACTTCTTTTATTTACTCTTCATGTATTCTCTTCTCTTTCTTCAACAAGTTCTTTCTCATTCTCATATGTATCACAACTTCAACTCAGTTAGTGTTCCGGCTTAGATAGACTAAGGTCAACCATTCGATGCGAATGACTCTAGCTTGGCTTGATGGAAGAAGGTCCAGGAAAGGTTCTATCACCAGAGCCATGGCAAGACACATAGAGGATCAATGGGAGTCAAAAGCACTAGTGCAATTCAAAATGCTAACAAACTTGATTCATTGTGAAAAATTGTAAAATTTGTAAACATAGAATAGGTTCATTTGTTGTAAATAAATACCTTAGGCGCATTAGGGTTAGGGTTAGATTTGCACCTAGGGTTAGGGTTAGCAAAACTTCATGAGAGCTTGCCACTTGTCACCACGACAATTAAAGCTTGAAGTGCAATGTAGGGTTATTAGACTTGCTCCACATGCTAGGGTGAGGGTATCTAGCATGTGAAGCAAGCTAGGGTTAGGGTAGCTTCTTCCATACGCTACCTAGCTTAGCTTCTTCCACAAACTTTTCTCCATCATCCTTCTCTAGAAATAGATGTATTGGCCAAATGTAAAATAGTTGGATTCACAATAATGCTACTAAAAATTTTTCAGCATTAAGCTCTTCTTTGAGTTCTCTCCTTGAGATAGACTTAGAAAAACTCTTGATAGTTGGCCTAACATTTATCATGAATCCTAATCCACCTAGTTCACCATTTCATTGCACAGCTTCCTCCACACACTTCATTGTTCACGCCTACTCCACAGAACAATTTTCATTCCTTATTGCTTTTGCATCTTCAAGGAGCTTTCCTTCTCTATTTCAATCGGTGCAAAGCTTCTCCAAGGCTTTTCTTCATCATGTGGAGTTCATTGAAGCAAAAGCACCAAGGAAGCTCTCCAAACAAAACTCTCATTTCTTTATCTCTTTTCCTGTTTTCCTTATCTCTTTTTCTATTTTATTTCTCTTTTCTTCTATTATTTTCTTCATCCCTTTCTTTTTTATTTTTTCAATCATTCTACTGAACATATATTTAAGGTTTATCTCCTTTTGTTGGTCCCTCATACTACCATGTACACTAGAGTGATTAGTATGATTACTCATTTTTATTAAAAACGTTTTTCATAAATATTCAAAAGTTTTCAGAAATGGTTGTTTAGAGAAGTTTTCTGAACATAAAAGATGTTGAAGGTTTACTAAGTACACTTATAAGAAAGAGAGGTGAGTAATAAGTGGACACACTAAGTACTAAGTCTTTCCTTCAAAGTTTTCCCTAGACCACTTTCACAAACATTCTTTATAAAAAAACTTCAAAAAGGTTTTCCAAGTGTGTGTACAAAGACTCCTAAAGACCAAAAGAAGGTCATTAATCATTCAAGAGATTTTACCTAGTCTTGCCACAAATATAAAAAACGACATGGTAAAAAAAATTAAAACTAAAGGCAAGTAAAAATAAATTAAACTAGATGTGTCCTATGTGAAAGTTCAAGTGATACTTGTAAGCCTTTTGAAATATTTTCAAAAGTCTAAAATGAAACTATTACAATGTCTAAATTGGGAGATGAGATTGTTTCAAAGACATTTTCTCAAGACATCTAAGAAAAAGAAATTACAAAGCAAAATTGTTACACAAAATTCATGACAAAAATAAGTTACAAATTTAGAACAAGATTAGCCACATGTATTAGTTATAGATTTTTGCATTTGCGATTGAGGATTTTGTCACTAATTTGCCTTTGATGCTTTTGTTGGCTTTTATCTTTATGTTTTTGGTCCAGTAGCCAATGGTATTTTCTCTTAAGTGCTTCCACTCCTTAAAATGTTGTTTTCTTTCTCCAAAAGTCTTCTTAACAATAGCCTCCAAAAATTTCTTCTACCAACACCTAGAAAGCTACCTTTAAAAGAAGTGGGTTTCTTTCAATATTCAAGAGAAGTGTTCAAATATTTTCAAGTAGAGTTAGAAGAAACAAATCAATAAAAGTAGAATTTGAAGAGGATAACTTTCCATTAAAATATTATATATGGCAAAACTCTAAGAATTTCAAATGAAGACAAGAAAAAATTAATACAAAATTTAAGAAAAGGCACGCAAAATGAACCTATGAAATAATTTTAGATTAAGAGTGATAAAACCAAAAGTTAAACAAGTTCAATTATAAACAAATGAAAAATACAACTTCAATTATGAGTGAAAATTAAACAAGCAAGTTCACTCAAAGATGCTTCATATACAAATCAAGTCATGTAATAAACTAGAAATGTAAGTTTATGCATGATCACAGTCGTTTCACGAGTAAATTAAAACAATTCTTGTGTTAACCGCATAACACAATGCTAGACTGTCTAACACCAAAGAGAAGATAGTATAGATAAAAGAAAGTTAACTCCAAGTTGTTTCCCAACGAAACTAAGAAAAATTAATAATAATAGTAAATGAAAGGAGGATTTTGTAGATTGTTGTGTAAGAAATTAAAATAGATGATTTAAAAATAATAAATAAAATATGTTGACTCTCAAGTTCTTTCACAACAAATTCTTTGTTTGTTTTCTTAAAATTGTTATCCTTCAATTTTCTTCATAGATTTTAACTTAATCAAACAAACATAAATCAAAATGAAACAAAATCTTATCATCAAAACAAACATCTACTGATATATTCAATATATCACCTCATCTCTAAACGTCTACTCAATGAGAAGTATATCTATTACCTCTTAACTAAGCATACAAGAAATTCATTAAGATTAAGTAAATTAACCAAGAACTCTAATTAAGGAAAAACAATTGAATTCTCAACAAACATAAAAAGAAATTCCAAAAATAGTTTTCAAAAAGACCAATAATAAAGCATAATTGTTATAGAGAATGTAAAGAAGAAAACTTTATTGAATAGAAATCTCAAAATTCATTCTGAAATCACAAGAGAATCAATCAAGGGAGTTTAGCCTTCCATGAGAAAGATGAAAACAAAATAATAACAGAAGAAAATATAAATAGGGTTTATGCCATGCGACACTACAACCGTCTGTTATCTATGTCTTCTCCGATCTCTATTTATAATTTCCTTCTCTTCACGAAATCAACTCAAATTTAATTCTCATATATTATTCTTACAATTATTAGAAGTTTCCTTATATGTCACAAAATATCTTCGTAGAATTCAGATACAAATTTTTGTCTCATATATCATTTTGGTAATTATCAATTGTTTCCATCTTTATCACATATTAACTTGCATATATATCTTTTTAGATCTGTAGCAGGAGATATTTCAAAATATTTGAAGGATATTTTCTCTAGATAAAGTAAGAATTGTAGAAGACTATCTTTGTAGAAAATTTGAAGAATATATATGCATAAGATTTGATTGAATTTGTAACTCATATAATCTCTGCAAATAATTAAAAACAATAAAGGTAAGAGAATATACTTAAAATTCAAGTTTAACCGATGATATCTATTAAGTTTCAATTAATCCTGATTGGGTAAAACAATGGATTTATTCTCAATTATAGTATAAGAAAATCATGGTTAAATTCTAAGTGTGAATAAAAATATACTCATCAATGTATCTAAGAACGTGGTTTGTATTGTGAATTGTCCTGTTCTTTTTTTCTTTTCGCCTCTACATGATTAGGACAAAACCTATTAAATTTTTCTTTCTAGAATTTTGTTTTCAGTTCATGAGGCCATATATTTCATTTTTATACATTCAATTTTGTAACAATTCACAACCTAGATCGAATTCTACTCCAATTCAACTAGCAAATGTACAAGTTATGTTCAATTAAGCAATTTAACTCAAAGTTTGAAAGAAATAACTCATGCAAATCTCTACAATCAATGTTTATATGTTTAAATAATGCATTCATTTTGCAACCAAATTCTCATTCAATTCAAAGTAAAATTTGCAAGAGGCAAGAGGCTCTATATATAGATGTTGAAGCCCTCTTGAGCTTCATGAATCTAGGGATGTGAGATTAAAATTACAAATGAAAAGCCAACTACACGTATGAAGAAAAATCGGCACACCAATACTTGAATGTCCCTGATTTAGCAAAATTACGTGATTTTAAGCCTTTATATATGCTTAGGCTTGGATGTAAAGTCAATATCGTGTACTCTCCTTAATTGGTCGTGTCTTGACTAGGATGTGTAGGGTTGACCTTTAAACGAAGTCTAATTGAAAGCTCACTAATACATTTTTTAGGGTTACATCTCTACAACTTATAAGAAAAAACTAGTTCTATTTCTATACATTTTTTTTACTAGACTAAAGAGAGGCAGGGGGATTCTAATGCTCAATATTCCAAGGAATGAAAGTTTTCTCCTTCTTGACTTCTTCTCCTCAACCCTTATAGTCAAAGGTGGTTTAAAAAATATAATTATTTAAATATTAAAACTAAGTTTGAACAATTAACTAATTCAATTAATAACTAAATCGATTTATATGAATTAAAGATAAATATGGTTTAATTTAATTCATATTCAATTCTCAAATTAAGATTTGTCTCGATTAATATGAGATAATGATTGCATCAACAATTTTAATTTTTCAAATTAACTCAATGTGGTTATAATATAAATATAAATCCAGTTATCACATATAAAAATATTAAAATTCAACGCATTGTCTTGTTTTCTCTTAATAATATATATTACTCTTTTAATCTTAACCTCATCACTTTAATTAAAGCAATAATAACTTTCATAATTATGTCCAAGATAAATTATTAGTGAGACTCCCAACATATATGTGTTAGATACACTTTCTGTCAATAAAAATTGTGCTTTAACGCACTTCCGCTAACCTTATCCAAAAGGGCTCAACTCTTAGATTATTAAGAAACAAAGAGTCACAAAAATATAATATTGTTATCGCTTTCAAGTTTAAAATGGTGTCATCCACGAATAAAATAAAATGAAAGCCGATAGGGATGTAGCTTAGATGTTTTAATCTTGAATTTGGATAAAATCTTCTTTTATGAAAAGTAATCGAACAAAACTAAATTATTAACAAATTTCAAATATTTATAGATGGAACAACAGATTATATATGTTTTATGACTTTGAACAACTTTTACCATTATGAAAAAATGAAGAAAAAATTAATCATTATATGGTATGTTATTTATGCTTTAATATTTTATTTAACTTTTTAAGAATAATCATAAATTGAAATTAAATAAAGCGAACTATTAATTATAACCCCTTAATTATTATTAAACATGATTATAACTTTTACAGAATACTTTTAAATTATATTAAATATATAATTATTAATTAAAATTATCAATTTTTTTGTATTTAAATAGAAAAGCAAAAAAAATTTCCAGATTAGAGTTACACTTCCAGAAAGTCGAATGTAGATCGATTTTCCGGTGCGGCCATGGGCACTGGGATCGATTTTCCCAGGTTTATCTGTGTAAATATTCGGTGGTTATTTATTTTTTTTCTAAAAAAATTGGGTATATTAAGGTAAAAGAATCATGGTTATAGAGTAGAGACATACGTAAAAGAATAACCTGCGTGCCAGCTCATCCTATGGGTCCACTTTCCCAATTTCGTCGCTCTGTGTGTTTCTCTTTCTCTCTCCTCTGCCTCTGCTTTATCTATTTTTCTTCCACCATATCAGGATCCTCCTCTTCCTACGATCACAAAACCGAAAACACGAGCACCCGGAACAAGAAGAAGAAGAAGAAAAAGAGGAAGAAAAAGGGCTTCTTCAGTTGGTGAATGATCAGAGATGGGGGTCTTACAGGAGAAGCTGTCATCGTTCTACAAGAACCGGTGGCTGGTGTTCGTGGCCGCAATGTGGTTGCAGTCGTGGGCGGGTATCGGCTACCTCTTCGGGAGCATATCGCCGGTCATCAAGAGCTCCCTCGGCTACAATCAGAAGCAGCTCGCCATGTTGGGTGTGGCCAAGGACCTCGGCGACGCCGTCGGCTTCATGACGGGGTTGCTCTGTGAGTTGTTACCCATCTGGGGTGCTCTCCTTGTCGGTGCTTCTTTGAACCTCATCGGATATGGCTGGGTCTGGTTGGTTGTAACAGCTCAAGTTCCAGTTTTGCCTTTGTGGGCTGTGAGTTTCGCTCTTCTTCTTCTTCTTGTTCCTTGTTTGGATTTTTACTTCTTTATCATTTCTGGATGTGATGGTGATCATGTTTTTTGATTTGGAGGAGGGCGTTGTCTTGTTACTATCAATCTTGACATATTGTTTTTCTCTCTCTCTCTGTTTTTTCTTTGAAATTGGGTTTGAAGCAACTCGATTATATGGAAGTGGATAAGCCCAGTTCCATATACTGTTTTGGATTTCCCTGAATCAGATAATTGATGTTTTGTGCAGCTTTAAATTTACCATGAGGCATGAACATGAAAAGTTTTATTTCTGAATTTAATGTTTGTTTCTGTACGTGTTTCTTCTACCCATCATTTCCTTTGATTCGTTGATCCCGGTTTTCGTGTTAGAATCAACCGTAATAACATTTTTTTTTTTTTTCTAATCTTACTGAGTGAAGTGGGTTTCGTGGATCGTTGGACGTCATTCGGTTTGATTCCTCTTATTCTGGGAATTCTGTTATGAAAAGGTTGAATTTTAACATGTCGTTAATGTCGGTACGTATGGGTTAAAATATAAGCTTTTGGGTAAAAGAATGTGCGTAATAAAGGGCTGTTTCTTTGTTTGTTGAACTTGAAAAGTGAGAGGACACGGTTGTTGGCCGAATCGAATAGCTTTGTACTTTAGAGACTCATCCTTTTATGTATGAATATTCCATTTATACCCTGTCAATGCTCAATATTTGTTTGGGGAGATTTCCCTTTCTCATCTGTTTGCTCATCTGTTTTTGTTTTTATTTCATCTTTTTTCTGTTTTTGTTTTTTCCATGAACATCACTATACCAGCGTGATGACGGGTCACCGTCTGCTCTTAAAATTATGAAACGTAGTATGAAATATGTGGCACGTTGCCACTAGGCACAAGAACATTGTCGAAAGGTTTTGCACGATACTAAACGCTTAATTAATGAAACTTCAGCCTACTAAATTTGGCTGTGAGCTGTCTCCCATATGAACGAACATGTGATGTGATGCCAAAGCTTGGCCAGATTTTCTAACAATTAGTACAAAGAGATAACTTATATAATTGATCTACCTTTTGGTTTTTTATTCTATTCTTCCTTTTGTTTTGTTGTTTGTTCTTTGATGTGCTGCTCTTTGGAAAATGTGTATGCATTAATTTTTAGTAACGGAAAACATAGTTGCTGTGTCATATTTCTTTATGATATGTATCAAACTTGCAAAATACTACTTGAAATTGAAAAGTTGTTTTATAAATACAGAGTTTGGACCGTAATAATGACCTTGACTAAGAAGGGAGGGAGGAGATGAGCTTATCCCCGTAGTATTGATGTGTAAATAGTTTGGATGTTTCAGGAGCTTCATTTAATGAAAATATGCATCACTCCCGTCAACGTTTTATGATGAAAATATACATTTAATAACAATATAATCATAAGAAATCAGCATAGTACCTTTATTTCTTCAAGAGATGTATTTATTGGCCATAATACCAAGTGATGAATGGTTATTGTCATGCAGATGTGTGTTCTTATCTTTGTGGGAACAAATGGTGAAACCTACTTTAACACAGTTTCTCTGGTGTCTTGTGTACAAAATTTCCCCAAAAGCCGGGGTCCTGTGGTGGGAATTCTGAAGGGCTTTGCTGGGTTGAGTGGTGCAATCTTGACACAGATATATGCATTGTTTCATGCCCCTAATCAGGCATCATTAATATTCATGGTTGCTGTTGGTCCATCATTGGTAGGAATAGGCCTTATGTTCCTTGTTAGGCCTGTTGGGGGTCACAAACAAGTTCGGCCATCAGATGGAAAATCCTTCACATTTGTGTATGGTGTGTGCCTCCTATTGGCTGCTTATTTGTTGGGAGTCATGGTTGTCCAGGATCTAGTTGAAGTGAGTGAAACTGTAATCTCTATATTCACAGTTGTTCTCTTGTTGATCCTTGTTATCCCAATTGTTATTCCCATTATATTGACTTTTGGCCCCGAGCAAAGAAATCCAGAAGAAGAGTCCCTTCTTCCAGAACCACAGAATAAAGATCCAGGGAAATCTCAGTCAGATTCTGATGAAGTAATATTGAGTGAGTTGGAAGATGAGAAGCCTAAGGAAGTGGACATGCTCCCTGCATCAGAGAGGCAGAAACGTATAGCGCACCTACAACAAAGACTGCTCCAAGCAGCTGCAGTAGGAGCAGTGAGGGTTAAGAGGAGGAGGGGACCACACAGAGGGGAAGATTTCACCTTGATGCAAGCATTGATCAAAGCAGACTTTTGGCTTCTTTTCATTTCCATGATCATGGGTTCTGGATCCGGGTTGACTGTAATTGACAATCTGGGTCAGATGAGCCAATCTCTAGGATATGACAATGCACATATATTTGTCTCCATGGTCAGTATTTGGAACTTCCTTGGCCGTGTTGGAGGAGGTTACATATCTGAGCTTGTTGTGAGGTAAAAAACCAGTTTTTACACTCATTGCTTACGAAGCAGTTATTCTAAAAGTCAATAATTTTACTGTACATAAACATGCAATATATATATTTATGTGTTAGATGTCTCCTTAACATCTAATTTAATTTCAAATCCCATCATGGTTTTTCTTGAGCAGAGATCATGCGTTTCCAAGACCAATTGCATTGGCTGTATTTCAACTCATTATGACTGTTGGGCATCTTTTCATTGGTATGGGATGGCCAGGAGCAATGTATGTTGGCACTTTACTGGTTGGACTTGGTTACGGGGCTCATTGGGCAATTGTTCCGGCCACTGCCTCTGAGCTGTTTGGTCTGAGAAACTTTGGTGCACTGTACAATTTCATTACTCTGGCAAACCCTGCAGGAACACTGGTCTTCTCTAGTCTCATTGCCAGCACCATCTATGATTCTGAAGCAGCGAAACAACATCCCCAAAGTATGGGATCATTGCTGTTGCATTTGCCAAATGCTGCTGAGTCTCTCAAGTGTGAAGGTAGCGTATGCTTTTTCCTAACTTCCATGATCATGGCAGCATTATGCGTTCTTGGAGCAGGCCTATGCTTGGTTCTAGTGTTACGAACAAGGATTGTTTATTCCAACCTATATGGAAAAACTTCTTCTAGTAGACTTCGATTATGAGAGAGTTTGGACTTACTTTGGTGTCCTATAGTTTTGAAATTACTGTTGCCGATTTTACTTCAAGAAAGATTGAAGATGCTGAACCAAGCATTTGATTTGAAGCTTTCTCTCTGGTGTGGAAAGCTGAAGAAGGGAAATTTTACTCAAAACAAAAGGAGAAAAAAAAAAAAGGAAAAAACAAAGTGTGTTGTCCAATACCTCCTACCGCATGGCTTTGTGCACTCTGGTCCATTTTTGTTGTTATAATATTCTTTCCTTTGCGAGTAAAAGTTTGATTGGCGTTAAATTTTGACACTATTCGGTTTCTACTATTATTTCCCACTTATTTGGTTGCTAGGGAAAAAAGAAAAAAATGTTATCATTTGTTGTAGTGCTAAGTGCCAAGATTATTATGTATTGTCTTTTATTAAAAAGTTTACCCTGAACACCCCCAGAAGCTCAAGAGGTGAAGGCTTTTTTAATTTTGACAATTTTTTAATGGCAGCATCTGACTTTCTGAAAAAAAAAAGGTTGTCTGAGAATCATAATCTTATTTTACTTCTGACAACTAGATCTATCGACAATAGCTGCATCTTACACTGCAAATAACGGGTGCAATTGTGTTTAAAAATAATAACCATCTTAACACGTACTGACAAATATTTACTATTTCAAATAGGATTATATTCATTGATGTGTTTACGATAATAAAACTGTTTTTTCTTCACACTAACATCTGGTATGGTTTAGAAGTTACACATCTTAATAGTCTATAAACAGAGTTATTCAATTCTTAAAGATGTAATAATTCGGATACGCTTTTAGTATTATAAATCTATGTTTCTTAAAACTTATTATAGCCCATATTATTAGTAATAACCTTTTTGTTTAACAATTTATCTTATCTTAAATTTATCTACTTGAATTAAATTTATCTAGTTCGAACCCTAGGTCTTTATCTCTTTATTTTGTAAGTGATATCATTGGGTGATTTTTCATTCGTCTTTAAATTTAGTAAATTAAAAATAAATTCTTGAAAGTATAATTCTTTTATCACGTAGGTGGATTCTAGTTAACTAACACTTATACGTGTCATATTAAATTATATCCATATTGTGATCTCATTAGGGACAAATTGAAGAGTTTTAAAATTACAATTTTACTTTATTTGAGTAAAATAAATAATTTCATAAAAAAATTATTACCGTTACAAATATGAGTAGAAATAGGTGAATAACATATGACCTAACTTGTCAAAGATCTGACTCAACATATTTATTAAAAAAAAAAGTTAAGTTTAAACATTTTGAAAAAGTTTATTTTAACTAAATATCATGCTTTAGGCTTTAGAAGAGGTTGTTAGATAAGGCGGGTTAGCTTATATAATAATAATAATATATATTTTAGATACAATACATATTATATAAATAATATATATATATATATATATATATATATATATATATATATATAATTACTAAAATTATTATTAATTACTTTTGATAATAATTATTAATTAAAATATTCTGAGATGTTCCACTCCTAGTTACAAGTATTTCCTCTGTTTTATATAACATATTATTCCCTCATAAAAATACTAAATACAACATGAGAAGGAATGAAAGAAGTCTCATGAAAATTGTTATGGACAAATATTTCCTTCTAAAATATTAAAAATATTTGAATTTTTTTCTTATTTAAAATTTAATTAAAAAATATTTGGTATAAAAACCAAATTAAAATCACATGTAATTTTTTTATATGTTTTATTTTTTTAAGAGCCCCAAAATGAAATATTAATATGATGTTTAACTTAGCATATTTTATTTTTTTAAGAAAATTTTCGTAAATAATAAAAATAAGCATACAACAACAACAAGTATAACAATAATAATAGATAAAGAACGAAGAAAAGGAAAAAATAGACACACTTATTTCAATACAATATATTCTTAACCAGCACATTAGATAAAAAGACCCAAAACAAAATTTGTGGCTCTAACTTCAAACTCAAAAAGTGATAAAAAAAAATTAAGCAAAAAATATAAAATCTATAGTCTTATGCTTTACTCAAACTTTTCTTTAGATTAAAAGTGTCAAAATAAATCGCTAAATTCAATCCCATTTGATTTAATAAATCAAATGTAAAAGAAAAAAAGAAAAAAAAAACGCTATGGTTTAACCTAATTGAGTCTATTAGATTTTTTCTTTGCAAAAAAGTTTCTCCTTTCTTTTTCTACATTTTATTTTTATATATTTAGACAAAATGGAGTATCCACAAATTTCTATATATTAATCATTTGAATTTTTGTGGGGCCACGCAAATTCCCATCACCATCAGCACATACATGTTCTGCTAAACAAAAAGCCATAGACATATACTAACGGTCAGTATTTTCTTAACGTTAAAATCCACATTTTGTTTTATAAATAAGCTACAACATTATACATGCAAACCCCACAACATGCAAGCAAGCCGTATTTATGTACTACTTATTGTACAACATTTGATACAATTTTTTAACATAATGTATATGATTAAATCATTGAAGGAATTAAATTAACTTATTTAATATGTAAAAAGAAATATAAATGAATGTAAGATTAATATCTTTGTGTGATTAATGGAATCCCAAAAACAAAGATCACAGGAGGGGATGGACCTAGCCAGAAAAACTTTGATGGAATTGAAAAATAAAATAATTCATTGTATAGAGGAAGAACGTGGACAATGACTAAGCAAAGGGTACAACAGGAAGACACCTGTGAGAGCCACACATCTACATGCTTATCATAATCATAATATAATGATAATGAATATACGCAGAAAAAATGAAACAAAGTTGGCCCAAGAATCAGCCAAGTTGCCTAGTGCATGAACTTAGCTAAGTTGTACGCTTCAGTACTGATCCGTGTTGACCAGCCATTCATTTTTTCTCTCAACTCTGCAAGTTGGTGTGTGATCAATCATTAAGATGTGAAAGACAAACACACTCTAATAGTTAGAATGTTAGCTCATTCTATACGTAATTTTACATTTCACATAAATAACTAACTAAATATGCACTTAAATTCCTAAAATCTATTTTTCTTATTTTACATTTTATCTGAATTTCTGTGATTACATTTTTTACTGAAAGTAAAGTGAGTTGCTTTTCATCAGTTTTTACAGTCTTATTAGCGACTTATTTTTTCTAGTCTTTTAAATGCTGGATAACGTATGAAAAGATAAACTTATTTTGGTGATGTGTTATTTATATCAATTGAAACTAAGAGAAAGAGCTGTTCTTAGCATTATTATTAGACACATAAACACTAGTAGATTTAGGTTTAATTAAAGAATGACCAGTAAATTTACTTACCATTATACCTACATCTTCAGTTGGCTTCATTTTAATTAGTGATTTCTTTTAAAACTCATCATTGTTCCTACAAGCAAAAGTATTAATAAACACTACTTTATTTTGTACAAATATCTTCCACACTTTAAAATCAATTCTAAAAGGTGGAAAGTGATAATTAACAACACAAGTTAACCATAATACAAATTGATAAGGCAAGAAGGCGACAACCTTAAATAGTCTGAGTAATAGTTGATTAAGTTATAAGCATTAAATTTGTATATAATTACGTTAGAAACTAATTAATTTAGAACCTAATGATGACTAAAGTTTTGGTAACTATTTTTAGAAATCAATTATCTTAATTTAATTGATTATTTAATTCAGTTATTATTTTTATTTTATAGTTATTTAGTAATCAAAACTTAATTTGATTATTACTTTAATTACAATTAACAATCATTTTATTTGATAACTAAAAATTAATCTTTAAATAATTCTTTTCTTATAGTATAAATATTAGGAGATTTAGGTTTAATTAAAGAATGACGAGTAAAATTACTTACAATTATACCTGCATCTTCAGTTGGGTTCATTTTAATTAATGATTTCTTTTAAAACTCATCAGTGTTCTTACTAGCAAAAGTATTAATAAACACTATATTTTATTTTCAGCAAACATCTTCCACACATTAAAATCAATTCTAAACGGTATAAAGTGATTATTATCAACACACGTTAACCATAATACAAATTGATAAGAAGGCGACAACCTTCTTATCAAACTTATTTCGGTTCATGTAGCAAATTATAACATTTCCAAGATAGTAAAATTATATTTTTATAATAAAATATTTAATATTTTACGAGTTGGATAATTTAATATTTTGAAAATAAATTAACAGGTCTTCAAGAAAAAAATTAACAGGATAATTTAAATAAATGAAGTAGTTTAGCCTTATAAGAAATTTACCTGCTCATCGATGAACACGTGAAAAGGAGATACCTTAACTTCATGAAGTTGCTCAACTAGATGATTATGTCTTCAAGAAAAACCATCAAAAAGTCCATATTTTTCAAGTCTCTTATGCTCAAGGAGATAATAATTTTGCTAAGCAAATATTCACTTTTTGGACATAAGTTAAAAATCAGACTTTACTACCTTGGAGAACACATCTTTCATTGTAGGAATTTTGGGTTGCACGCAAGGATGTGGATAACTTGGAAGAAACTTCCACATTCCAGATTTACATCATTTTCTAATTCAATTTTTAAGCTAATATTGGATGTAATAAACCCTAACTTTATGTAGTATTCTTTATATTAGTATGTATTTTTTCCAATGCCCCTGTGTTCTACTTTAATGCTTCACCTGAGTATGACTTGATAATCTATATTTTTGTTTAAGTCTCATTGTGTTGAAAAAATGTTTTGGAATCTATATAGACCTAAGATTGAACAGTGAAAAGGTTTCACAGTAGATATAATATTTTGTTGCGTGATCATTCATATTGTAGTTGCTCTTCTTGCAAATATTGTATTAAAAAGAAGTTAGAAATTAGTAATTTTTAGATTTAGGTTTGGAATCCAAAAATTAACAAACTCAGGTTTGATTAAACTACCAGTACTGTGCAAATAAAAGGATTATGATAAAAATTAACTCAGGTTTGATTAAGCTACCAGTTTAAAGAAAAGGATTATGATAAAAATATATATTAAAGTCTAAAAAGATATTAGGTCGAGTTTGTTAAATTCTACTTGGATGATATCTTTATATCATTATTAATTATTTCCTATGCTTGCAAGTTATTTGGAATAAATTTGAAATTTGTTAATTGAATCATTTTTAAACTTAAAACAAACGTTCTGTTTTGATAAAGTGAGAGAATCAACAAAGGAACTTCAGAAATTCCAAATTTAAGGAATTGATTTAGAATATTTTTTAGAATTCAATATATTAAATGATGAAATTTGTATGTAGATAATCATGAAAAAAAAAAAACCCAGAAAAGTGAGATAGATAAAGCTGAATCTCAACTTTTCTTATCATTGTGAGATTTCAACTTTTTTATTATTTTCTTTTCATTAATCTTATAACTAAATATCACATTAATTCAATAGACTTGCTTAATAAATTCTAATATATCGTGTGGAAGGAAGTAAAGAAGCATTTAGAAATTACTAATGACATACATAACATACATTTCACCTAGAATATTCAACTTGAATATTTCAAATAGAAGTAACAACAAAACAAAGAATAAGAAACACAAATATTTTTAGTAGAGTTAAACTTTGAGTGTCACCTTCCATTTAAAGTGTAGAAAAATGGCAGCAATCTTCATGGGTGGATCATACTATAATACTATCTAGCATTCAAAATTGATTTGATGCAGTTGAATTAAGTATAAGCATGCTAACAACATGCAAAGATGCCATAATGTTAGATCAATAAAAACTTGACTCTTGGGGAGTCAAAATGTCCAGATGCACTTCATGCACTCTGACTTTAATTCCCACCCTTCTTTATAGCTGTAGTATTTTAACTTTTCTTCATCTTTTTTTAATTTCACATATTAGTTGTCTTGCTGCGGATAAGATATATATAACTATTACTCTCCAATATAATTCAAACATATGTCCTAAGTAGTTCATATGTTTCAACACTCATTAGAACACTCACACACACACTCTCTCTCTATATATACATATTTATATTTATCTATGTATCTATTATATATTGACGTGTTGAAAATTGTTGAATTATGCATGAGCTCATTTATTGTCATGTTCATTTGGATTTGTTATAATGATCCACGAGTGATAAAGGTGCAAGTGGCCATGCCATGCTAACGTTACTTGTCTTTCTACGTCATGCGCATAACCATCCAAACCTTATTCAATACTGAAATCATTGTTATTAAACTATGCACTGTTTAGATTCCATCTCATAGTTAACTCGTGCTCAGCAGAAAAAGAAAAAAGAATAGTTAACTCGTTTTTCAAACAGAATGAGTAAGTTGTATTGATCCAAGTTTAAAAGAAAAATCATATTACAACTTTATATATATATATATATAACATCACATTAATTAATAGTAGCTATAATACTTTATTTATGTAGCAAGATTAATGAGGTTAATGTCGTAATTTTTTTAAATATGTAGAAATAAAATATATTTGATTCTTTTAAATTTTTAAAAAGTTTAATATAGGTATCAAATAACCAAAGTAACAAAATAATTTGAGTCAACAAAAACCATATTCTATATCACTTATTAAAATTGCATGAGGGTATAAATTGATTCTCCTGATTTTGAAAATTACACAAAAATGAGGCGTGAAAACCGTCTTTTCAAAAAAAAAAAAAAACAACTTTTTCTCAAACATCTTTTTTTCTCATTTTGAGGCTAAACAAAACAAACTCGAATAGTGGGACACAAAATAATTAAGACATATGTAATTATCTCATATTTCTTTAAATTAAACATCCAAATATACAAAGAAGAAGACTTGTATGAGTGAGACGGAATCAAATCTCAATTAGAGGTTTGAATTTTTTTATTTTTTTTTCATTTGTAGATTTTAAAAACAATGAATATATATAGTTTTTAAACAAAAAAAATATCAAACAAATTTTTTTATTATTGGTTAAAATTGATTAAAAAGGTAATAATAAAAAAGTTTATTAAATGAAAATAAGATTTACCAAAATCAATTTTTTTCATAAAATGACAATAATAGGGTGTATTATATGCTATAAAATACTAAACATAGAACATCACAATCAGGTTGAGTGTAAAGTAATGAATTATGGTTTAATTCTCTATTGTTAGAAATGTTGATAATATTCAATAACTAACTTAGTGTCTGAAAGCAGAATTGTGTATAATAAATATCACAACAATGCATGACAAGGAATTAATAAAGATGAGCCGAATCTTTTGAAAAAGAAACTGTATAAAATGGAAGTAAGTTGCGCAAAAATGCATTTAAAAAGAAGAGGAAGAAAGTGCATATCATATATTTCCATGTTAATTATACACTTCCAAAAAGTAATCCATTTTAGTGTGCGTGGCAGAAGCAGTGTTAATTAGTGAGAAAAGTAGTGGCACAGGCAGTTTTAATTTTTGTGGAAAAAGATAATTGGGTTTGGCATGATTAAGAAATTGAACTCTGTGGATGCCAGAAAATGAGAAAATTGAATTTATAATGTTTGGGTCCTCCTTTCCTTTTCTGGAGTTCTAACTTGGCTCCAGCTATCATTTTGTATCTTTCGTTTGTAAAAGTAAAATAGAAAAGAGATACCGATAGAGACATGCCACTTCCACTAGCTAGTACTCCACTTACTTCTCACACTTCATCAAAATGGACATTCAGCTCATGAGACAAGGATATGATCAACAACATGATGTAATTAACCCCAATCCCCTACAAGCTTTGTTGGATTTCACCCATTTTCTAAATCCATGCCCATCCATAATAACAGTAATCATCTTTCTACCAAAAAAAAAAGAAAGTGCTTTACTAGTAGAATTAGAGTTAAGTAATAAATCATCACAGAAATTCAACTCACTAGCATAATATTATATATTTAAAAATAAATTAAGAACAGATAGATCCAACAATCTTAATAAAATAAATTCTTATAAAATCGATTTATAAAATAAATTTTGAATTTATTTATAAACTATTCAAACACGTTAAATAAAATCTCCAACACATTAATAGAATTAAAAGTTTTAAGAATTATATAGCAAAAAGTGAAAAGAACTATTGTAAATGCTAGATAATCACATAGCTTGGTTTTGTCACATAGCTAGTTATCCTAGTTAGCATCAATTGAGCCACACCCCACGCTAGAACTGAATCATTGACCAGGTGCAATTCAAAATCAACCAATTTGGACTGAATTTGATTCACTACTTCTTACTGGTGTGTTCAATCTGGTCAATGTTTTGGTGATTGTATGCGCGTGTTTTTTTTTTTTTTTTCTTTAGAGTGTGGTGGGGACTGTATATTTATAGTGAGAGTGGTGTGTGTATATATAAAAGAATCGTAGAGTTTGGTCATTATCTATCATTAATGCTATTGTCGAATTGTCCAAGTAGTTATGTGCCTGAAACAACTTAATTAGCTGTAACCAGTACCAAATCTGTGATGATTTTCCTATGGGCCAAACAAAACCACAACTCTTGAGTTTGTGAAAGGAAAACCACCCATAGGACTAAAACCATGGGTCAAAGCCGTTTAGTGCAATTTGTATGCAACTGTATTGTGTGGAATGAGATAAGTTCAAATCCTCTTACACCTTTTGAATTATTTTTGTCTCCCCTAACTAAATAGGACTAGTTTTGGCATCCAAGATCCTCAATTTCCTCCTCTTACCAAATGGATCCTATTGCCAAACATAAAATATATGTGTGTGCATCACTACTTTTTTCGCATTTCAATAATAGAATGTAGTCAATGTCGCCTTCTCTCTCTTGGTGTGATGTAATATTATATTATATTATACATTATGTAGGAATGAATTGGACAAAGTGAAATGGGTTGGGATATGGGAATGAAGACAAATATTATCAAATTAAATTCTTTTTCATGACCCTACGTTGATGTAATTCCATTCATCTGCAAGTTTCCCTGGTGTAAACCACTTTTTAAATCACAATGGAATCGGAGTTTCTGAAACAAATAATAATAATTTGCTTTTTGAAAATAATAAAAATCATACTCTTACCTTTAAATTTTCATTTATCAGCACCTTATGCAATTTTTTTAACCACTCTACATTCTTATCCAGATCAAAACCCTTTTTTACTTGTTAAGTGAGTTTATCCATAGGAGAGAGAGTGAGAGGGATAAATAAATTAGCACTTTGATTCTGAAATTTTTAATTTACATAATATTGTTCATTAAAAATAAATAACAAACGAGTTAAGTGTTTATTTCACAATATTGTAATAAAGTAGTACACTACACATCGCAAAGTAGACCAATTGTTGAAATAAAAGGACTCAAATCAGATCTTACAGTTCTCGTAATTTTTGTGTCGTTTCATTTTTTTAACAAGTATTTTTCGTAGAAATTTAAACTTTAGGTTATGAGAGATTAATCTTTTGCTAAACCTCGTTATAGTTTCAATCTAAACATTGAAGATAGAAGATAGTATAATGTATTCTTAAATTATACGTAACTTATTATCATGACTACTCATCATATCATACTACCCTATATTTATTATAGTATACAAGTGAAAACATATATGTCTTGCGCATCCATTTTTTTATGACAATAATAAATAAAAAAATATAATTAAAAATTAAATATTATCGTAGTTATTGAAATAAAAATCAGTATAATTTTTTTATATAATATTTAAGATTATTATTATTCATTATAGGTAATTCTTACAGAGAATAAATTCAATAAAATGGTTTTTCTTGATAGTAAATTTGATAACAAATTATATACGTAAAAAAATTATAAAAAAGAATCAAAATTATTAATAGATATAGATAAAACTAGTGTAAACCTTAACTACAATTAGATACATAAATTGTAATCCAGTGACCTAATTTTTTTGTGTTAGGTCTAACTTTATGTATGCCTATCTAAATAAATTAGTCACGTTTTTATTAGCTAAAAAACAATTTATTGAAAAATGTATTAAATTTAATAAGTGGGACTATTATAATAACCATTATTGTTATGTTATTTTATTACTTTTTTTGCCATGATATTGTCTTTGAAAATATATATTTTTTTTGGCTCAACCCCTAATCATATTTGAAAGATTAGGTTTGTTAGTCTATAGGTAATTTTGTTAGTCTATAGGTAATCTTATTATATGATTTAATTTCTCTAAGGTAACATTAAGTGTGTATTTAGATGATAAAATACCAAATTATAATTATTGATAGAAAAATGAAAATTAATATTTTTATCTATGAAACATTTAGGGTTTAATCGATTCATAATTTGTAATATGTGTGTATTTTTTGTACATATTGTATATATTTATTTATATTCTTAATTATTATACTTATTTAATAAATATAATTATGTACTTTACTTTTAGAGTGTATTATTCACTTTAAATCCATATTTAAAGGTTACAACTTAGTTATTCTTTACAGATAGAAAAATATATAAGCCAAATAGAATTTCATCTTATATCTTAGAAAATATATATCAAATTAGTGAATCAAAAATTAGAATTAAGATTTAAAAAATAAATCAAAATCATTCAACCTAAATTTGGTTTAACTTTGAACTAACCCATTTTCATAAACTTAAACCTAAGCAAGATTGTATATCACTTGCCTAGGTTGGGATTGGGATTGTATCTTTTCTTAATATATATAATTTCATTGAGTTTGGGTATGATGACATTGTCCAACCCGTATAACATATAACGTATATGTTTTTAAAAAAAAAAATCTTTTATACACACTATTATCCATTTTTTTTAACATTATTCTTTTAAGAAACACTAGAATATGTTAGTGTCTGCCAAAAATTGTTTCTAAGCCAAGTCTAATAATGCACGTGCTATACTTAGATTCTTAATTTTAAAATATATTTATTATAAGAAATTATTATTAGAACACGTTAACATAATATGGAAGGAATATTAAATTTAGGATTGTAGTTTATAAGGGTAAAAATATTTTGTTAATTTCAGTTTAATAATTGAATTAAAGTGATAAAAAATTGAAGTACAAATAATATTTTTTAACAATGCGAATTTCATAATACTTTAAAAAACCTCAAAAATCGTTATTACTACTTCTTACCAAAAAAAAGTAACTCAACATTAGCTTTTGAAAAGTCAAGGATGAAAATATTTGAAATAGCATACTCCAACTCGATAAACAAGCATGAATTTGATTATGTGAATAACATGAAACGGTTGGATGAAGAAAATAATAATAATGAATGCACGAAAAGAACAAAGTGATATAATGACTAAAATGAAAAAAGAAATAAGAAAATACAAAATTCTTGATTATATCAGTCAAATTATCCTAATTGTGGCATGATTATTTCTAAGAATGATATTTAATAGGTTAATTTGATGATAAATGAGATACTGAAAGACAATTCGTTATATAAATATATTTTTGCATAAATATACATTACTATATTAAATAAAATCAATATAATGAAACTTCATTCCAACCTAAGCTACTGCGCGTGCATAGTTAGGAGGAAAGTTACTTGTCTTTCTAAATATTGCAATATACTTCAATAGATTACACACCTTTTAAATAAAGCTGCTTCAAAATGATTTTTTATTTTTTTAAATAATTAATTAAATTACTTGCAACGTAAGAAAAAAAGGTATGACATTATATAATGTAACTCACATATCCGCAAAGATTGAGTTTATAATGCTGCCAAAATAGATATTATATAAACTCATCAACTTTTTAACTTTTAAGTAAAAGTTTTCGGTTATTGTCATAGATAAAAAAAATGTCAGAGTGATAATGCAAATCTTATAGTGATATTATAACAAACATCAATTAGATATTAAAGTACCCTTTTGAATTTTGGCCACAAACATTACATAACAGCTATGTATATTTTTTTTTTTTTTATTCCAGAGAATTCTCTCGTGTTTAATGCATTTTGAACCATTAATGAAAGTAATACCATTTGCTAGAGTTGTTTTCTGATTTTTTATGTCAATGTGGACAGTTGAACATGCATGTGCATGGTCTATTACTTTGATTATTTTTTGAATAATCTGTGTTGAATTTAAACACATTCTAAGTGAATTTGACATAGAAGGTGTTTGAGTAAAAAATTGAAATCTAATTGTCAGAGAGTTATACTTTCATTTAATGTGGGTACACATAGAAGTACACAGTTTGTACACAAGTATAGATACACAGAAGAGACAAATGTATGAAAATAGTGGAAGGGGAAGCATCCTTGTTACAGGGTATGTCAATTTTTTATTGAATTCAAAAATGGCATTTAGTCAAATGGACACAAAACCCAGCTGCATTTAATGCTTTGACAGAATGATGCTAACAAGAACAAGTAGCAGTAGCTGCTATTCCCACAACAACTAATTAAGGGTCTCAATCAATCAGTTTTTTTATTTCATGTTCTGAATACTTAATCATGCATGCACAATTCAACATTTGAAATTTTGCATATAATAATAGTATCATACTCATAATAATAATCATAACAGTGAATATGGTCAATTTAGTATTGGTTAAGAATAGTCAACCACTTAATCAAAAATGAGGTGTGGGATTAGTTGCTGACTAGACCAGGGTTTAAGAATAAACCACTTGCGAAACAAACAAAACTCATTATTAATAAACTTAAAATGTGAGTGTGCATAGATTCTCCCTAGTGTTGCTTCAAAGCCACGTCTGTGCCACCAATTCAGTAACACTAATGTGAGTGTGGGATAAAATCATAACCATCATGAGGTTTGGATCTGTGACTGTGACTTCCCCTTTTTTTTCTCATACACTCTCCTCAATTTGCTGCAAATTGGGCATGATATTTGTTATGATATTATAATGTTTATTTTTATATTTGCATTTTAAAAATATTTGTCCATTGACTATGATTATTTTAATCGGAACTATTATCCGATATCTAAACAATATTTAAGACAGTCAAGAACAGTTAACCACTACAAAATGGATATTTTCTGCCAGTATAGTTTCCTTCTTCTTCAATTTTTATTCACTAATAGTAATTCCTTGTTGGTTTTTAATATTTTGAGGTGTTAGATCTTCATATTTATTAATTTTTAAATTTTAGTTGAATACAGTTGTCTTAATTATAAAAATATGACAAACAAATTATTGAATTTAATATTTTAATTAATAATATAATTTACATTTATTACTTGTTAAAAAGATAATAACTTCAATAAATTTAAATCTACCTTAACAAAAATTTTAAATATGTTATTTATAAACTTATACATTTGATATATTGTTTAACATAATGCACTTATAAATGGTAAGAAATCTATCTGATGAGAAATTTGTCTATAACTTTTTAATATATATATGATGTTTGCATCTCGTGTTATTGTTCATTATTTTAATATAATCAAAATGTAAGATATAAATTGAATTCTAAAATAATGATGAGTATTTTATATGTAAGAATAATTTTTTATCTTTTTGAAAATAAATATAAATGTTTATTTCAATTATGAATAGTAAATAATCAATTATGAATAATGGATAATTGATTATGTAAGTTTTTTGGAATAACTCGTATTTTCGCAAATAATCGATTAAATTAAAATATAATTAAATAAAATTGTTTAAAGTTTTTGGATTGACGAACAAATAAAATGATCATTTATTATTATATTCAATTACTTCAAAAAAAATAAAAAAAGTTTTATTCTTTAAAAAATATAATTTTCATATTTTTTAAATAAAAAAATAATTTTGTTGTGATTTAAAATATTTCTGAAGAGTATTTTTACATAATTAATTTGTTTTAGAAGAAAGGTTACTCAAGGTACATCAAAGAAGGTTTATCATACAATATATTGATTTGTTTTACAATTTGTTACACATTATCGTGTTTTTTTTTACTTGTAATTTGGATTTGAAGTATATCCAATAGTAGGTAATTAAGTGTTTTTATTACCTGTTTCAATTTTTTTAGAGGTTTTTCAAAGAGTGGTTGTTTTGTTTTTTGACCTAGTTACATAAGTGTTTCTTATAATTGTATATTTTCATATTTTAATAGAAAATCCAACTCAGACTGTTTGGATTAATTATATATACATTCAGGAAGAAACGAATTAGTATAAAAATTGTTATAAGTTATTGAATTTTTATTTTGTTTATAATATTAATTTGTGATGTTCTTAGTGTTTATAAATCATTCATTTTTTGAACAAAATTTTCTTTACAACTTTTAAATAATATTTTTTAATTAATTCACTCTTAATTATGTTTTTAGTCATTCTTTATCTTTCTATATATATAAAATCTTGTGACCTGAAAAAACATAAATAATATGTATAATATTACTCACATAAGTATACATAATAAATTGTGTGATATTGTTGAAAATGATATGTAGTGAGTAATATTATATAATATTTTTTAAAATTTAATATATTGAATAACATGTGTAGTATGAGCAAGCTTGATAAGATATTTGTATCACCATCAACTCATAATTTTTTGTGTGGATAACTAAGTATATCTGGACCAATACTCATTAGTGAGTTTTCTTTCCAAAAAAAAAAAAAAAAAAAAAAAAAAAAAAAAAAACTTTGTGGATGATGGGTGGACCACTAAGGTGTAGGAAGGAAATAGTGAAAGAGAGATAATAAGACAATTGTGAAGAAAATCAAATTCAAAATCCACACTGTTACAATATATTGATTTTGATTGGTGCTGAGCCCAGCAGATATTGATTGGGTTTGAGCGTTTTGCACCCCCTCGATGCTGCTCAAACCCCCAGTACCAGATTTTGTCCTTCTGACTTTTATTCAACAAAAATGGAACAACAAAAGACAAATTTTCATCGTGTTAATTTTTAAATAAGTTTCTGCAGCGTTATTTTTTTTAAAAATAACATAACCAAAACTAGCTTCCATTATATTAATAAGAAGTATGAATTCAAATAAACAACGAAAAAGAGTTTGGTTGTATTAAATTATACAAACAAAATAGTATTCTGAAAATTTATTTTTGTTCTGTTATTTTTTTAAAAGAGACACAACAGATTTTGTTTCTGGATACGATAATTTTCTTAAAGATAACATAACGAAAATAATTTTCTACTGTTATAATTTTATCTTTTTAAAATAACACAATGATAAATTATTTTCATTGTGTTAAAATTTTCATATATTTCATAGAAGACTAATTCAATGACAACAATTTTTTATTGCGTTAAAAATTCAAAAAAAAAATAGCATAACTTTTCCAGTGTGTTGGATTTATTGAAAAGAAAAAACACCGGCTTCCCTTGTCTTAGATTTAATCAACAGAAATTTATTTCAGTTGGAGGTATTTTTTAACTAAATGTAAAAACGATAACTTTTATGTTTTTTCTTTTTTATTTTGGTTGAGGGCTTTAAATAGTAGTTTAGGAGGTGCAATAGCAGGCCTAAAAATAACCCACTAGCCCAAGTAAATTTGGAGTCGATGACCCAAGAGGGAACTTCATCCCCGAAAACGAGTAATAGAAACTTAGTAAGACTTCGATAAATAGTAAACGTATGTAATTGTTGTCATTGAGAAGTCAACAACAATGAAGTAAATTATTAGTAATACAAATTTTATTATTTACTAGGATAATTACTATTTAGATTACTAATTTAGTATAAATGGTAAGTAAAATTAGTTAAAAAGTAAAATAAATGATAGAATTCAAGAAATCACAACAAAATAAGCAATGAAATTGCAATAATCAATCAATAGTAAATAAAGCCTCCATCCAATCTTAGTCAGTTTAAGTCTATTTTAAGGAGGTCTATTTTAAGGAGGACAGTTTACATACAAAATACTTCCTGCATTTAATAAATTCTTAAAATATTAATAATGTTATTGTTATTTTATACATTAAATAATTTTTCTTCTTCTCACATTTACATAAACATCTTTCTCATATTTTATTTTTTTTAACAGTAATAAAAATAATGTTATATATTGTTAAGATATTTATAATTTAATATGATTAATTTTAAAAATTCAGTTTAACATATTATTTTCAAATATTTAGTTTTTTTATAACTAATTCAATGTTACTTGAAAAAAAAATATAAATATTCTTTAATATTTATTAGTTTTTTTATTATTTATGAAGAAGTTTGTTAATATTTATTAAGAAAGAGAGAAATTAACAGTTTTTTACTTGATTATACTTATTTGTGTATGTGACTCACTTAGTATGAGAGAGAAAAAAATATTTAATAAATAAATTTTAAAATAAAAAATAAAGAAGAGATTATTGACATATTGAACATTTATTAAATGCAGGGAACAATATATATCATGGAGGCCTTTAAAGAGTTTTCTTTTACATTTTCAATACTTTTCTTTTACATCTTTATAAATATGATAATTTTTACTTTACCCAAAAAAATGAGTTTCATATTTTATAATTTTAAAGTCAATTTTTTACATAACTTTTGTATTTCACAATCCAAAATTAAAACAATAACATTTAGATTGTATAATTTGATTCTTTTTAGACTTTTAAATTGTGTAATTTGGTAGTGTTTTTTTTTTTTTCTGAGTATAATAAATAAGTTTTTTTAACTTTTAGATTACGTAATTTAAAAGATTTTTTAACTTTTAAATTGTAGAATCTAAAAGTTATTTTTTTACACGAAGAAAACTTATAGATTAAATTTAGACGTTATTTTTTTATTAAAAAAAATCTATTGTAAGAGTCTTTTATATTACACAATTTAAAAATTATTTTTTTACTTTCAAATTATGTAACCTACAAGTATTTTTTAGATAACATAATCTAAAAGTTTTTTTTATACAAAAATTACTTATAAATTACACAATCTAAAATACTTTCTTCTATAAATCTATTAATTATACAACATATAAATAAGGGTGATGCGACAATAAAAAGACAACAATGGTGGTAATAAGAGGTGGCGGAGACAATGAACTAGTTTATTATTTTAACCATCCGATAGGATGAAGCCGTGATGCAGGCAATGAACTAGTTTGTTCTTTTAACCACACGATTGGATGATGTATGAAGAAATTAATCTATTTTAATTGGTTTCGGCCTAAGTGATATGATGCCCACAAAATATATATGATAATAGGTATCTTTCACCCCTTGTTTTTAAACCTACACTCTTATATAAATTAAAATTTCAATTTTGATCTTTTAAAGTTTATATTTCAAATTATACTATAATTATATAATTTGATTATATTGTATTTTAAATTGTACATTTTATAATACATTTTTATCTTGTATTCGGAATGCACTATGAAATACAGAAATAAAAAAAAAAAAGTACATTTTCATAATGTATTATAATCTTAAAAGATACATTATGGATCTAAAAATACATACTAAAATGTATAATAGATTATGAAAGGTATCTACAATTCTAAAAAAATATAATAGAT
>Ga0209489_103353_pt1 | contig 31367 bp, 11 predicted proteins | sample SiratrowhiteBW_FD_187527 | JGI IMG/M metagenome (GOLD analysis project Ga0209489, IMG submission 187527) | Root nodule microbial communities of legume samples collected from California, USA - Siratro white BW (SPAdes) (version 2) | ecosystem: Host-associated > Plants > Roots > Nodule | place...
GAGAGAGAGAGAGAGAGAGAGAGAGAGGACGATAGAGTACTAATATAGTAATACTTGGATAATTTTTTTATAAATTAAATGACGAAAAAATAAAGAGGGAAAATATTTTATTTTATAAGTTGATATTATGTTATGTATAAGTACAAGTCAATTTTTTTTATTGAAATTATTTAGCTTTTTGTCTTAAAGTGTGGGTCTGATTACAATATAATTTTAATAAGATAATATTTTTCTTTTTGAACATATGTATTAATTAGTATGATCGTCAAATAGTGTAGAGAAGGAACAAAGTATAAGAAATGTTGTAAGTAGTGTGTGGAGAGCCTAATAACGCATCAGGTGAAAAGTAGTAAAAAGGACAGAAATATACACATAAATAAGGTAAGGAAAATGAAAAATTACATGTATATTTATACTGAAGAAAAGAATTTATGAAATATTTTACATCAGTAACTTATATTATATGATGAATGTAACATATACTGAGCAGTATGAATGGGTTATAAAGTAGAGCAGATAGGATATAGAATACATGTGTCATATTTTAGAATTACAACTTCTTTATTGTTAATATACATGAAATACATATAAGTAGTGTAGAATTTTTAATATATGTTTGAAATGTACACAAGTGGGATACATGCAGAGCAGACATTGAAGGCTTGGAACACCCCAAGTGTTCCTTTTGTTAATCTATTATTTTTTGTTGACCTAATACATTATTTTGGTAAAAAGGATACCATACATTTTTAAACGATTTTATATAAGAACTAGAACATCCTCAAATTCTATGCTTTAATTATTTTATTCTTTGCTAATAAAAAAATCACTAATACATTATTTTAGGTAGAATGCTTCCAGATAAATTATTTTATTTTAATTTATTAATCTTTTGTACAAAATAAAGTTAGCTCCCTCATTTCAAAATTTCAAATGTTTAAAACCAAAACTAAAATCTTAGTCAAGGAAGATGCTACTCCACTGAAAACGTACATTCTTAAAATTTAAATGCAAATTCATATACTGATTATGAAATGGTTTACACATCAAACAACCTTCAATTATGATATATTTAAAATCTATTATATAAGTTATAAAATTATTATTTTGTTTTAATCTCATTTTCTCCATTTTAATAAGTTATAAAATATATATTAACCACAAGTTTAAGATCTAAAACATTATTATTAAGTTTATGTGTAATGATATTATACAATGATTTATTTACAATCAATACAAGTAAGGAAATCAATAATGGATGAAATTCCTAACTTATTTAGAATCAATAATGATACAAGTAAGAAAACCAATAATAGATGAAATTCCTAAACATGACATATTTCCTATCTCCATAAAGATCAACTCGTATCTTTAATCAGGATAATCATATTTAGAAAAAGAAAAAAAAAACTTCCCAAAACATGTTTTGTGTGTTATAAGAAAACATTAATTAGAAGAGAACAAGTATATAGAGGATCTGCTACAATAACTAATTCAATAATGAAATTATAAATTAAAGCAGTTGATAGGTTTGGAAATATTATAGGTTTGGGAATATTATAGCAGACTTTAAGTCTGAAACATAATGCAATAGTTTTTTTTTTTTAAGATCATTGATTGATTAAGTAATTCAAAAATAGTTTTGTTTTGGTTAGAATATAATATCTATAACAAAATTTGAGTATGTTCAACAGTATGACTGAATTATAAAATAGAGCACGTAGGATACAACGTACATTTCTTCTATTATAGAACTACAACTTATTCACAATTAATATACATGAAGTAAGTTAGATTTTTTAAATATATGTATAAAATGTACATATACAAAACATACAAAGCATAAATTGACTTTATTTTCCAGTGTTTCCTTTTGTAAAAAGGTTAAAAGTACTCTAAGTGTTTCTTTTATTATTTTTCTTTTTTACCAACCAAAAAGATACATTATTTTAGTTAAATGGAGACCATACAGTTTTAAATAATTTTGTATAAGAGTTACGTTATCATTCAAATTCTAGTTTTAGTTATTTTATTCTTTACTAATAAAAAAACATCACTAATATATTATTTTAGGTAGAATGTTTCTAGATAATTTATTTTATTTTATTTATCTTTTATACAAAATAAAGTTAGTTCCCTAATTTCAGATTTTCAAATGCTTAAAACCAGAATTCAAATCTTAGTTAAGAAATTTGCTACTATACCAGGTATTGGAAATTTGCATTCTCAAAATTTAATGTTCAGTGTAAATTGGTATATTGATTATCAAATGGTCTACACATCAAACAACCTTCAATTATGATATATTAAAAATCCTACATTTATTCATGAAATAAAAGTTTCAAAAATATTAAAATCAGATATAGTTAGGAGTTTTTTTTTATAATTTTCTTTTATTTTTATCTTCCTCTCAATTTCACACTTTAATTTTTAACTTTTGCCTCACTCCACAAAGTGTCTAAACAGTTTTGTTATTTTCATCTTTAAAATTATTCAAGACAAAATGAAAGTCAATATTATTATAATTTTGGCTATATCTGATGCACACGTCCTTATTACTTAACATCCAATCTACACTATACATTGTTCAATGGAAACATTAATACCCTTAGTAGTTTTGTTAAACTTCTCTATACTTTTCCTAACCCTAACTTTTTCTAATTGTTTAAAAAATATCACAATACTTTTTTTTATATTATCGCAGTTACTTCATTAATCATTTGAAAAAAAGTATACCACATGTTCCTATTAAACAGACGACTTGTATGTAATCTAAAATCGTGGAAGGTGCCCAGATAATGTACTTTTTAACTAATTATAAAAAAGATTGAATAGTACTAATCAAAATTTATAACTTTGCTCATTTGACAAAATTAAAATATTTTTTAAACATAATTATACAATATTTAAAATATTAACATACTGAAGTTATTAAATATATTATTAATTATACCTAAGTACTACAATAAACTTCAAAGAATAATAAGTAAGTTCTTGAATTTTGAAGTGATTTGTAGTGTATAGGAGGAGTGTTAATTAGATTAGGTTATTTGATGGCTCAATTCGATTAAATCCAACTAATTTATATTAGGTTTAATTTTATTTGTGATTAAGTCAAATTAGACTCAATTCAAATTGTTTAATTTATCTAATATTTACAAAGTTTACTCAAACTTTAACATGCTTTCTCTCTTGTCATAATTTTGACTTATATTTTTTTTCTTTATATAGTTTCGTTCAAATAGTGTATTATATTTTAAGAAATACAAATATTAATTTTATTAAATCAAATAATTTTTAAGACATATATTTAATTATTTATAGTTTTTTTTAATGTTTTTATTTATTTTTACACGAGAAGTTCTAACTCTTATTATCAAGGGTTGAATGGCATAAAGACTTTGCTACTCTATTTTGATATTTATATAGTTATTGTTTCTTTCTTTATATGTGATATTAAAGAAAAACATACTTGTATGGCATCGATGATAATATAATGTTTCTTTTGTGTTGTTTTTTATTTTTTTTATAAAAGTTATTTAATTAATATTAAAACAACAACAAAGTGGATACGGACTATGGACTCGTGTAGGAATACTCGATACCAATCGGGATGAAAATAAAATAAAAATTTTATACGATGATAAATTTTTATTTTAAAAATAAGGTTAGAGATAATTAAGCTTACATTCGACTTATCTCGTTGTCATCCGCACTACTGACTCATTTTAAAAAATGTAAAAAATATTTTTAAATTTTAAGTCATATTAATAAAATCATCTTAATTTTTAATATAATAATTTAATATAGAAATAAATATAGACTATAATACATTTATAGCTATTAAAAAATGTTCTTACTTTTTTTAAATATAATTATTGTTTTGTGAAATAATTAACCGTTTGGACAGTCTATTTCCAATGGAGATTACATTTACTTATAATATTGTAGGTCAACAAAATTTTATAAACATTTGGTTAACATTAATGTGTAAACCACACTACCCCTCATCCCGTCATCAGATGATTTTACCCAAATGAGTTATAATTTTTTATACCGTATTTCAGCTTAAAATCAATTTACATTAAATGAAATTAAGATATATTAGACATATTTGAGATATGTGATGTAGAATTTCCTATCAGACTCCATCTTTGTTTCTGAATTTGTTTTACACATAGATTATTTCTATAAAACACACAGAAAGAACAAACTTTATGAATGAACACAAGAAATTTGCTGAATGTGGGGGACTGCAGAAAGTTTATCATCTTTATTTGCATGCCATTATGCTGACCACTAGTATAGTCGTAACCATGTGAAGCAAATGTAAGAAAAAATGCGTGAGCAATGACGATAGTGTATAATTGTCTGCTACCAACTCTTCTTTTATTTTCTCTTCATTCAAAGAGTCTTTTGATTAAAGTACATAATTTCGCTCAATCAACTGCTTAGTACAATAATTGCATAATTTGCTCTTAATAAAGGAATATTATATTGGATAAAATCCAATTATAGTTTTTTACAACCTAAGTTTCTATTGTTATATAGCAAAAAAATTAAAATGGACTATTCACATGGAATCCTTGTGATGCTTGACATGAAATTATATCGTAAAATAATCATTTCATTCTAATTGGTCATTTTTACTGAAGACGGTTAATTTGTGGTAGGGTTTGAGAGGATTAATTATTTACTAATAATTAATTAAAAATGTCCATAAAATAAAAAAGTTACGCAATATATAAGAAACATAAATATAATGTTTTAAGATATTGGATTGAAATCATAAATTTAATATTTTAAAATTTTGGATTGAATATTGAATTTAGTGATATTCTCTTATGTGAGTCAAACAAATAAAGGAAAATACTTGGAAGACAAAACAAAAATGAAACAAGAGTCAACTCACACAAGGAAATGATATCATCTTCAATCCAAAACTTTAGACATGAGTTTGTGGATTTTCTATGTTGCTCAACTTTCTCATTTATATTCAATATAGAATTTAGACTTACATTTAGATATCTAACAGACTTGTCATTTACGAACATAAACCACTTGCATTATGACTTAGATGATTTCTTACTTTAATATTGCTTTAATATTGGTCATGTTTAACGACAGTGACAACAGCGTTGAAGGGAAATCAACCAACCCATTAACATGTCGGAACGTGATAAAGCATGCAAGCTTTTGATACTAACACACATTCATATTGGAGTAGTAGATGTTGATTATAGGAAATTTTGACTTTCCTGGAATCACGTGTGGTCTATATGGCATGAGATTTAATAATTATCTCCAATATGAGGGGCTGGAAATAGCTTATATGTTTATTTTTCCCACAAGATTTGGATACCATTGCTCTTAATATCAACCACAATTAATCTTTTCTTAATGCTATTACACAATAATGGAAGGTTTAGATGAGAACTGAAGGATTCAAATATTCACGCACCTACTCACTCACAGAAAGAGATGTGCGAATTTCTAGCTACATGCAAAAGATTCCTGGCTTATAAAGTTTGCAATAGATTCCATAAATCCAGCGTTGGCCAAAGTTGTATACTGAATTCCAATTTCAAATAATTTAGTTTAGAGATGAATGATTTCATATCTGACTTCAGTATTTGTGTCTGAATCTTGTTATCTTATGATAAGGTTGCCGGCTTTGACCACAACTAATCATAAACTAAAAGAAGAGTTGAAAAATATTCCCTTTCCAGACATATGCATGCATTAATAATAGGGTCAATTTTCATTACAAGTTAATTATGATAATGTGGTTATTGTATCACATTCTTTCACTTCATTAATTGCTATGCAACAACTCATGTTTGTAGAAAATTAATTGTCGAAATTTGGTTATTTGTTTGTTTTTATTGTTTTACTTAATTCAGACAAGTTTGGTTTTTCTTTAATTTTTTTTCCAACTTCTTATTTTTTTGTTACACAATCCAAACTAGCATCAAACTTTAAAATTCTTACAAAGAAAAAAAAATGTCAAAGTAATATATATAATAGCAGTTTAAAATAAAAGGTCACTTCCATAAATAGTTATTGAAGTTTGAATCTACTTAAATGATGTCAAAAGAGAGTGGGCATTAACTATACGTTGGGACTAGCATGAAGCAATGTCTTCTCCAGCAACGACTTCTTTAAAGAGGTGGAACGTGCTGGTTGAGAATAAAACAAGATGCATTAAATGAATCAGGTTATATTGAAGATAGTGTTGTATTGAAGCAGAACAAATACTTGTAAGAATAGGTTAAAATTTTTCTTACAATAGTATTAATCTTTTTCATCTTTTACTTGCTTTATCTAATAATTATTAATTCTTTTTAATTTATTAATTATTTTTAATGTAGACATTAAATATATTTATTTAATAGCTTTTATCAATTATTATCATTTCTCACAAACTATTTATATACATAAAATTATCTAGTGAATGTTAGATTGTCTAGAAATAATTAGACCTTCTAGTGTTTCAACATTTCTTAGAAGGTATATACATTTCTTTATTATAATATATTTATATTCTTATTGACTGATACTCGTTCTTCGTAAAAAAATCTGAATATCTTGTAATATTATTAGGTACCTCTAGTAACTTTTTATATATTTTATCTTTTATTAATTGAAGAAAATTCATTGCTTTGAATATATAAAGGCATAAATTACACATGTTTTCTAAATTGTGTCTTTATACTTGAAAAATGCAATGACAAAAAGAAGTTTTTTTGGTGATCTTATGTTTCACTGTCATGTGACCTTTGATTTCAGAATCTTCCTTATTTATGTTTTAGGTCTTATTTTACTATTTTTATATTGTGTTGATGTATAAACAATAATCTTTTCCTATTCTAGTGACGTGGTGGGGTGCATAGTTTAAGGATTTCTTATATTGCCATCTGAAAAGAATTCAAAACAATGGTTCTTTCCATTATAGTATACACATAAGTACATTCCTTTTCATCGTTCAATTTGTGGATAAGTAGTTTTTGAAAAGTGTTTTTTAGACCTTTCTTTTAAAATTTTGACAAGTGTTTTTCTTTTTTTAATTGGTTCTATTTGATCTTAAATAGTGAGTAAATTTATGTTCTCATTATTTTATAGACATTTTTCTTTTTCAGAACTTTTTTACAGCTAAAAAATAACATTAAAAGAGACATTAGGAATGTCACAATCCATTTACACACAAAAAAATCAAAAACATGTAATATATATAATATGTGACCAAAAAAATAAAGATCGATTCTAAGAAGTTTAAGACAAAAAATAAAAAATCCCAATACCCTACACTCTCACTACGGCCCACGTATTGTGATTCATTTAATTCATACGATCCTTACTGTCACTAAGAACAAGTGTCCTCCTAATACAAAAAATTTGGAGACTAATGGGCCTTACCCAACCTGCACAACATGACGTCCAAAGATTTATATAGGCCTTATTATACAAAACATTTTCAAGAACATTTTTATCACATTATGTTATCTCCAAAGTAAAACCACCATTATGCAAACCAATGCCCTTATATTAGATAAACCCCTCCAATCACTTCACATTTTGGATAATATATATATATATATATATATATATATATATATATATATATATATATATATATATATATCAGCAACTAATGTTATCCCTGAACAATTTTTGTCTCTAAATTTCCCCTAAAACATCCATACAACTCAACAATAATAACTAAATTAAACAGTTATAGCATAAATATTCCGACAACTCACAACATATTAATATACCATGTCCTCAAAAAGTGAACATTGACTTTAAGTTCCAATATAGAAAAAAAGAAATATCATATAAATTTTGATCCTACATAAACAATCTTATATTTCTTGCCAAATAACATTGAGGTAGATTGTCAAACGAAAAACTACACAAAACATCACTCTAAGCTAAGAAGTTGGTCCACCTTCACACACTAAGATCATAATTTCATATAACCTATAAAAACTATTGTTATATCACTATTCCGAACTAGACTAAACCATAACCAATATACAAAAGAATACATAACAAGAAATAAAAGTCATTCGACGATGTTTATTTTATTATATCGTAAATTGATGTATTGCATTAAAACACCTTCTTTATAAGTCTTATATTTTTGAATATTGGAAATCTTATATCATCAATTAGAGATGAAACCTTTCAATAGTTTATAATATGAGTGTAAATCTCACTTTACAAGTTGGTTTGTAAGATTGAGTTAGGCTTAAATTTCACTTCTTGATATAGTATCAGAGTCTATCCTGGCACAGTTCTTGGGTCACCCGTTATCAGGTCGCTATCGGACCACCCTTAAACAATATAGTCCTACGTACTTGTTGAATAGTCTCGGCATTAGGGGTTTGTTGGAGATCCCACATCGATTAGAGATGAAACCTTTTAATAATTTATAAATTGGTACAAACCTCACTTTACAAGTTGGTTTTGTAAAGTTGAGTTAGGCTTAAAATCCAATTCTGATATGGTATCAAAACCTATCCTAATACGATTGTTAGGCCTATTGAGTCACCCACTATCGGTCTATCATCAGATCATCTTAAACAATATAATCTCATACATGAATTACCGAAATTATGAATTATTGTGAGTAAATTTGTTATCCTATTGCATAAATGTTTCTCATTTTTTTTTGTAAGTGCTTTTATTTTTTTTGTATTCTTTTCTCCATGAATATCACTTCTGAATAATGAGTAAGTTCATGCTCTTGTTATCTTATAATTTTTCCTTCTTGAATTTGCTTATTACCTTTTTGCCGAGATTCTCACCTAAGCGTAAGGTTTTAGTCCCATCATTTTTTTAGTCATTTTTTTTTTCTCAACTTGCTTTAACAATTGTTTCAGTTGTCTTTTCCGTTTCAACAATGGCCCGGTATTGAGTAACTGATTTTTATTATCTTATTATTTTTGATAGTTTTTCTTTTGTAAATTTACCTTGTAATTTGAATTTTTGTTAACCATTTTAGGAACACCGATTTTCAACAGTGGATAAGTTTAAGTTTGCGAACAATTTTTTTAAAAACAATTTTTGTTTTACTCTTTTTTATTACTTTTGGGATATAGCTTACAGAATTTGGTAAGCCTTTTTTTACACATTACAATTATTTGAGTTTTTATTTTTCTCTTTCTATGAACATCAATTTTTAATAGTAGGTAAGTTTATGATTATGCTATTTTATAAGTGTTTTGTTTTATTGAATTTGTCTTCCAACTGTTTTTGTCCTCATTTTCTAGGAACATGGATTCTCAAATGTGGCTAAGCTTTTTTTAACCATTTTTCAACTTGCCCTTCAATTGTTTAGGTTTCCGTCCTCCTTTTAGGAACATTGAGTAAGATTTGCTCTTATTATTTTTACAGTTTTCTTTGTTGTTTCTTTCACTTTTTTAATTGCTTTTCTTTTATGAACTTGCCTTGCAACTATGTTTTTGTATTGTCTTTATGGAAAAATGAAAGTGGATAAATTCAACAAAATTATTGTTGTAATTTTTTTCATCAAATATTACATTTAAAAAATTGAAAGAATGCATTACACGAATTCAATAAGAAAACAAAAGGATGCTAACTAATATAAATTCTCAAAAGAAGAAAACTAAATACAAAATTGCAAAACAATCAGACTATAGGGCACCGACATTCAGTGCAATCTTTCCAAACAATAACTTGAAGTCATTCTCCAACGGTGTTAGGTTCAAGTCCATGCACATACCCCTCCTGCTATTTGATCTTTTCAAAACTGGCACTTGTTCAACATGGTTAACTGAAGAAAAATTGTGGTTCATGGAAGCTCTATGCCTTCTCATGTGGCCTCCAAGTGCCTGTCCCAATGAGAATTCTTGTCCACAAATGGTACACTCATGCATTTTAGGTTTAGTGATTCCCAAACTCAGAGATATAGCATTTGGTTTGAGTTCATCTCCTTCAAGTTTCGACCTTTTGTGGCTAGCCCTATGCCCACCCAATGCTTGAAACGACGAGAACTTTCGGTTGCATGTCTTGCATTCAAATTCCACACCCTCAACATGTTTTGGTTGTTGGGGGCAAGAAAGAAGCATTAGACAATTTGCCAAATCTATGGTTGCTAACCCCTCCATTTCTCTCTGTCTCTTCATGGCTACGTGAGTAGAATTAGTTTATGAGAGTGTTTATGTGATTGGTGAGAAGATGATAAATGAGTTGTGGGATTGGTGAGTAAAAGATGAACATGAAGGTTTATATTTATAAAGCTCTTCAAAGAAGAAAGTCAAGGATTTGACCGATTTAAATAAACTAATTAGTAGCAAACAATGCTTCAAATTTAAGGAAGTATATATATCTTAGTAGTAACGAATCTAAGACTAAGGTCGGTGACTGGTCGTACTTTGAAGAGAAAATGACGTGAATGCCCTTGTGTGTTGAAATATTCCGCTGTGACGTTTGCATGAGGGTTGTCTCTTTTGGGTATTCCAGAAAAAAAGCTCGTGTTTTGTGGAGCTGCCCACTGAACTGGTCGTGGATAGTGAGCTACCCTACAACAACAACTCCAACTTGGAGCGTTGATTCTTCTTTGAAACTCCTGAAATTGTATATAAAATAATGTGAGAGGATAGGAACAGCACGTTCTTATTAGTACATTTATAGCTCACGAGTCAAATTCGTTAACAAAAAAGTACAATCAAAAAATGAATTATTTGATTTTGATTGTGTAAAGGTTGAAGATGGACTGCGTGCGTTGACATATACTGATTTGGTGTGCCACAAAGAATGGCAACTCAAGAGAATCAATGGAACTTGATTTTCCACGTGTATATTGCTTTTGTCATGCTGGTATCACAACGTTGTAAGATGAAACATGAAAGCAAAACAACAAGTAGTAGCACATCATGACAATTTACATGACATTAATTTCAATTTAGATATTAAAATATAATAATTTTGAGTATTTCTTCTCGCAACCTTCACCTATTATATTTAAATTTCTAACATATTAGATTATATTTTGCTGATAAAAAATATATAAATCTATGCGTGCTCAAATTGACATATACACGTTTCTTTATTAAAAAAAAAATGTAATTCAACACCCTTCTTAATATGATAGTATTGACCATGGAGATGCTTCAGTGCTTTTTTTAAAGGCGGTCAAACATTCAAAAAGCTTGAACCACAATTTGTAGAACACTTACGTCTCACCAATCTAATTCTAGAAAATATTACATAGTTGATTATTCCGTATGTCAACAAAGATATGATGTATTCAAATTTAAAATAAGATGGCATAAAAGTAATAATATTGACAGAATAAAATTGAATAATTATAAACTTTTCTTAAGATTTTTCCTATGACAACTTGAAACAACAATGATATCCAATGAAAGGAAATATAGTATTAGGAATGGTTAGGAATCCCGAAGAATGACTTGAAATCATTTTCAAAAGGTTTAAGTTGAAGTCCAAGCACATTTGGAACAATGTGAATTTTGATCTATATTAACATTTCGAATGCGTAACTTCTTTTTTTAATGAAAGTTACTTAATGTTAAGAAAGTAAAGAGAATTTGTATTGTATTTTTCTATTTTATTTTTTATTGAATTCGGATGAAAGAAAGGAAAATATAAAGAGAAGGTAAAAACAAAATAATATTTATTATTTTTTTCATTAATGCTAATGGGACCTAGAAGTCTCAAACTCGAGGACTTCGTTTCTTTGACTATTTTTTGTACTGAACCAGCTTTTGACTTTTTTGTAAAGACAACTATGCCCTTACTGCTCAAGTAATTGCTGACGGAAAATGTCGACCACGCTGACATTTTTCCTTCAAACTAAACAAATGTGATTTAACATAACAACTTGAAAATTAGAACGAGATTAGAGTGTCAAATAAAATAAAATGTTAATTTTATTATAAGTAGAATTCATGAATCTAGGTCTTAAGTTTAAGATTCCGAAGCTTTTTATATTAAGTTTTATATATCATCTTATGGGTTAATTTGTTTTAATGAATGATATAATTCTTAAAATTATTTTTTAATTATATACTGATGAAGTTGCAAATAGTTTAAAATTATATCTAGAATCATGATTTCTAGGTTATATCAAAATAGTTTAATCTAAAAGGTATGAAAATGTTGATAGGTGATGTCTTTCTCATATTCAAAAGATATTTAATATTTGTAGTAAGTATACGGAATTTAATAATGAACTATAAGAAAGTCTAAATTGTTCCTTTGACGACATAATTTAAGAGAATTGTTAATGATTTTAATGTTGGGAGCAATGGTGATTACTATAAAGAGTGGTCTCTGTTCAAAATGGATGTGCTGTGGCCAAATGTGCATGAACAGAATGGCAAAATCAGTCACAAAAACAAACTTTTCTTTTATGTTTCACATTTGGTTGGTGCAGTGTAACACTGATCTGAAATTTTTTTTTTTTTTTAAATCTTACACTAAGTCAAACCTCAAAATGGAACAATTATTTTTATTAATTTGAATCGGTTTCAATATTCAAAATATATGTGTACAATTCGAATTGAACTAAATATGATGAAAAAAAATGGATCAATGAACTCCTTGTTATTTAAATATGCACAGTTTTATTTTAAGAAACAGGTAATTTTATCAATTGAATAATAGTACAAATTAAAAACATATATATGATTAAAGCTTATAATCCTATGCAGATTTATTAATGATAGAAATTCTTCACATCATTAGTTTACTCGATTTCATTAAGTTTTTAAATCACCCAAATTTAACACTCCAACTAAGTATTATTGAATTTAATTAATTTAGCTTGGGTTAGTTTTAATTAGGATAGACACCCAAATCCAAATTGAATTCTAAAATTAATTACATAAATCCAAGATAATTAATTTAAGTGAAAATAAATTATACATAAATAAAAAGTAGAATATATAACATTTTTTTACGCAAATCAATTGCTGTCATCTACTATTCTTTTGGTCAGTATTTCAATTTACATTATGATATTGTCAGTCAAGTGTGGACGTGTGGATGGCTGGGTGTGTAAGGATTTTAAATCATCAATTAAAAATATTTCAAACATGACCTTGAAATTAATAATCTCAGCGTAATTATAATAATCTACAATTATAAAATAATGCATAAAATATTTACACCATCGACATATTCAAATTGAATTCATGGTTGAAGATCATTAATTTTTTTTAAAAAAGAAAAGACATATAATGTTATGTTATGTAATTGGCTAATAATATAAACATTTTTATACTAATACAGTACCAAAATTATTTTTGTAAACAGCTATTTTGATCTTCATGAATTTAAAGCAATATATGATGTAAATAAATTATTTCTTTATCTATATATATTATTATAAATTTGAATCTTTAGTATTTGAAAGTGTTTTTAAAATATTTTTTATTAATTAAATTATGTGACCTCTCTTCTAGTAAATATATTATTATTTTTATTTATATACTTTATTTTTCTTAAATACTACTATTTAAATTTAAGTAATTTTAATGATTGATGCTTCGTTGAAATTAAAGATCTCTATTTTACATGAAAATGATTTTATAGTTTCATTTCACTTTTAAATTTTAAGATGCCGTATGAACTTAATAAATCTAAAAATTACTCATTCTGATTTGTTTCGATTAAAATTTTTCATAATGTTTTCATCCATTTTTAAAAAATTGTCCTTTTCATTGTACTCTTATTTATTAAAATTATTATCATTAAATAACAATAATAATAATGTTTTATATTTCTTAAAAATGATTTAAACTTAAAAATATAACCATGCAATACACAAAAAGGAAACTTGCGAGCGTAAACTACGGTAGATTATATAAATTGAGTTACTCCATTCAAGATAAAAAGGAATCTAATGACAACGAAACTTCACAGTCCGCAAAAAAAACAGAGAAAAAGTGACAAATGTTACAGACATTCCCATGAAAACACTTTTATTAGTTATTAAAATTTACAAAAAAAAAAAAAAAAAAAAAAAAAAAAAAAAAAAAAAAAAACACATAACTTTATCCATCCGACTCCATATCCAATATTCTTAGTTTATAGTTTTTCAATAAATATTTACAAATAACAAGGACTGTTGTGATGAAGAATCAGAAAATTGTATTCCTTTAGGAGCTGCAGCTGCAACAGACTCATGTATCACACAGAATGTTTTGATCTATCATTGTTATACAGCAAAAGTGCTCATTGTTATAATTGTTAGTTGTTAGTTGGTGAGCTATCATTATCATCGTTACGTACTTTGGCAATAGCAAAATCATATGAGAAACAAATGAATTAATAAAGAATCAATAATCTACAAACAAGTAGCCTAAAAAATTCATCTACAAGGGAAAACCCAATGAATTTACACAAAAAATTGAAAGAATACATGTGTCCAGAAGCTGGGTAAAAATGTTAAAAGAATTATCAAAAGGAAGACCATTATCTACAGGTGTAACTCCAAGTCCAAGCACATAACCCTGGTGCTATTCGACCTTTTCAGAACTGGGGTTTTCGCAATAACTTCGTTGATAGAAGGAATAGCAACAAACCCTTCATTGCTGACTCCTCTATGCTTTCTCATGTGTCCTCCCAGAGCCTGACCCAGAGAGAATTCTTGGCCACAGATGGAGCACTCGTGCATTTTGGGTTTGCTCCACAAGCTGAGACTTTTTCCCTGTTCTTTCAGTTCTTCCCCTTCTACTTTCAGCTTCTTGTGGCTTGCCCTGTGCCCTCCCAGTGCTTGAAAAGACGAGAACTTCCGGTTGCATGTCTTGCACTCAAATTCCGCAGAACCAAAACCTTTCTCTTGTGCCTTGTTACTCTCTTGTGGACAAGAGAACAGCAAAAGACACTTTGCCAAATCTAAGCTCTCCGATCGTTGTCTCTTCATTCCTAACATACTGAATAAGGAAAAGGGTGTTGTGTTGTGTGTCTCGAAAGAGTGTGTGATATGAAATTATGAGATTCAAAGGTGGTGATGAGAAACTCCGGAACATGGTATTTGGTATTTATAAGGTTGGCAACGAGTAAAGATAACCAAAATTCAACGAAGTTATGTTTTCAAACTAGAATAAAAAAACCACGTTGGACTACGCTTTTGACTGGTTGTAATGACGCAAACGCCCCAGTGGTTACGTAGTTGCTTCCCGAATGTTGTCGTTTTAATGTCTTCTTTGGAATATGAAGAACCAAAATAAATGGTCCATGTGAGGCTTATTATGACCCCACGCTCACTTCTGCTTTTTACTTTTGGGCCGCGTTAAGTAACGAGTGAACAACCACGGCCACAAAAGTTCCTCGAAACTTCGACGTGTCTTTTTCACAACCCAGAAGATTCTGTGCAGCTTCTAGTGTAACACAAAAAGGGAAAGGAACTATTCTGAAGACAGATTTGATTGAATGGTCGAAAAATCACGTTTTTCTTTGTGTTCCCAATTGGGTTGATTAGTGGTTGGTAGAACCAATGAAAGCTCGTTCTATGCTTTCACATGCGGATGTGTGAATTTGCAGCAGAATCCGGCTTAATGTATAGGTAGTGAAACTCCATATATACCCAGTCAAATTTGGGCAGCAGAACACTTTGCAGCCACACTCATCCCTCAAGCAAGTTAAGAGGAAAAAGAATAGTTTATTCTTAGCTAATAGAAAATTCCACCACTTGACTCCTACCTTGTACATACTACTATGTATGAGACTAAATATCAAGTTTTAGTTTTTTTTTTTTCTGGTGAAAAACAGGGGCAACGCCCATAAGATCTAGTTGTAGTTAGTTGGTTGGGACTTTCATCTAACTACCCTTAGTGTGGATTCCGATGTGCAGAAGGTTAGTTGTTCAACAGTTCTGACAAGTCGTTTATATTCCAATACACTCTTTATATCTTTAATTCCTTCAAGGTTTATATACGGATACACTTTTTATAATTTCGAAGTGAATGGTAAAAACTGTGGGTCTTGTATTTAAATAAAAGTTACGAAAATCTTTGTATACATGTTTCCTTCAGACACCTGCAATCCTTTTTTTTTTTATTTAATGAAAAGTAAAGCACGTTTAAAACAAAAATTATAATAAAGATCACTTCAAACTTCAGTTTTTTTAAGAAATCTCTTATTCTAATGCGACAGAATTTTAAATATCTAAGATCTTGGATCTAGAACTAATATCTTAAAAATATGATTTGCATATGATACTTGCATCTCAGCAAAACTAGTAATAAGAAATAAAGCACATGACAAATTTATTATTGATATGTTGCAAACATATTTGTCGCATTCTGACCTCTATAACGACGTTTTCGTTATTTTGACGAAGAAATTAAAATATTACATCTAAAAAAACTGAAGCATTGAAATCAACTGAAAAATAATAGATCAAATAAACTATTTAGTCAAAAATAAAATATTATAGTAAAATCCTTGGAGATGATCTAGAAGTGATATTTATTTGGGTTGATCGAGAGAACTCCACATTTGGTAATTTTACTTGTACAATAATACACTAAAAAGAATGTCCAAAAGAAGATACTGACAAAAAATGAGAAAAAAATAAATTGATAACTTTTATTACAAAAACAAAAATTATATTTATAAAAATAAATAAATAAAAAATAAAATAACAATTATTCTGTAACTATAAAAATTTATTAAATGTCAAAATATCATCCGAGTCACCGACTTGTTACATTTCTGAAGATGAAGTGCAAGCATTCTGACGAAAAAAAGAAAAGTATCCTTTTGGAAACTTCTTCATGTCAAATTCCGTGTTAGGCTTATATAATACAACTATAGTATCACCCCTATTAATTAAAAGATATTTAACAAACTTTACTAAACGAAAAAGTTTCAATAATTATACTGTGCTGATTGTATCCAGCTTGAAAATGTTTTAATATAAATAACTGATATCATATTTTATTTTCTACAAAATTATTTTTTCTATTATTCAATGCAATTGGATACCCAAGTAGACTTTGAAACAAAATAATGTATCGTTTAGACATTGAAAATATATCCACCTATTGCAGCATTTAATTGAAAACAGTGAGTATCTTTTTCTCACTATCTTACATTTGAGCCACATTATCAATAAGTCGAATTCTTTTTTTTTATGAAAAGTAACACTAGTAACATGATCCCAATCTCCAACAGCTCTACCTAGAAGCACAGAAAAACTTACACATTTTACAATCTTGAAACCAGATAGCATGGAAAGCCATTAAAAATCCACACAAGTCAACTCAGCATTCAGCTCATAACAGCATCATTGTGACTCATTCAACCAAATGGGTGGGAAGAGATTAAACACTACCCAAACATTCAGTAAAAACAAAAAGTCCGCCTCCCATGCAAAGATTATTCAGCAATTCCTCACTCACCCAAGTATTAGGTTTAACAATGGGCAACATGTCAAAGAGACAAAGTTCCAAAATAAACTGCATCGGCTGAGCCTGTCATATACACGTGATTATCTTCCTCCCTCCACTCAATCTGAAGAGGTCCTCCAGGTAGATCAACCGTGCATATCTGTATCAAATTGACAGATTAAAAAGATTATGGCAAAATCAACGCAATTATTTTTTGGGAACAGTGAGGAAGAACTTGGAATTTAGGCTTGTATTTGCATTTAGTCTCTACAATTAAATCAAATATAAATCCCTGTAGAACTATCCATTAAGCCTCTATTTGGATGCTGTGAAAAAGATTGAGGGAGTGGAAGAGAGAAAAAAAAAAGAAAGTGGTAAATTGGTGTAAAATGAGATTGTTTTGTTGAAGTGAAATAGAATGAAAAGAGAGAACAAATGAATAGATGTGTTTGATTGGGGAAAAAAGGAAAGTGATAATTTGTGATGAATGACAATTTTACATTTGTCTTTCATATTTTTTTAGAAATAAGAAAATTGGATTTATGATTTATGCCTAATGGCCAAATGTGTTTCCAAAAAAGTATGGATAATCAATTAAGTAATTAATTAATTATACATAATCAATTATATCACACCACATAATCAATTATCCTGCAAAGCCCAGGGCAAATGGCAAGACATCAAGGCACAAATATGGAAAACCATCTTTGGAACCGTGCTTCTCCTTCAAAGGGCTTTCCATCTCTTGGCCAACTTCTCCACGGACCTCCCAAAACGACAAAATTCACCCCGTGGAAGACAAATCATTTTGGTCGTGAATGTGTTATGCAAGTCATGGGTGACTCAACTAAAAGCACGGGTAATGTGGTCAATTTCACCCTGCCAGATCACATTTCCTCTTCTTTCTCATGTTACTAGCAAGGAAAACCATACTTGTGGGACATCGATGTATTTCATCATTAATCATCCCAAATCACTTCATCCAAATTCACCACTTTCCACACTAATCATCCTTCTCCCTCCCTTTCACCCCAAACAAACGCAGTGAAAATGCTAACCTCATTTGTTGAACATTATCCATTAAATAAAGATGTGTTGGGAATTCATTCGACCATACTTCACAATTTTATTACCATGGCAAGGGCCAAAGGTTAGGCGTGTTGGGAATTCATTTAACTATACTAGGCAATTTATGATAATGCCAAGAACCGAAGGAGACAAATCATGACTCAAATTTTAGAGACAAAAGTCCAGTGTTCGTATTTCCCCTGTTGAAAAACCTGATCTGACTAAAGAAAAGCAGTCACACTCACCATCCAAACCACATCACACTGGCAGATATAACACCAGTATCAACTCAAGACAAAATGAAAACTAGGACCAAAACACTATTTGCGACGGAAACTACAGAAAGAATAATGCTAATTTGCAAATGGTAGAAATAAATCATTTTCCAAATCTCAATAGATCATACCATAAATCCATAACATGCATTTAGAACAAGTGATGCAGCTGACAATAATTTTGCACGGTTTAGACCATAAATGCTATTTGTGAAGCAAGGCCAATGACACCATCTGTCTTGCACCTGCAGAATGCGGTAGATCACAGAAGACACTACTGCAGCAGCCAAGGAGTCATGACACCCATTTGATTTTATTGAAATACGTACCAGATTGTCAGAAGCTTCCGGCTACCTTTAATAGCATCATCTTCCAAAATAATGTCAGAAATATAAGACCAATACAAAACGAAGTCCTTTCCAACAGTATATTGAGCTAGCCTATGAGCTCCTCAGTCATTCTTCAGAGCATACTTTACCACTAAAAGGAGACACCAGTGAGCAGTTCTTTAACATCTTTATAAAAAGCAGCAGTTAGCTTCAGACCCAATTACGAACGTATATGTAGAAGGAACAAGAATGGCCTAAAGAAACAAGTGAGTCAGCCTACACTGATTAGGCCTTCTTTGTTGAAGCTGTTAGATAAGTATTTAGTTAATTAGCTCTTTTTACAATAGTAGAAGCGGTAAAAATAGAGGAAAAGAATGTAATTGATGGAAGTTAGTAGGTGAGGGCTAGTTTTGGTTGAGAAACCGGGCTCTCAAATTCGTAGGAACATTTCCATAATTCATTTCCATCTTCTTTAGGAACCCACTGCTTCAAGAAAAGGGTATATTGCAATAAAGATTTCTTTCTTTCTTCCATCTGTTTTATACCGTTACTAACAGCAGTATAAGGGCTTCCAGTCAGCGAATTCTTCAAGGTAACTGATGAGCACAAAAATAAGAAAGCAAAACTAGAGTTCTTAAGAGACAGGAGTCTTCCCTGAAAAAGGTAAAGGAGGTCCGAATTTAGGAACTGAAAAAATGAGAGAGGTTGAATGGATCACACAACAACCAAAGTTTCCTTCACCTTTCTAGAGATGTATATCAGATAAAATAACTTCTGCATGGGGAGCTGCCAACAAGGCAAACTTGCTATCAAGTTTAAGGGATGGGACAAAAATTAAGAAGAATTCAGTTGGACACTTGAGTTGTGGTAATTTCTTCACCAGTTCAACTTAAATATATATTTATGGTAACCTCAACTTCTTTGTAGATTTTCTTTTGGTGCACCTACCAAAGGTTATTCCGTATTGCTACTGGAAGCTTGAGCGCATACATTTGAATACCGTTAATGTTGTACTTCACAAAGCTATTTGATAGAATGTGTATGTTTCATGAGAAACACCCAGTGAGGATGATATCTTCAATATCCAGTTTTTTTTTTTTATCGGCAATCTTCAATATCCAGTTGGGGCTGCCTCCAGAAGCTAACTTTCAATCTGTCCCGGTTCTTTAATATTTATTCCTTTTCAACTATTGTGATTGAAATAGATGATTGTTCTTTTTTCAGGTGAACTAGCAGCCATATAGGGTGATTGTACTCAAGGGTTATCTCAAACAAAAGGCCTTCAGGAGGTTTATGACCATGGTCATAGCAGAATCGAATACCGTGGGGCACCAACCATAAATGGCCCGTCCATTGTTGAATGGGGACCCCGACATGGCAATTGTCAATTGGTGTGCCAACTTCCCGCCTATCCTTGTTAAGTGCAGGAGGAGAAATGGTATGAGTTTGTGTAAGGACATCTGGGAAATTTCGGTGACAATTCCATCAATCATCGCCTACACATCCTGACATCTCCAAAACACACTTTTGGTTCAACATCAGAAGCCACATGATTAGACGTCTTGCCACCTTTGCCAGAAAACCTTTATGCACCATTATCGCCAGATACTGACAGCTTTTCAAGCAAGCTGAAGTTTTATACTGAAAACCTTTTCATACTAGAAAGCTGTGAGACAGATGGTGGTGTGATGGGGTTGCACAATGCCCCATGGAACACCACCACGCTACACTGCTAATACAGCTACTTCGGCCTTACTGACTACAGATATGATAAGTTTTTTAATAAAAAAAAAAAATAGTTATCATATTGTTCAAAAATAGTAGCAAGCTTACCCTCCCAGCATGACCCTCAAGAACCGCCGCAACAACAGTAGCACAAGCTCCCGTTCCACAGGCTAGGGTTGCTCCTGCACAACAAACATGAACTCAAAATTGAGGCACATTGAACTTACCCTGAATTGTACAAACAATAGTAATACTAATCAGACATAACATGGCTATTAGAATATTCTAACCTGCTCCCCGCTCCCAAACACGCATTTTCAGGTGAGAATTAGACAATACTTGCACAAACTCTGCACATTAATAAAGAAACCATATAATTAGTGAGATATACGACAACTGAATTAGTGTGATGATAGACTACGCCCATTTCATTTGAGTCATGCTCAAGGAATCAAAAGATCAAGGGAGAAATTTTGCTGATAAATAAAGCAAGCCATAATTGCACAATATTATATGCACAAGGACCCTAACCTAAGCTACTAATACAGTCCGACCAAGTCCTAGAAAAAATACCAACAATATCATGTAACCAAATATTAAACCAAGAACAATTGAATGTCATTAAGTCAGTAACAACCATTTGCCAGAATGTGCATTTAGCTTGCCATCAAAGCTATATTGCTCAAGGAAGAAAAATAAAATAAAAAGCCCCAACTGACAGAAATAAATAAAAAAAAATGGTGCGGTCAGCATAGGTTAGAAAGTTAACAAGCATAGTCCAATTATAGAAATAGAACATTCTTGCCTGTGTTAGTTCGTGCTGGGAACACCTCATGATGTTCAAATTTTGGGCCAATTTCTGCTAGCTTCAATTCATCAACAAGCAAATTCTGTTGCAACAAGGATTAAAACAAACATGGAATAAGCAGCAAAGGCAGAAAAATATTAATCCATGTAAAGCTGTAGCACAGCAGATGAAAGTTGACATCTTAACTTTTAAGATGCAATTAAAAAAATATTTATTGACCTTAAAAATTATATTTCAAAGGAGCTATGTTTCTTTTGATCCAAATGGTTCCAAATTCAATTGTATGCAAGAATATTTATTCATTTGTATATATATATCATTATTTTACTGATCCCATAGATTAAAGTCTTGTCTTTCCACGATATTTCATCACTTTGAATAGATCTAGTGTGCACTGTGTAATACATCATAAAAGGAAATCGAACGTATGAAATATCTAATGTATGTCAAAATAAAGACCTGGCTTCCTTCTCTACTGAAAGTTATACAGTGTGGATTTCCCATGCTAACACAGGTCACATGCCAGATAACTCCATCCACGACCAGCTCCGCTTTAACAACAGCATTATCCTTGTTTGCAGGTAACTTAGTAGGCACATCTGAGGCTTTAAGAACCGGTTCTCCCATGTCAACTCTTACCTGAAACAGTTAGTATGCTCTATCAAGCTTGAGAAAGAGAACCAATATCAGACAAGAGACAAAAAGAACATTCCTTCCTAACGTTAAACCAATTAAGGCACCTTAGGAGCAGCATAAGCCAATGCCTTAAAACAATATCACATATCAATAAGCAAATTGCAAATATTTGCAACATAACGTACATTTCCATCCTCTAAGACTTCAGGTACAATCAGACCAGCACCAGTATGTACGGTAAAACTGCAGAGGTAAGAAAATACATTATTACTGTCAGATGAAATTTCATTAAGCCCATTAGTCCATTACTATATAATGATAATGACCGAGGTGGCAGCTAAACCATCATACAAAAATCATCGTATCATCATAAAAAGTGAGACGCTGAAGTGAAAAGAGCAATTAGGAAACATAACAGAAAAGTTATAGAAAGAACAGCCAAACCTGTGTCGTCCTTGTAAGTTCTCAAGCTCAGAAACGAATTTGGCAAAGCATCGCACTCCATTGCCACACATCTATGAAGAAGAGCGTCAATCAGATAAATGACAGCAAGCTTGTCAGTGATAAAAAGACTAAGATTCTATACTTTTTAAGTTTGTGAGTGATAAAATTCTACATAAAAATTTACAGGAAAAAAATAACAAAGTAAAATGGATTGGGGTACTCTCTTAAGTTAAAATCAACTTACATACTTTATTATGCATTTCACTTTTTGGAAAAGTTAAATGAGAATATTCCTAAGTTGATTTTAAATTATGAGAAAAATTCAAGTATTTAACTTCCTAATTTTCTACTGCTATTCAGCAAAGGCCAAACCCAATCAACCAAAAGCAGACACGAACGAGGCTTAGTAAGAAGAACTACCTCAGGTTCACTACCATCAGAGTTGAAAATTCTCATGGTGTAATCAGTGCCATTGATGCCAGGCAATACAAAGATAACTCCGTCAGCTCCAACACCGAAGTTCCGATCACACAGTTGCACCGCTTTCTCTGCAGTGATCTTGGGCTCGGACGACTCTCTATTGTCAACCTATTCAAAATCAAGAGTCAAAAACCGAACGGTTATTAATTGAATAAAGGGAAAGCGAAGCGGAATGGAACTCACCAAAATGAAGTCGTTTCCGAGGCCGTGGTACTTGGCGAAATGGAGAAAGCCGGTCTGTAGGCGGTTGAGGAAGGAAGTGGAGGGGGTTTTGACGGGGGCGTCGGTGCTCATGGAGGAGGCGACGAGGCGGAAATTAGGGTATTTGAAAGTGCGTCGCGGTGTGGGCAAAGTGGATCTGGGAGAGTGGGGGAAGAGATTATTGAGGGAGGCGAGAGTGCGGCGAGTGGGGGATGTCAGAGGAACGGAAATGGTGGCTGTTATGGCCATCTCTGCAGCTTCGAATGGCGGCGGATACTACAGTCTGCCACTGTCACCGTCTGGCTTTGACTCTCTCGCACCGCGAAGCGTTATGAGCTACCAGTTCCCTACGGGTTCTTCAGGATTATTGTACACAATCTCGGCCGTTAATATGTCTCGTGATGTGATTTTTCTTTTTTGTTTTGGGATTTGTGGTTTAAGAGAAGAAAAAGTACTTACAAAAATTCATTGTGAAAACTTAGTGATAAAGTGAAATATATACAAAAAAAAATTACAGGAACTTCATAGTTTATAATTATAATTTTAATCATCATTTTAACTTTAATGTTGATATTTATATTATTTGTCAAATTTTAAAAAAATTATTTAATACTTTAAATTATCGAAGCATGTTTATGTAAGTAATGTTAATCAATTTTAAACAATAAAAAGCTTAGTTTGTAGTTTAGAATTACTTAATAGAACATTTATGTTTAACACATTTAAGGTTTATTATTGGAAGAAAAATAACAAAACTATCTAAATTTTTTTTTTAGAAATAAAAGATGTAATAAATAATTGATAAGAGCAACGACTTTATAGTATATTTATGTGTCATCCAAATGCATACTATAAAGTCGCCACCCAACCTAAGTACATAAAAGAAGACACATACACAATTAATCTGGCACTAGCTATTCCTTGCTTGACACAAGTTTTTCATATTCCTGTACCTATTTTATTGTTGTCCATAAACTTAGAGATATCACATTCTCACTCTCCAATATAGATTATTATGTTCATATGGTTGAACTACATATATTATCTTTCCATATATAATTTTTTTTTACTTATTACTTTTTACATAAAATAATCTATAAATTAATAAGGTTACTTTTGTAGAAATACGAAAGGTCCACAAGTTTTTGAAAGACATTATCCACTTAACTTCCATATCTTTTGTTAACAATACACTTATATGCCAACCATACTGAATAAATTTCATTAGGGTCACTTTTTTAGGCCTAGTTTTCTTTCTATTGTTTTGGTTCTCCCCTCTCAATTCTTCTTTCATTTCTTCCAAACGAAGACATGGAAAAGGTTGTTATTTTTATGCTTTTTTTCTTCTTCTTTTTATTTACAATTAGTTTACAATAAAATGATTAAATTAAATGAAAATTCACAAAATTAAGAATTAGGGTCAAAGTTTTGTATAATTAATAATTAAAATACCTTATGGTCCTTATTTTTTAAATAAAAACTACAAGGAGGGCCTAATTAAGAAAGAGTAATTTTCTATTAGACGTTGAAGTTTATAAAGGAATTAAAAAAAATGCAACCAAAAATAGACTATACGCACGCAATTGATTCAGTTAAACTAAGTCACAATTGCCAGCTACAATGTGCGAGACTGCAAGGGAAAGGTACAGTCAATTCCATTTGTTACGACAATAAACGGTCTGAAAAACATAAACCTAAACTGCAACATGGTTGACATAGGAACCAATTCTTTCTTCAGTTAATCAGTTAATCTTGTTGTAACCAAAAACGTTATATTGTTACCGCACAAAATCCAACCGAATGGTAAACTCACATGCATGTTTTGTTCTATAGTATAATACACAAAAGCAAAACTGTAGTTCATCTGTCAAAGCCTAATTATGAAGTGGCCAAATAGCCTAAAAAAAAGGATTAGGTCCTAAAATAGACCGCATTCAATTAACAATGAAATGAAGAGCATATCAATGATATATTGGGAAGCAAAATCCCAATAAACACGGGATAGTTAATTCACTGAATAACTGTTGAATTAGAATATAAAAATGAAGTTTCTGTTTCTTTTACCAAAATCATATATCACTTTCGTCTTCAAGAGGAATCTATCCATTTCAACATACATATAAAGCACCTTGTCTCGAGCCACAAAAGTAGCATTTCATTTTCAGATTGTACGTGAATCGATCGTAGCTAGACAGACAGGAATATGATTTCTTCTGAGAACGAGGTAAATGATTCTCCTACATAACTAACTTTTATATGCACTTCATTATTTTCATCTGTGTTCCAATTATTAATTTTTCTGTTTACATTATTGGATGAATCCATACCTTTTAGGGACATATCAAAGTCTAGATTCTTTTTTGAACAGTTAAAACAATATTTACAAAATGAAACTATAGCTGGTGCATGACGGTAACAAATCGTATGAATAAGATTTACGTAATAATGATCAAATAACTTGTTTTGCTTGGAAAAATGAAGTTTAGGGAACACAACCATGTATGTTGACAATATTGTCAAAAGATGTAATACGTAAAAAACAAAAAGCCCTTTGAAAAGTTGAATTACCATCGCTTTACCTTTATGAAGTTGAACGCTATTTCATGTGCCAAAAAACTTTTTAACATTGTAGAATGTATCAGCCATGCCGAAAGGCGAAGGCATTTTATCTTCACATTTTGAACAATCCCTGTAATAACACGCTTCATTCATTCAGTTACAATACTCAAAACATTATTGCTTCTAGTGTTTTATTAGCCGTGTATTGTAATTTGAACTCTCAGTTTCAGACTGACTAAACTTTGTCTTGTATTGACAGAGCATTGAGGAGGTTAAGCACAGGCTTCTCTGCACCAGGCTTGAAAAGATAGCAGCAAAAATGGAAGCTAATGCTAAGATCAAGAAATATGAGGAGACGGTTAAACACTTGTACAAATTGTTAAAGAAAGTTTGCCAAGAAAGAGATGAAGCAAGAGACCAGCTTCAATTGCTAATGAGGAATTTCCAAGCATCTACCCCAGTTGAGACAACCAATACTATTCCGCAAGCTGATCAATCATGCCTCCAAAACAAAACAAAGCCATCAATGAATAGCGCCAAGGTATCATATTCAAGTTCCAATGTCTTATCAGATCATTCATGTGATTTATCCTTGTCAAATGAGAAACATTTCTCCACGAGTTTAATGTCTCAAACAAGAATAGTTGAACCAAGCAACCTGACCCTATCAAATAACATCGAAACAAACATGGTTGATAGTGATTCCCTAGCGATTGATAAACTAGTTTGTGGGAAACCCTTACCTGAAAAAGGTAGATTGTTGCAAAGTGTAACTGAAGCAAGACCTTTGCTTCACACACTTCTAATTGATCCAGTTCCACACTGGAAAAACCCTCCCACTTTGTCTTCCCTTTCCCTTCCACTTGGTACCCAAGACAACAACTTTTCTACCAACACACATGATGATCAGACAGGTGCTAATCCAAATGGATTCATTCCAACTTCTTTGAGTTTGGCATTTCCAGGGAGCTCTTATGGACCTTCTCAGACATCTTCTGCATCCAATTTTGGGTTATCTGTGAAGAGTGAACTGGTGTCATGTGTGGATATGGATTCCAATATGATGCAGAATCATGCATTAACTGGAAAAAAGAGGAAGCTTTTGTGAGGATTGCAAGTTTCTCCACTTTTTTTTGGCTTCAAAATCAGCCTTGGTTATTTTTTTATTTATATATTATGAGATAACAATCAATTATATGTATAAGATAGATGACTAGGTTACAATTGGCACTGTTTTGAGCTTTAGTAAAGTCTTGCTAGAGAGATGAAGTTATGTACGTAGGAAGGAGACTTTTGAGTGAGAGAAATGAACAATACCATGGTTACTTTGTTAAAAATAATTTATGCATGTGCTCCTTTCTTGTATTCTCCTTAATTACTTGGTTAGAAATAAATTCTGCATGTGCTTCCTCCTATACATTGTATAAAATTTATTCTCTGAATTTTGTTTAACGAACTTATCTAAACTAAGAAACCTCTCAAAACCCTCCATCGTCAAGAAATGTATATGCGTGTGTCGAATTTAATTTGTAGTTTGACTCATTGTATGTTAAACTTGGCCTTTTTTAATTAAAAGTGATGCAATTCTGCTTTCACAATGAAGTTATACTATGTTGTGACAACTTATCTACTTAGGTAATAAAAAAAATTGTTCATTTCGATCATAAGTGACTAGAATTGTTCGATAAAAAAAAACTATACAATTTAATATATTAATTGATTTTATTAAATATAATATTTAATGACTAATCTGACTAATTTTAATGAGATTTGTTTTTCAAATGGATGTTTTATCCATACCACTCGAATATGATGCATTTCTTAAATTTAAACTCGATTTCATTTGAAACATATGACATGTTGGTATAGTTAGTAGTTTACTTAATCTTCAATACTTCATATGAATACATTCCCATAGTCTATTTTTTTTTTCTTTTCAAGATTGCACGTTTAAAAAAAATCACCCGAAGAGAGAGATTTCTATATGAAAAAATTAATAACGAAAAAATAAATTATAGTTGGTAACATAATTCATGCTATTGGGCTTTCATAGTTGCCTAAAAAGAAAGGTGTTGATGTAATTTCTGACCAGGATGAGTATTTAAAAAGACCAACAAAATATATTTTACTTAAAAAAAACTTCGAAAAAAATAGTAAAAAAAATAATGTATTTTGATATAATAATGTAATATTTTTTTGAGAAAATTGTCACACTTTTTTTTTTTAAATTACCTTACTTCATTTGAAAATGTTTTATTTTCACAATTAGCAAATATGAATTATATCTTTTATATTTAAACAAATCTCTTAATAATAGCCCACAATATTAATAATAGTAGATATACAACATGTCTCAATTGAACTTCTTATTATATATTAATTTTGGAAATATTGAAAATTTATTATAAATGTTGACATTGAATTTTTATCTAAAATTTTTACTTCTCCTTTTACCGTCACAAAATATTAAAACTAAATTTTAAACATATTTTCATCTTAAATAAATCTAAACAAAGCTTTATGAATTTATATCTTTATTATATCTTTATATCTAATCTTAAAAACTTCATTTATTTTCTTTTCAATCTAGAAGTTTCATGTATCTTTTGAAAGGAAAATCAACAAGTATTTTGTATTTATAGGATTTTATTATTGTAACTAGTTAATTTTGTAACATAATTGATTTAAATTGAAGATGAATTTGTTTAGATACCCTAAAAGAGGTCATTTTAAAAAATTATTAATCAACGTGTTTGATTTGACTTTACTTCATTAAATTTGGTGCTAGATCTATACCATCAACTTGTGCATTGAATTAACTCGATTAACGTCTTACTTTTAACAACGTAGCCCACAAGTGTATGGGAGTAATTGTCCCCGCAAAGTAATTTTGTTTTGTGAAGAATAAAATACATGAAAGATGAATCACGTGTTTAATTATAAGGAAAAAAATTATATAATATTTTTAGAATATAAAATACACAGAGAGCAGTAATAATATGTAAAATTAAGGTATTATAAATTTTTATTATAATGTACTTTTTATAAATAAGTTTATGTGTTTAGTAGAAGCATATAATTTATAGAATAAAGAGTTTTTTTACAAACACTTATATGAGAGAAAACGAATTAAATTATTTTTTTATAAAGCAAAATTAATTTGTGCAAAACTTATATGGAAAAGTTATTTTGTATCAGTTTTTCCAAATTTTAACCTTTATTTCATTTCTAAGTTAATTTCAGTTTATAAACTGGTTTTATATCTTGTTCCACTTTTTCTATCAACAGGAATATTACGATCTCTTCAGTGTTGTGTCTTAGAAAATTAATAAAAAGGTGTATAGTTAGTGTGAAGAGGAAGACATGCATTGAACTCAAGGTCTCTCAAATGGTGGAATGCTGTCAGGTACAAATTCCATATTCAGTGGAGATGACTAATTAGTGGTGACAATTTAAATATCTTAAAGTGTCATGGTAAAATAATAAAATAAATGTATAAATAATGTAGGGATAAAATAAATAATAAATATAAAAAATTACATTTATTGTACTATATAAAGAAAGCCGACCGGCCGGTAAACCGTCAGAAAGCTTGCAAATAATCATCCGATCAAAACCATTCACATCAAATGTCTGAATATGCAACCTACGTCAGGACACGTGACACTTATTCAACAGGTAAGCCCAAGTAGACCTTAAGCCCATTTATTCGAGGCCCATGCAAACACTATAAAAGACAATGGGTCCCTATAAAACACGTACAGTAACTATATCGCATTCCATTTTACCTATTTCACTTTGATTATTACAAAAAGAAAAATACATTGTTACTTGTGGGTGCTTACAATAACATTTATCATTGTCAATATCTTGAAGGACAATGCTAAACTAATAAAATAAATGTTTTAAATAGTGTTATGGTTAAAATAATTTGCTTAAAATATAAAAGTAATACAAATAATGAAATAAAAGTCGGTTGTTATAAAAGAAAAGTTAATAAAACTCTACTTTATGTAAAAAGATAAAAACTGAAACAAAATAAATAAATTAAGAGTAAATAAAAAGAAAATAATTAGAAAATAGAAAGTAACATTTTAGAAGTTTGATATAGCTTCTAATAGATGTCTAATGATGTGATGCATATAAATTGTATTTTCAATTTATTTTTAATAATATTTTAAAGTTTGTAATAACAAATTTATAATGAAAAATCTGATATAAAAAATTAGAAAAACAATATACAGTAAAATAAGAAGATAAATAATAAAAAAAAGTAACTTTTATACTAATTAAAAAACAACTATGCATATTTTACTTACAATTTAAGTTATAAAAGTTTGGAATATTTGATTCTTCTTATTAAACTTTTTTTATTACAATATAATTGTAATACAACATATGATAAATAATATACTAAATTATTTTATTTTTATATGATAAAAAATATGAAATAAAAAAATCTTTATAAAAAAATGTTAAAAGAGTATATATAAGAAATCAATATCCCTAATTGTATCCATATGTTTAGGCTTGTCTGATTAAAATAATAATAATTGATTTTTCTTTGGACGATAGATAATATTAAATCATACGGTATTATTTGCGGAAAACTGTGAATAAATTAATTTTCATTGGTAAAATAAGTTCTTTGATACTTCTCACTTAGACTAAACACGATAATTGAATGTATTAACTATCATTACAAAGTTATTTAAAAAATAATTTTTAGATATTAAATAAAATAGTTGTTAATTATGATCAAAATAGGTATCAAATTAATTTTTAGTTGTTAAATAATTATAAAATAAAAATAATAATTGAATTTAATGACAAATCAAGTCAATACAATTGATATCTAACATTAGCTACCAATATTTTATTGACTTATAGCATTAGATACTAAATTAGTCTTTAACTTAATTAAATATCAATTTAGAATCTAATAGTATAAGACACTAAAACCTTGCTATGTTAGATACCAATTATCTTGACTTAATTGATCACTAAATTCAGTCATTACTTTTATTTTGTAGTTATTTAGCAACCAAAATCTAATTTAATGACTATTTAGTCACAATCAGCAACCATTTCATTTGATAATTAAAAATTGGTTTCTAAATTGCATTTTTCCTGTAGTGTATATTGAGTGTATACTCCAATATATCGCTTAATTGTTTAAGGAAAGAAAATGTATTAAGTGAAGTTGTTAGCTTAAATGAGTTCATCATCTAATATTTTTGTTGATTAGCAAAATCATATATATTAAACAAAAATATTGTATAAATCATTCCATTGAGTGTTTCATATGATATTTTCACTCAGTGGAATTATTTTCAATTAAATAAAGATATCTTTTAATATTTAGACTATGTGTATTCTTTATATGTTTAGATTATTCAAGTGAATTGTAATATATATATATATATATATATATATATATATATATATATATATA
>Ga0209489_103354_pt1 | contig 31351 bp, 11 predicted proteins | sample SiratrowhiteBW_FD_187527 | JGI IMG/M metagenome (GOLD analysis project Ga0209489, IMG submission 187527) | Root nodule microbial communities of legume samples collected from California, USA - Siratro white BW (SPAdes) (version 2) | ecosystem: Host-associated > Plants > Roots > Nodule | place...
TAAATTTAGATACCAATTATTTGATTTAATTGGTCACTAAATTTAATCATTATTTCTATTTTGTAGTTATTTAGCAATCAAAATTTAATTTGGTGACTATTTTGGTCACAATAAGCAACTATTTTATTTGATAACTAAATATTAGTCTCTAAATAGTTTTTTTCTTATAGTGAATATTATACCAAAGGGACTAAGTCACTTTTATATTCAAAAGTTTCAAGATAACACGGAATGAAGTTCCTTTTTATACATTTACTATTTGTGTTTCTGAATATAAATTAAGCAAATGATGAGTGTATAACTGTTGATATGTATGAGTACTTGCATTGATTGAGATAAATATCTCGAAAGCATGAGATAGGAATAAAGTATTTTATTCTTTTTTTGTAGTAATTTTATTTGTAATTAATTTCATGTTCATGCATATATTTACCGAACTTTACTTTTTGTTTAAGATTAAGTATAAATAATCAAATTAATTATTCATATTAAATCTTAAATTGTCTAATTGGATATTTAAGTAAAAATATTTTTTTATAGTTTGTTAATACATGCAAATTAAGTTTGTCCTAAATTTGATGAAATTTTGATTTTAATAATTTAGTGTAGTTCTCCGAGTGCATAGTTGGTGCATTGACCACTTTCATTTAGTGTATTTTGGAAACCAACATGAAATGCTGTCAAAATTTTATTTAATGTAAAATAATAGACTTAATATATATGTGTTAATGAATTATATTTCCTTAGTGGGTAGGCCATGAGTCTCACCTTCAACTGAAAAAATGAGAGTGACATTGTGTGATTAATGACAATGAAGTATTAAACCTATCTAATTATGGATCTAAGTTAAATGAATTTACGTCACAATATTAAAGACTATGAGAAAGGAGTTGACAATTTCTTGCAATTTGTTTGGTAATGGAAAACCTGGGGGAGATATTATTGTCTATACATTCATTGTTTAAATCATATGCGTTAAGTACTTCAAAAGGTACGTGACCACTTATTTGCCTTTTGGTATTATGAAGAGTTATACAATATAGACATGACATACAGAAATATTATACATGCAAATTATGTCATAAATATATAAAATGTTGACGAAGATATGGATGATTGTTTAGAGGAGATGATACATGATGTGGAAGAAGAGTAATTTGTAAGAGTTCGTATGTTTGCAATTTTTTCAAATTTGATTTTAAGCAACCATTGTAGCCATGATGCACTACTTTTACAAGATTGTTAGCAATTGTAAGTGTCTTCTTCCAATGATTCTTATTGTTTTCAAGTTTATATAAGTGGATACAGCGGAATAATAGAGATGATGTGCAATTTTGGTGTAATTGGAGAGTGGAAATTTAAGAAGATCTAGATGACGTTAGACAAACACACTAGGAGAAATTCTAGAGAGAAGAGTCTTGAGGAGAGTACTCTAGAAAGAGTTCATGAACAAGTTTGAAGAGGAAAAATTGATTAGTATTTCATTACTTATTCTAAACGTTGTTTTCAATTACAAGAGTCACCTATTTATATGCGAAAAGATGACTTGTTATGCAATTTTCTCAAAAACTCTCCAATAGAAGCTTAACAAGTTGCAAGTCATGAATGAAGAGGGTTTTCTCCATTGGGAGAGTGTGTCCAAGGTGACTGTTGATTCTACTGATTGGAATTGCCTTCCTCCGTCAAGGAATCCATCACAACAGTTCAACACAAGTGACCCCTTAATCCTTTCCCTTTTACATACATTTGATTTGGAATTCCCAAAACAATATACTAATGTTGATGAAGCAAACACAAAATTTTTCTTTGTCTAAAGTGGTCATCATAGTTGAGCACCGACACTCAAATGAAACAAAAGTAATATAACAAACTACACAAAATTTGCAAATAGGAACCACAAATAGAAGTTGTAGGCACAAATAGAACCATAAGCAAGAAGTAGATCGTGAAACGAAAACTATGAACAAAACTACCAACAAGAACAAGATCATGCTTGCTAATAGAATCATGAGCAACAATAGAATCGCGAGGGCAATCAAAATTGTGATTATGGACAAAAACCACTAGCGAGAATATGAATTGCAAGCATGGATAGAGCCTCTAAATTATCTTGGTAGTTTCCTATTCTGATAATCTCACCTGGTTTGGCAGGCATATGTGGAGGAGATTGTTGGAATATCTCGCATCGCCTAACTTTACTTAGTGCAATTAGTTTTAAGATGAAATTTGACAAATATATTATCAAAAATTATACAGATTACAAGCAACAGAACAATGGCAAGGTTTTCATTTGAAAGACAAGTGTAGAAATTGGTGGAAAGGACTTGACCATCCTTGAAGAGATATACCTTACCATTATCCTGTCTTAGGTGTGTTCTTTATTTTGGGGTCTGAGTAGAGATGTGTCTCTAGTGCTTTGTTTGGTTGAGGGAGTGAATTTGAAACGATGGATTTGAATGAATTTGAGAGGATTAAGTGTGGATGATAAGGTCGTTCAGATTAATGGATAGATGATGAGATTTGGAGAGATTTAAAAGAAATGTTTGTGAAAGTTTGTGAATGATATGATAAGTATAGATTAACTTTAAATTATTCTTAATAAATAAAATTTTATAATTACATTTTTACCCTTAACTTTAACAATAACATATTTTTAATTTATGTAATTTTAATAGTTTTAATAACTTTTTAGAAAATATTTAATAATACAATTAACTTTATTTAAATTTAATTTAATAAAATATTATTAAATTGTTAAATATAATTAATAAATTAAACTTATTAATTTTTTATACTAAATTTCTACCATATTATTATTATGCTAAATTTACATTTATTATAAATAATTATATTTATTTTTATTATATCACATTATTATTATTAATTATATCATTAAATATTTTAATAATATAAATTAATTTAATATATAATTTTTTATTTTAATATTATTTTTATTATATTATAATATATAATTAACTATATATATTATGATTTATTATATATTAAATTGATAATATATAATTAACTATATATTAAATTAATTAGATATAATTAAGTATATATTAAATTTATAAAATATAATTGATTATATATAATTAATTATATGTATACATAATCGATTATATATTGTAAATTTAATATATAATTAAATTATGATAATATATATAATTTGTAAGGACGGTTATGCAATTTTAAGTAGTGTGACGTGACATGTTGTAAATGGTTTTGGAGGATTGAGTCTTCCGTAAATTGTCATTTATTCGTTGTCATAAATTATTTATATTATAAATATCATCACATCTAAACATAGTGTAAGTGGTTATTCAGAGGAAAAAAATATTACACGCTAAAGAGACTAAGTTACTTTTACATTCAAAAGTTTCAAGATGACATGGAATGAGGTTCCTTCTTATACAATTACTATTTGTGTTTCTGAATGTAAATTTAGCAAATGATGAGTGTGTAACTGTTGATATGTATGACTATTTGTATTGATTGATCTCTAAAGCATGAGAAGTATTTGCAACAATCATCCTGGTGCGCAGTCAAAAACATGGAAAACTCACCATACCCCAGCAGAAAAAATTACCATCCGTTTCAATACATATATACAGACCCAGTCCCCATTTATCAGCTTATGCAAACAATCTTATCGAGACAAAAATGGTAATTAACAAATTTTATTGCATACGAAAGTAGCAAGCTGTCAATAATCTTGTCGTGAAATTATTTAATTTTGTATTGAAGACAAAGGATAAGTTTGAGGAACAAGTACAATATTTGTAAACCAAAACACTGTACATCCTAAACATTTTATAAAAGAATTGTTAAAGAGTAGTCTGCATCACTGTGATATGAAACTCCATAGACTAATTTATGGAACAATGGCCTTTAAACAATGATAAGGGATACTTGGCCCTGGAAATCAACATAAACCTCTGTCAGCAACATATTTCTACCCCAACTACAATATTTCCTCTCTGCATGTAATCAATGCCATGCTGAAGCTGAAATCAAATTTCTGTCCTTCCATCCCAACAACATGGCCCCATCCTTCTCCTCAAGATTATAATCTTCTGAATAGCACCTAAGCAGGCTCCTTATGACAGAATTCACGTATGAACTCAAAGGGTATTGAGAAAAGCCAGCCATTGTCAATCTAGACTTCCACTTGCCTAACAGTTCATGTCTCTCCACCCTTTCCTTCCCTTCACAAGCAATAATATTGACAATATCCCGTGCCAGACAATGTTGTTCCACATTAATCCGATCCTTGCTCTTTCTTGCAAGAGACACATCAATGGACTCAAAAATTGCCAAGTAGTAATCCAAGGTTTCTATAAACCTGTTGAAGAAAGGAGTGGTATTAGTGTTCGACTCTTGCTCAACCAACGTAGTTACCTTGGGAGAAAGAGATTTCACCAATCTCAAAAGTCCATCCCTTGGATTACTCATATCGACACTCTCATCAGCCGTGTGATGGAGTTGCAAAGGGAAATTCACAGCCAAAGCCTCCCCAGGCCTAATGTCAAGCATGTCTTCTGTCACATATGGAGCTAAAACAGGCACACTGTGGAACTCAACTGAGATGTTAAATGTCTGAGATATTTCAGCCAACCTTTTCCCAACAGCTTCTAATCCATCACCACGAACATATTTAGAAAGGGGGTCATCAATCCCTGTGATCCGCACATGAGGAGCTCCACCAGGTCTTGCTGCAAGAGCTTGAAGAAGTGTCATCCATTGAATTCCCTGACCAATCTGAAAGTCTATGATATGAATGTGGTCTTCATCTCTACAAGCTTCAGCAATGGCCCCATTGGCAGCCATGTAACCAAATTTTAAGTAGGGACATATTTCATACAGAAGCTGCATGTAAGAGAGCAAGTCTTTTCCCTCAGGTTCTCCGCATCTAAGGGCATGGCAGATGTTATTCCCTGATGCCTCCTTCCTTGCAACAAGCCCTTCAACCAAATAAGCACCAAGGCGCTGGATTGGCTCCCCAGTTATAGACACAACACTTCTAGCCTTTTCTATCAGTTGATCAAAATCTTTTATGTTGTTTTCAGACAAGGCTTTGGCTGATTCAATCAGCAATTGTTTCAAATTGGTTGATGGGAATCCTTGTAGTGATACTTCCTCGGTTGATTTCTGACGCTTACCTATGCGTGCAACATCACTTGACTGACCCTCATGGCTCCAGGACCTGTTTCTCTGTCCTGATGTTGTAGGCTTTCTGCTAACAGCCAAAGAAGTGCTTGATGTGGTGACTTGATCATCACCGTCAGGTGCCATCAAAGCAGTTTCTAATTCCAGCAATGCATATCTAGTTTCATGGTCACAACTTATATCCTGTGGAAAAAGGCATCTAGTAGATAGTTGCATACCATCTTGGAGATGGTCCACAGATGAGACTGGCCTATACAAATAATGCTTGCTTTCCTGCAAAGGGTTTACAACAGAGTGAATTTCCCCAGCGGTATGCTGTTCCTGGCCGTCACTTAGTGCAGAAGAAAGAGCATCAGAATCAAAATGGTTAGAAAGGGCCGAATTAGGAGAGTATTCTATGTCGTGTTTCAAGGATCCAAGCAACCTGTTAGGTATTGATGAAATAGGAGTATAAGATGATGTGCAAGGGATTCCTGCCGAACTAGTCACACCAACACTTAAAAACTCATTCAAGTCCATACTGTGACAATGCGATCAGCAAAAAGCAGCTTCCTTGGCAAATTTCTGCTCCAGAATAGTATACCAACACTTTCGATAGTAGCAGATAAACCTTGAAAAACAGAGAAGGAATTTGTAAATATTCGCATAAACACCACAATAAAAATTATTTTTGCCACAACAATCATCTACTAGCCTAAAAAGTGGAGAACCGGGAAGAAACATCACACATACATACAAGAAATAGATGAACTTGTACACACTGAAAAATATAAAAGCTCATTTGTAAAGCTATAATTGTGCTATTTTGTTGTTGAATTCATTGCTACTCTTCTTTATTTTTGGAACATGAACTTCAAATCTAATTCAACATCCCAAAAACAACTAAGTTTGTAACAATTTATATATTATAATTTGATCTGGTCTCTTATCAATGTGTCCAACCCACGTCAACTAAATATATAACCGAATTACAATATATAAGTAGGTGTAAGGTCTCACCTTATAACCCAATTGTAATATTGATTTAAGCTTAAAATACACCTTCTAAGATGATGTCACCCACTTTGTCGACATTTCTCTATTTTCTTGTTTGAAATATTCAGTTTACGCCACGCGGAGATATATTAGAGATCTCTAATCAAGAAAAAATATGCTCATGTACTAATTTAGTGATAATATACACCACGAGAAAGACTTAGACAAACATAGAAGAAATCAAGTAGTAAGAGAAAGGAAGCTTATAATAACATCAATAGTAACAACAGCAACAATACCATGTAAGTCACAATTCCTCGTTGCAGACCCAATCTTTACTTTGCAACCACGAAAGTCACTAAACCACGTACCCAAAACTTAAACCTTACTATTTCCTTTGATGTTATTGTGCAGTTGCCCCACTTCCCGATGCTGGTTCATGGAAACTGCATATACATCTTTTCATACTATACCAATAAATCCAGAAAAAATCCTCGAAACCCAGAAAAAGAATCTACGTCCTAATTCAAAGCCCACTAATCCATCCCACCAAAACCATTTTATTCAAACAAAAAAATTTAACCAAATAAAAATCCAAAACTTCAACTCAACCAAGATTTGCAACTTTGAGCAGCAGAAATGATGTTACAGCATTCTACCCAATCAAACAACAACATTGCAAAATTCCATATCTTAATTCAAGAAAGCAAGACCCTCAAGTCACCAAGGATTAAGAATCAGTCTTGTATGCAAACAAACACGTAACACAGAAAAACAGATGCATAAACTGCTAAAAGAACAAGATGGTGACAGCGAGAAAACCAAATTGTAATGGAAAGTGAAAAACGTTGGTGTAAGCACTTAGCATACCTTGAATACCATCAAAATTCAACACCTACCATTAGAAAAGACTTTGGTTCAATACACGTGGAGAGCTGAACTATGCTGAATTTCTCTCCAGTTTATGACATAAAATAATATGGTTTTTTTGATGAGGGATTATGGTTTTGAAGGAAAACGATGGTACCATGGAGAAGGAGTTGTTTGAATAACCGCAAATTGAGACCGGGGAGTGTTCAAATGGGGTATTTATAATATAGGGGAAGAAAAAGCAGGAGAAAAAGGTGTTGGTAATTCGACGGCGGAAAAACGGTAACGGAGGGAGAGATTCCTTGGAATGTAACGGACGTTAACTGGTTGACTGAACCGTTGAAAACGCCGACCAGAACACACGTTTGGAACTTGGATTTCGAACATTCCTGTCAGCATAGCTGTTATTTAAAATTAATGGTTCAGGATTGATCAGGAGATAGATGAATTTGAATTTTCTTTTATAAAAGTAATAACATTTAACAATTCACCAATGAATATATTCATTGTACTTTTCTCTCCTCTTTATTAATATATACTTTATTAATATATACTATGAAACAATTCAGAAATTTTAGTTCAACGATAGGAGGAAAGATTGGAAAGTTGCTGTTCAAAATCATCCCCCATCTTTTGATTCCTGTAAGCCTCGAAACTGTAAAAGGTAAAAAACTCAATATTAGATATAACTACTTATAATTGACTAAAGTACATGTGGTAGCTTAAAAAAATTGTGAATTGGAACCAATGAATAGAAGGGAAGAAATAAATTGCACAAGTTGAAGAGGAGGGGAGCGAATTGCACAAGCTTTTTCATGGGGTGGTTTTGTTTATATATATTATATATCTATAATATATACAATTGTAGGAAGAAAAACAGAAAAACTAGCCACGTGTAAACCTCACAAAAATTACAAAAAAAATTCTAAAAAAATTTATCAAAAAAAGTAACAATTTCCGCGCCTACATCATTCTCTTTCACATTTTTAAATTTCAAATTCACAATCCAAATTTCAAAAACCCCAATTTCCCACCTCTTTCATACTCACTGTCACAGCACTCTGCTCTCTCATTCTCACTGTCACACCCGCTCTCCAATTCTCACTGCTATAGCACTCCACTTTCTCATTCTCATTCTCTTCCATGCCAGATTCAAACCCTGGCCATCGCTCTTAACATTCCACACTTCTTCAAAAAAGGCTAAACCTTTCTACTTTTTCTCTTCTTCCTTTCTTTTTTTCATTATTGTTTTTTTTTTTATTTTTGATCTAAATTTTGGCTTCATGTCCCTTTGTCAATGGAGAACGGAACTGCCTTGGCTGGGTTTCGCGGTGTCACTCATGGTGGTTGGCAACTGAGGTGATGCTGGAAATCTATGTCGCAACAATCGAGACCGGTGACGGTGGATTAAGAAAGAATGGTGGCTCATAGTGGCAACTGCGACGATGGAGGAGGGTGGAGGTTCACTTTACAGCAAAAGGTTCGACCTTTTCTCTACTTTTCTTGTTTTTTTTCTTCATTTTCACTTCTTTTAGATTTCTATTCTAACTTCCATTCTTATTTAAGAGGTTTCTTCTTTTGGCTTTTTGTAGCTCACCAACGGAGTTCACGTTGGTTTCCCCTATTGTTCATTGTTGGTTTTCCTGTTTTAGTTGCTTGTGTTATACGAAGATAATGCAAGCTTGAACCTAGCCATCCTAGGTTTGAAACATGTTGGCTATATCCTGGTTTTCTTTTTTTATTTAATTTCTCCTCTAATTTGTAGTTGCTTGTGTGACTTTTTCTTTTATTTTATGTGTGCCTACAAAATGATATCATGAAGATGATTTTGTTTTGGATATGCATGTCTACTTGTGGACAGATCGCCATTAAGACCAAAGGGTAAGATTTTATCTGCCTATATTTGTTTTTTTTTTTTATGAAGATACTCTTCTTGGTCTCACTAGACATCATTTACAGATACTCTTCTGGAGTAATTGGATTTGGTTGCCTGGAGAATGGATATAATCAGAGGTTTCAATCTACAGTGTGACAACTTATTAATGCATTTATGGATAATACATTTATTAATGTGAACTCTGGTATCCACAATACTGTGAGAGGGGCATCTGCTGGAAAAGTGTATGGAGTTTGTGAGTCTAGGATTAATGCTAGGATCACGTAGAGGTGATTCTCATTCCATTTACATTTGGAAATTTATTTCTGGCATAATTCACCAATTTAATTTTCTATTATATTCACACTCTTATATAGGTATATTATTACTAATTGTTTATTAGTAGCAATGGTTCTAATTTGGAATTAGATTTTTTGATAATGAGGTTTTTTTTTTTTTTTTCCAATTTTTTGAGTTGTTTGATAGTGGTAACTAACTACGAACTAATAATTGTTGATTACTATATTGTGATTGCAGGTTTCTTTTCAGGTTGCTGACGGTCTTGAGCAACCATTCCCTTATGGGCAGTTTGATCTAGTGTGGTCCATGGAGAGTGGAGAGCATATGCCTGACAAAGCTAAGGTTTCAATTTAATTTCTCTTGCACTGTATGCATTACTTGTGACTAAGCTTACTTCCAACAACAGATTAATCCTTAACAATGATTGAATTAAGGTTTGTTTCTATTATGTGTTCTGTTAATCTAATATAAGTTTTCTACTTCACACACGACACGTGAAACTGAAAGTTTGTTGGAGAGTTAGCTCAGGTAGCAGCACCTGGTGGCAACATCATAATAGTAACATGGTGCCATAGAGATCCTGGCCATGAAGAACTGTCCCTACATTTATTTATTTTTTCTTATGAAGATACTCTTCTTGGTCTCGCTAGACATCATTTACAGCAACAGGGTCTTCTGGAGTAATTGGATCTGGTTGCTTGGAGAATGGATATAATCAGAGGTTTCAATCTACAATGCGACTACCTATTAATGCATGCATTTATGGATAATACATTCATTAATGTGAACTCTAGTATCCACAACACTGTGAGAGGGGTATCTGTTGGAAAAGTGTCTAGAGTTTGTGAGTCTAGGATTAATGTTAGGATCACGTAGAGGTGATTCTCATTCAATTTACATTTGCAAATCTATTTCTGGTATAATTCACCAATTTGATTTTCTATTGTATTCACACTCTTATGTAGGTATACTGTTACCAATTGTTTATTAGTAGCAATGGTTCTAATTTGGAATTGGATTTTTTTGATACATACATTGTTTTCTTTTTTCAATTTTTTGAATTGTTTGAAAGTGGTAACTAACTACTAACTAATAATTGCTTATTACTATATTGTGATTGCAGGTTTCTTTTCAGGTTGTTGACGATCTAGAGCAACCATTTCCTTATAGGCAGTTTGATCTGGTGTGGTCCATGGAGAGTGGAGAGCATATGCCTGACAAAGCTAAGGTTTCAATTTAATTTCTCTTGCACTGTATGCATTACTTGTGACTATGAACAATGCAAAGAACATACATATTTTAAAGAAAAATGTTGTTTTGATTCTTTTTCTTTACCTGTATGGGTCAGGCATTTAAAAAGGTGTTGGATAAATTTGTGGGAGTGAATTTGGAAAGCTGAAAGCTGGGTGTTAGAAGAGATTCAAAAAGGAATAAACTTCATGGACGAATTGGCCCACCGGTACCTTCAAAATGTAAATTGATGAACAAAACAATTAGCCACTCATAATCAAGATTGGCACAACAAGGCAGAAAGATAAATACAAAACGCACAAAAGAGAAAGAAAGGAAAAAAAAGTGTATTTAATTATCTACTGTGATAATAATGTCTCAGCTCTACCAAGAGAGAGTTGTATTTAAAAAGAAAAATTAACCTAAAACATGGAATGACTAAATAGCACTTCATAAAAAGATCTACTCAAAATATTCCGGTGCCACCTTGTTGTCCAGCCTTTGTACCGACTTCAAATCCAATTTGAACCACTTTCAAGTTCAAATTTGCTCTCAGCCCTTAAATAATATTTGTAGATCTTTAATTTATCTACAAAACAAATCAAGAATCAAGTAAATCTGAGCTTTGTGGCAAAAGTTATGTACAAAATGTGAAACGCACTCAAATTTATTAAAATTTTGATAATGGTGTCAAAATAATAACAAACTTTTAACTGAAACCTAGTTGGCCTAATTACAGCAAAATGGTGTAAAACCATAATAATTACGAATTGATTTTTCTTTATTGTTATCATTATGCAATCAAAAAGTGGTAAAAATAAATACGTATCAAATTGTCCCACACTTATCCTTTTGCACTCCTTGGCAAAATCTAAACCTAGATAAAAGAAAATGAAGGCTAAGTAATCAAGACTATAATTCAACAAGCTACTAATAGAAAAGTATTTGAGCAAGGAATATCAAATCAAAATATATTTTCAAAGTTTGATTGAAAAAGTGTGAATTTCTCTCTTCTTGACAGTCATGTATGTTGGCTGATAAGTGCAAATTTTTGGTACAACTTGGTACATATTTTAGATAGACTGTGACCCTAACTGTGTGAGAATGAGCATTTCTAAGATTTTTGGACTCAAATTATGGATAATGAAATGATGCAGTGCTAACAAAAGGATTTATTGAAGATTCAGGTTTTGGAAGCAAAAGACATAAAAAATGGACAAGAAGCTGAAAAGCAAATTGCTTGAGCAGGTAGGAAAAGCTCAGGCAGAAAAGGCTCAGAGAGAGGAGGACAATTAGTGAGAAGAGGCTCAAGCACAGATTGCTGCTTAAGCCAGGACTCACTAACAGAGCGTTCATGCGATAACCTAATTTTTGACAGAGGTATAAAAGAAAGGAAATCCTCCTCGAAAAGGGGTGGCGGCTGCAACGACAGTATTAACAAAGTCCTTTATTCATCTCTTTTAGTGTGTATTTTCATGGCTACTATGAGTAGCTAAATTTATTATTTCTTGGGATTTGAATGTAGTTTATCACTTTGTTTTGTATTTTAAACTCTATAGTTTAATTTCTTATTCACAGTTGGTATTCTCACTTTATGCTTAATGTTTGATTTTATTTACGCGATAACTTCTTGAACGTGACCTTGGGTATTAACTGGGAAGTAGTTCCAAGGTCCAGACCTAAGTGAAAATACTTGTTGTTGTGTGATACCAGGGATGGATCTCACTGCAAAAATTGCTGGTTACAACCGTTCTTAATGTTGGTTAATGAGCAAGGTAGTTGGGGGACCGGTACCTTGCGAGATTAACTTATGAATTCTAGTGCATGAGGGATCAGCTTGGATCGCATTTATTTGTGCAGAAACTACGAATAATGATATGTATTGTTAAACGTATGAATGAAAAATATAATAAGTGTAGTAAATTAAGTTTAATCCCAAGACTTTCAACTGCATTGTTTACACTTAACTTTTAGCTTTTGTCTACTGAGATTTTTGAATAGTCTTTATTTTACAATCTGTTTTTCAACCAAACATTTCTCAAATATGATCTCAAGCTAGTATTGCTTGCTAGAGCTAAGAGCTCAATTTGTTCCATGTAGGTTCGACACTCGTATTTCACATACTATATTATTTTTGACTCGGTACACTTGTTGAAAAATAGTCAACACTGACCTCTCAAGATAGTGTATCTCTCTCACTCTCGAGCGTCTAGGGAAGGTTTATAACACTCAAACCATCTTAATAAACATTGCCTTTCTATAAGCTTGCAAACATTCTAATTTTTGACTTCAAAACACAAATTTTACATCATTCAAGAGGACTTTATTAAGGTTGTAACGAGGCTACGGTAAAGGGTAGGAATCATTTTATTTTTGGCCAAGTAAGATAACATCCAAAGACTGTTAAAAGAGCATGACATATTTTTTCTTTTCAAAGATCAATCAAATTGATCATGAAAACTACCTAATAAAATTGAAATTACTCTAAACATCTCCAACCCAAGCTATCACTGAATATTTTTCTTCTGTCTTTTTTATTATTATGTTTTTTTCTTTGGATTTTTTTTTCTTTCAACCATACATGATCAATCAATCTTCACCTCTCCCCACACTTAGAATGATGCACATCCCGAGGATCCCCCCACATTTAGTAGTTTATATAACCTAAAAGAAAACCATCATGCTCAATTAATAATTAAATGACAGGACAAAAAAAATATGGTCTTACACTTAGGCTTGTAATGAGCTAAATGAAAGAATGGAAAAAATATAGGCTCAAAGGGGTTGACAAGGGAAATTAGTGTATAGGATGGTTGTATGGTTAAGTAGGTGAAACAATAAAAATGCCTCAATCATAATCATGCAAAACAAGTGAACATACAGTTTCAAAAAGAATGAAAGCAAGTTTTAGAAAACAACATCCATGAGAGGTAATGTCACACAAGAAAAAAGAGAGAATGGTGTATAGATAAGTCCATTCATGTAGGCCCAAATAAGCTCACAGGGTCACAAAATGTCATCACATACATAAAATCCAAGTACACAATCGATTCAACACATTTATCAAAATACATATACGAAATAATTTAACCAAGTGAATCAACCAAAAATCAGGGTTTCAATTCCGAACTCAATACTAATAAAAAGGTAGAATGCCGAGAAGGTATCAAAATTTCAATTTCTAAGAAAAATAACAATGTAAGGAAATGAATAAAATAAAATAAACTAAAAGAAAATGTAAAGAAACAAGAAAAGAAAAATCAAAGGAGAGAGAAAAATCCCTCGCTGCTTCATGGATACGTGGTGTCAGTTAGCTCCACGTCCTGCTCTTAATATTCATACATCAGCATTGATTATGGTGATTACTAAAAAAATAAAAGAAAAATTACACATACGAGAACTATGAGGAGTCCCTAGCAACGGCGTCAAAATTTGATTTGTGCTGCCGAACGCGTCCAAATTATACTAGGAATAAAACTTTGTAATATAGCTAACCTAGGTTATTTTTCCCAAAGATTACTCAGTTGTTCTCTTAAAAGAATTCAGAGGTTTTAATGAAATAATTAAATTTAATAAAATATAAATAGAATTTTAAACAAACTAGATATAATAACAAAACCATAATTTTAAACAGACTAGATATAATAAAATAAAAACAGAAGATTAGTTATAATAAAATAAAAACAGAAGATTGGATATAATAAAATAAAAACAGAGGATTAGATATAATAAAAAAAACAAAATTTTAAATAGATTAGATAAATATAAGTAATAAAACCAACCCAGCCTCTCTTCGGCTCTCCCAAATCCCCTACTAACTCCTAAAGAAAATCTGAATTACATGTGTGGGTTTAATAGACCGAGATCTTTGCATATATATAACATTTCAAACACCCAACAATCATGGAGCATCTCACTAAATACACAATATGTTGAACAACTGCAATCGTCCACTATCAACAATAATATTGTTTCGACTTGAACATCGGTTCAGAAATTTCACAACACAATTCAATTTGTATTGATTCAATTACTAAATTAATCTAATTATTAAATCTAATAATCAAATTAAAATAGCAATTGAGCATGTAATTATGGAAAGAATTACAAAACACGAGCCTCATAACTAAGAAACATGAGAGCAGTTGGAGATCGGATTGAATAGAACAATTAGCCACTCATAATCATGATTGGCACAAGAAGGTGGAAAGATAAATGCAAAACTCACAGAAGAGAAAGAAAGGAAAAAGAAAAATTGTATTTAATTGTCTACTGTGATTATAATGTCTTGTCTCTGCCAAGAGAGTTGTATTTAAAAAGAAAAATTAACCTAAAACATGAAAGGACTAAATAGCCATCCATAAAAAAAAGTTCTGCTCAAAATATTCAAGTGTCGTCTTGTGTCCAACCTTTGTTTATTGAATTTGCTCTCGACCCTTGAATAACATTTGTAGATCTTTAAGTTATCTGCAAAACAAAATAACAATCAAGTAAATCTGAGTTTTGTGTCAAAAGTTTTGGGAAAAATACAAAACATACTCAAATTTGTTAAAATTCCATGAATGGTGTCAAAATAATAACAAACTTTTAACTGGAACCTAATTGGCCTAAATATAGAAAAATGGTTTAAAACCATAATAATTACCATCTGATTTATATTTATTGTTATTATTATACAATTAGAAAGTGGTAAAAATAAATAAGTATCAATAGACATCACCTTGGTTTGGTGAAGAAGAGAGGTTACATTAATCTGTATTAACTTATACCTATCACATACGCTCTCTCTATGCCTTTCTATCTCCAATATCACGTCTAAATACTCCTTTTACAACATAAAACTTATGAACTTTCACATACTTACGTTGAGTTACACTCGTTTTGTACATTTGCATCACATACGCAATGCACACTGCCACACATACAACACTTGTCAACCTCACTTAAAATGCATCCTAATCACATGTGAACTTGGAAATTTTCACACTATAAAATGAACCATATTCCAAATTAACGCCACAAAGCCACAACAATTTGTTCTCAAAAAGACCCAGTCAAATGTCATTCTCTCCAAATCATCAACATTTTTCTTCATTCATCTTCAAATGGAACACTTTTGCATCACTAAGAATGAAAATTCTTCCAATTCTTATCTCGCTCCTTTGTTTGCTAATGGCCAAATTATAAAATGCAAAAAAGGTGTCCAATTCTAATGTGCATCTCTTAAACTATTTTGAATATCATAAAATTTTACATTTAGGACCTTCCAAACATTTAGGACCTTTCAAACATGACAACATTTAGGAATGTGTACTACGGACAACCTAAATTCAATAAGCATAGTCTAATTGTGTATGATGCTACCGAGATATCAACAAATGTTCATATATATGTAATGATAAGTTGTAAGCCTCAATTATCTTTTAATACAATCATTAAATTATATGTTAAGTTTACAAGATCTATAGAACAAATTATGACACTTTTAAACCCCACCTATAATAACTTCTTCCATAAACCCCAACCACATCATTTCCACGCAAGTAATACTTTACTTTGGAGGATGTATCCAAAGATCCACCATAATGGAAATTCTAAATTATTACAATATTACCTACAAATGTTTCAACCCAAGAACAATGACAATCCAACATGTGAAAAATAGGAAAATCAGAAGAAGGGAGGATGAATTGTGATTTAATTAAATTTAAAAAATCACAAATGCATTAGATTGATGAGGCTAAGATTATAATTTAGTTTATGAAGCAAACAAACTAAAATTCTTTCACGTGATGTATCTTGTTAAATGTAATTTGTTAATTTCTTTGAATAATTTGTCTGGTACATTTTCTTATTGACTCTAAATAATGATTAGATAATGATTCTTACTTTTCATACTTTAAACCTAATGCAAGTTTGCCCTAAGATGATACATTAAAAAGATGGATTTAAAGAGATATATTCTCGTAGACATTTTTCAACATGTTTCATCTAAAGAGTAATAAAACAAGTACTTTCAGTCTCTCAAAATAAATATGGTAAGACAAGCATATTTGAAAGTTTGTTTTATCCTCTCCTTTTTTAGTTCAAATGGTCACATTAGAAGTAAATTTTGCAACTCAACATAATCACGTAATTGACATATTTTTGTGTTTTCTTTAATAAGTGATTATATCATAGTTCTAGCGTCTGACCAACCAATGTAGATGCAAATCAAATACTTAGTTTTAAAAACATTTTAGTAAAACATTTTTAGTATGTATTCACACACTAGCTTTTCTTCTTAGGTTAGTACAAATGACAATAACATGCAGAATAAAGGAGATAAAGGAGAAAGAAAATACTCAGATAAATTTATACCGATTTGTATGTCACAACAAACTACATCTAGTTCTTGACCAACAAGTCAAGTTTAACTAGGTAGACTAATGTTGCGAAGTATAATAGTTTGGACTCATATTCACTTCTAGCTAATCCCTTGAGTATTTTTTTCCCAATATACTCCTAACTTAATAAGTATTTTTTTCCCAATATACTCCTGACTTAATGAGTATTATTTACTCCAACCACTCCTGACTTAGTGAGTATTTTTTACTCTAGTCACTCTTAACTTAATGACTATTCTTTAGGATTGTAACCACTCCTGAATGACCCCATGAAGGAGTATTCTTTTCCCAAGTCACTCTTAGCTTACAAGTATTCTTTTGGATTGCAAACACTCTTAACCCGTCTAGGAGTATTCATTTCCCAAGTCACTCCTAACTTAACGAGTATTCTTTGGACTCATAAAGCCTCTTGACTTACCCCTTGAATATTTTTTTTTCCTCAAATCACTTATGGCTGACATCATATTCTTTTCCCTTTAACCACTCCTAGCTAGTATATAAGGATTGAATGTTTGGATGGTTGTTTAATCATCTTAGCTGACTACTGGAGAGTGATATTGTCTCACAAATGAATACAAAATTTAGGCTTTCTCACTTAATATAAATGTTTTTTCACTCTAGGAAGGGGTGATGTTTTTTGAAAAATACAAAGGGTAATCACTCTCTCTAAGGGTTTGAATGAACACTTTTGGTATTCTTCTTATCATCTCTTTTAATCGATAATGAAAGCTACACTCTAGCTTTGGGCTTCAAGATCATTCTTCTAAAGCTTGGATGAATGCTCTTTATCTTAGCGATTTGGAATAATATATCATTTTCTCTCCTGACTTAGAGGAGTGCTCTTAATTTGAGCAGCAATTTGGCATTATAGCTCCTCTCCTCTCTCTTCTTCTTCTTGATTGAAAACTTTTAAATAGGTCATTAAAGAAGGTAACCATTAGAAGTTGTTTATAGCTATAGAGAAATTTCGGCTTCTGTGCATGTTCACTTTGCGTCTAATGAGCTTTAACATGATTGTTGTATTTAATGTAGCTTTTATTTGTGTTCATTTTTCTTCACAATGTCCTTGATAGTTGATAATGCTTATCTCTCTGGGTAGAATAGCCTTATGCATCAACTAATGATAAACTCACATACTGTACAAGGTTTATTGTTGGGTCAGAGATGAAAAAAATTGTGTCCGAAGGTCAATTAAGAAAACAACTTTACCACACGTCCTAAGATAGCTTTGATATTGGTTTTATATTTGATCTTGAACGGATCTCTTTTTTCCAAATGGATATTCCCTGCAATCATAAAATAAGCATATAGATATTTATTAAAGTATGAGGCTATCTTGGTTTATGCATATTGTTTGATGTTATAAACGCTATGTCAAACGTAAGGAAAGAATGCACAATGTTATTTCATTTTTTAGACATAATACTTGCATATTACATTATCTGTTATGTTGAACATTAATTGTCTTTTAGACAATTCATGATCATGTTTGAAGTTTGGCGCTTTCAGCACTTCGTCAAAATCATAGGGTGTGAATTTGTTGTTTAACACAATACAATTGGTCTTTTCATCAAATGTTATACAATATAATATAACTACTACAATACAAACACCACAAAGAAGTCATTAAATCAACTACCATTGTCTAATTAGAATGGTTCATACAAAAATTGTGCAATCAAATATGACACAAATGTTGCACAGATGATCAATCATTGGAAAATACTCAACTTCTACTCCTAAGCATGTAGCGTGAACCATCATAGGCAATATTTAAACCCTTATCTAAACTACAAATTTATGCATAACAATCATGATGATTGATTCATGACTTAGAAGACCACTATAACATCAAAAAAATCTGTATTTAACTAACATTTATTTATTTAGTTTTATTTATTTTCAATTATCATTTATTTTCTTTATAAAAATTAAATAAAATTTCAATTCCTCTTAACTAAATATTTAAATATATTTTTATTCATTTTACTTTTATTTATTTATAATTTTCTTCTTTCCCAATATTATCACATAAATTTATTAATATATTTGTACAAACATATCAACTTAATTCGACGTAAAAGGTATACCAAGCCAATTTTCAATTAACTCCTTTGTACAAATTTTAAATTTATTTACATTCATTAAGCATGACTATTATCACAGTCATGATATTAAGAATAAATGATAACGAAATCACATAATAATGTTATTTCAAAAATTTATTTCTATAAATTATTCTTTTTTCCTTTATAATATTTTGTAAAAAAACTTGTTTCAATTTATCAATATTTTATATATAATATTCATTATTCTCAACTTAATAATTTCAATTGTATCACACACTTTCTATTAATTTTTTATATTTTTTCTTTTCTGTTCTTGTTCATAATTTTTAATAATTATTTCTTCAAATATTTACTTGTCTAAATTAATCTACTAAATATGCTTTTTTAAATAAATATATATTTATACAACTTTTTTCATCCTATTCACCCATTTATAAATAATAATTTTCTTCCAAAAATTCCTTTCTCCAATTTTTAAAATAAAAAAGAAAAAAATAAAAAAATTATTTCGGAATTTGTTCGAATTTCAACTGATACTTCCACCTGTATAGATCTAATTAGAATTCAGAATTCGACTATCTAAAAATCAAATTAAAAGACACATTATGCTACTAAATAAAATAAAACTGTACTACCGTGTAAAAAAAATTCCATTACATAACAAGTATATCTTTAATTACTTACATTAATTACAAACTCCTATTAATTTTCTCTTTAGTAATAGGGATTAAAAACACTTGTTACTTTAAAAACACAATTTTAAGAAATTGTCGTCTAATAATGTATGCTTGCATGTCTCTTCTCAACCATGATGAGATTAATTTGCACAGATGTTGTGCATTCATTAATAGGTGTGGTTGAATACAACGTTTCAGAATCAGAATCAGAATCATACACGACCTTGCACCGTCCTAAAATTAATTAGGTCAGAATATTTAGGTGTGGTGTGACGTTGATATTTATCGTCTTTGGTCAATTTGATTTTTGTGTAGTAAAATAGTATAATCTATTCAAATGACTAAAATGAGGAACTATTCATAGATCGTTTATATTTTGTTTAAGAGGTTTTCAAATAAGAATGCTTTTTACCAATAAAAACCATGTATATTTTATATTAAGATAAGCTACATTCACATCTCCTTAAACTTCTAAAATAACATCAAGATTTCAATTTTTTAATTTTATAAAATTCTAAGCAAATTTTCTTTTTGTTTTTAAATATATTATATTATAACTCATTTAAGTTTAAAAAATACTACACTTACTATAATAAAGGTCACATAAGGATAAAAAAATTAAAAATATAAATATAATTTGAAAAAATTTCAAGAATGTAACTTAATATAATTCATTAAACTATGTTATTTAAACTGGACAATCATTTATTTTATTTACGATGAATTATTAATTTAAAAACTTTCCTTTTATTCACCTTTTTTATCAACTAGCGAAACATGTGTTGTGTTGTTTATATATCTGCATTGTCTATCATCGTATTTTTATTTTAATTAGTTAAATTTAGTATTTATATATTAATTCGTAAAATTAATACTTTATTTAAATGCAATATATGTATTATTATTTTTAATATTTGATGTTTGACTTAAACTTTAAATGAAAATAATATTAAAAAATAAAATGTTTATTATAATTTTTTTGTGAAAAAAAATAAAAAAGTATAATTATACTATGAAGTCGTGTAATTATTTTATTAAATAGATAATACATATCCACTATTTAAAATGTTGTAATTTTATAAGGAGTAAAATAAATATATAAAAAAGTATACACAAGATATGTATAGTTATAGATAAAATATTAATCAATACATTTGTACCAATAATTAGTGTGTCTCAGTGATGAGTTATTATATTTTTAATCATTTTTATGAATAATTTTTGTTTAGAAATACTTTAAAATTTATGGAATTTCAAGCATTTAATTTAATTTTAATGGTTCGTTATTCGTACATGTCTATTCTATCTATTTTATTGCATTTATATATATTTTAATTAACGGTAAGAAAGAAAAAAAAAAGACTTAAAATAGTGAATTTATAATATTCCAAATTTATAAAAAGTCATTTAAAGAAACTAATTATTTTTACTTTTACTCTCTTTAATTTAAATGGCAAAAGATATTGATGTTTTTTTTATTTTGAGTTAATTAATACACCTTGTTTTAAAAACTGAACAAATTTATTCTTATTGCATAATTTTATTTAAGTTATATTTATCCAAATATTTAAGAATTTATAATTAATTTTATATATTAGACCCTAAAAAATGATAAAAACTGATTTTACAGGGAATAATATATAAGTAAGGTGAAAGCATAGAATAATTTAATAAATACTCCAATGTTGTAACTATATCTTTAACCAAAACTTTTGCTTGCTTATGTAAAGTAGAGAAAACAAAGACAAAGCAAACGCAAGGACTTAACAATAAATAACTCTTTTCTTATATTCATCATTTGTAATTTCTATAAGTGAAAAGAAATGTTGGGAAATTAATTTGTGTATTCATTTCTAAAGACCAGCAATCTTATGATTTACCAATAACCTTTTTATTAAGTGAAATCGGTATAATTTTTGGGGTTTATTCGAAGAAAAAAATGATTTTTTCTATATATAAAAAGTAATAAGTAGAAATTATCTTTTATAACATCTTTTAAAATTTTATTATTTAAACTTATGTATGAATTTATTTTAACTCATGAAATTTTTATTTTATTTTATGAAGAGAACTGTCGCAATATATTTTTAAAAAATTGTAAAGAATGTTGAATTTTAAATTTAGAGAAACTTGTGTAAAATTAATACTTACAAAATTATATGGAGAAACATGCAAAATAATATTTATTGTTGAAGTTAACTCATTTCCTTAAATATACTTGTAATAGTTTTATTTGATAAAAAAATTATTGATGGTGGAATGAAATTATTGAGATAACTAGGGAACGATAATCTTAATTCTTTATGGAGAAATAGGATATTTGACAGCGAGCATTTTTATGTTCACATTTGTTGTGGTGGAAGTGTGATGATTTTCTTTGGATGATTGTACTTGTTTGCATTATATTTTTTTTTTCTCTATGGACCACAATTTCCTTTTGTGATTTATTTTTTTTTGTGAAATGGGTGCAAGGTTTCTAATCGCTCGCAAGTGCCTCAATGATCAAGATATTTACCAGACTCAAAAAACTTGTTTTTTGACTACTATGAAGAAGAAGACATTTGCTCAAGCTTTAAAAAACACTTGTGACATCCCTCTGTCGTAGATGTTCTCGCCTTGCCTCAAAAGAGATCTTGTCTCTGTGCAGATCTCAAAAGAAGTGTATATGACGAGGCTTGAACAATACTTGCATAGTAGAATCATGCTTGCCAAAGGAAACAAGCCTCTAACACACCTAAACATGTGTAGGAAACTAGACCTTGCTTGAAAATTTCTTAGTTTTTAGAAGGCGGTTCCTCTTGACAAGGAATTTCATGCGTTTTTGTTCACCTCTTTAGAAGATATAAGGCATGTGTTGGCAGTTGGATCTTGAAGTTTCTCTCCAGGATTTTTGCAAGTCTTTCCTTGGACTAAGGACTTTATTCCAACAACTATAAAGCTTACTAAGGTGTAGTGTTAGATTAGACCATGACCTCCCTTTGGAATATTCACAACCACTTGTTATTTTCTCCACAACTACCCCTCTTGCATTAGAAGATTGTATTATGAAGAAAATTCTTGGCTTCTATGCTTGGGTGCTTGTTGATGTGAATCTACTCTCATTTGTGACTGATGTGGATTATGAACAACTTCTACCCTTTTGTAGGCACTGCCCTCAAAGTGGATAGATCTGATCAACATGTGAAGTCTAAATAGCGTTATGCTCCTATGTCAAATTGGGGACAAGGGAGAAAAATGTGAAATTACATATGTGAAATTACATATCAATGTGGTTAATGTTGTTAATATTGTTGCTTGTAATGACACTAAACCATATCCTTCCGAGGTGATTTTGTTGCTCCTAATAATGACTCTGATAAGGAAGATAGTTTAGAAGGGATGCCAAGTCTTATTGATGATTCTCAGTAGGCCTCTCCGGTTTATAATGTTAAGCAGATACGACATGTTTCTCTTAAGGATGACTTATCTCACTCGTCTGGTTTGACACTTTCAAATTTCTTTCTAAATTACCTGTTATGGACGAAAACTTGTCCAAAGACAAGCATGAAAATGTGACTATTATGGATTTTAATCTTCCTTTGGTTGTTTTCGTTGTTACTGTTCCAAGGACAGATAATAATAGTTATGAACCTATTGGTTTTGAAGAGAATTCCTTACAGCGTGTTTGTATATAAAGCTTGGTTTCTAAGATGTGGATGCATATTTTAGAGCAAGACGCTTCTAACTCAGACTTTGATGGTCATGATGATTTGAAACAATTACCCCATAGACTTTGTAGATCACCTAAAAATGCTTCTATAACCGTTGGAAAAACCATTGAAATAGCTTTGCATGGTTTTGTTAGGGTTAAGCTTGAAATTCATGGGGTTTCGTTTTAGTGCTTCTAGTTTTTACTTAACTGCTACTTGTTGATGCCTTGTGGGGCTGCAAACGGATGCTGGAGGGGTTTTGGTTAACTCAGGCTCTTTTTTCTATGTTTAAGAAGGAGTTTAGGTTGGTTAAGTATTGAGCCGATCTAGTGGAGAAGGGGTTCCCTAACAATTCATATGAGTTGAAAAGTATGTTCAAACTTCGATGAAACCTGGGAGACCAAGGAATGGTACTTCCAATGTTGCTAAAAAACCTATTAAAGTTGGTACTACAAAGAAGAAATGATGGAGAGGTTTGTACATATCAATTTTGAAGTTCTTTATTTTGTTGTTTGGTTTTTAACATAAGGGATAGACCACTTCTGACTCTTCTATTAGTTTCTCTCAGCTTTGTTCATTTGCTTTTCATATTACCCCTGTGGGTTGGTTTAGTGGTTTGCTTGGTTTCTTTATTTCTATGGGTTTGGTCTAGTCTTTCACTAGTCATATTTTCTTTTCTTTTCCTTTTTAATAAATTTCATGTGATGGCTTTATGCTTAGCATGGGCTTTAATTAAAAAAAAATTGATGGTGTAATATGGACAAGACATAGTTGCGAATTTTCATTTAAGAAAATAATAACTTCATGGGAGTGAGAGGTCTCCGAGATATGACAACCCTATTTCTCTTTGGAGAACTAAGATTTTTAACGATGACTCTTTTCTTGTTTGCTTTTGTCCTTGTGGGAATGTAATGATCTTCTTGTGGTGGACTGTAGTTTCTTCTTACAATTTGTTCTTTCCTGTGGAATATCACGGGTTCCTAATTCCCTAGGGGTGCCCTCAATGATTAAGATATGAAGCAAACTGGGAAAACATTTTTGGCGGCTACAAGAAGATATTTGCTCATACTTTAAATAACACTTGCAACATTATATTTCTAAGGTGACATACTAGGGTTACAGGTCTGAAAAAAAAGTGAATTCTAAACAACCATATGTTTCTAAGTCCAACTTTAAGACAAGGGAGGAAATGTTAAACTGGATACTAAGGTGGTCAATGTTGTTAATATTGTTGTTGGTAATGACTTTAAACCATCTTCTTTAGAAGATGATGTTGTTGCTCCTAAGAGTGACTCTGATTAGAAAGATAGTTTACAAGGGATGTCAAGTATTGTTGATGATTCTCAGCAGGCCTCTCTGGTTCATAATATTGAGCAGATACAACATGTTTCTCCTAAGGGTGCCTTGTCCTACTCTTTTGGTTTGGCTCTTTCAAATTCCTTTTCTAAATTGCCTATTCTAGATGAAAACTTGTCTTGGGATAAGCATGAAAATGTGAATATTGTGGATTCTTATCCCCCTTTGATTGCTCTTGTTGTCACTATTCCAAGGACAGGTAATAATAGTTCTAAACCTATTTCTTCTAAAGAGAAATCCTTATAGAGTGTTGGTATACAGAGTTTGGTTTCTAAGAAGTGGGTTGATATTTTGGAAGAGGCTTATAACTCACACTCTGATGGTCATGATGAACTGAGCCAATTACCCCTATAAATACTAAAAAGACCAACTGAAATAGCTTCTTATGGTTCTGCTAGGATTAAGCTTGATGCCACGATGTTGCTGGTTAAACAGGAATCCTCTAGTGATTTCGATGAATTGGATGGGTGTATTTAGATTTCTAGGAAACCTATGAGATTGAGGAAGGGTGCTTCCAAGATTGCTAAAAAACCTTTTAGAGTGGGTACTACGGAGAAGAAATGATGGAAAGGTTTGTGCATCTCAACTTTGATTTTATTTATTTTGTTGTTTTATTTTTTAACATAAGGAATAAACCCCTTGTAACTCTTCTGCTGGTTTTTCATAGTTTTGTTCATTTGGTTTTTCATATTACCCTTGTGGGTGGATTTGGTGGTTTGCTTTGTTTATTTATTTTCATGGGTTTGGTCTAGCCCTCCTTGGTCTTCTTTTCTTTTTCTTTACAATAAATTTCATGTAATGACTCTATATCTAGCATGAACTTTAATTAAAAAAATTAATTTAACCTCTTAAAAATTTCATGCAAGAGGAAGTGACATGAAATGAGGAAATGACATAAAATGGGTAATTTTTCAAGAAAAAACTAAAAGAACTATTAAATCACAATTTAAACCTCTTAAGTATAAAATAGGATTTTTTTTAAAGGTGATTGTTTTATAATCAAATTATGTTACATGTACTAAAATATAAATGTTATGAAGATAATACTTTTTTACTCTAAATTTGTATATGACGTAATAAATTGACTTTTATGTATATGGTTTTTGGTAGTGTAAAATATTCAACAGTTTAAAATTTTGATTAAGTGTTGAGAAATTGTTAAGAGAAAAGCATGGTTATGACAAGTTGTCTTCTAACTTGTTTATCATGTCAGACATAATCATAAGCAATGGACAAGTGTTAATGCTACATTGAAAGAGTTATAAAAATAGAAAATATAATTGAGTACCATTGCACGCTCTAAAACTAGCTTGACCAAATGTCTTAGCCATTCGAGAAATAGATTTAATATTTCTCCCACTAGTTGAACCTTTATATTAAGCATAGACACTCAACCAATAACATCTCAAGTTCTATTAACCACAACCCCATCCAATTTGGTTGTAAGATGACATTTAACCCTCACTTTACTACTTATATAATTGCCACTACACACAAGGGACAATCTTTAATATATACCTCACACTAGTTTGGTACAATAGTAGTGTTACTCCCTTTGATGCTGACTCGAACAACCTCATGTACCTTACAAGGTGATGTTTGAGTCTGTTATTGATAGCGATCCAAGGATTTAAATTTTTTATTAAACTCTTGCTTTAAGGACTATCAAGTTTGATTCAGTTTTTCTTCAATTGTCCTACATCTTGTGCAAACTGTTCTAATCAATGGTGTTCATCTATGATGGTGTACCAAAGTAATTACGCATGACCTCAACCACCACTGTTATATATACATCTTGGGTATTATGATCTTCCAATGGTCATCATTATTATATTCTCACCACCATAGAGAATAAATGAGATCTGAATGGTTTACTCTACTAAAAAATCCTACAACATATCAACAATAAATAAGTTATCCCTAACTACTCCATCAATAATTGATGCAGCGAAAAATGTTATTAAGTATTACAATTTTATCAATAATGTATTACTTAAACTTATAAGTCATTTGTCTAGTTGATTTGGATTTGGAGTAAAGTCTTCCACATCCTATATCATATCCTATATCATGAAAGTGAAAATGAAGAATAAAGAGATTCTTTAAACTTTATTACTTATTCTCTAACTTTCACCAGTTATAAGTGTAATAATGCATTTAATATAATAAGTAAAATGTGTCATATTATATTATATTATATATATATATATATATATATATATATATATGTGTGTGTGTGTGTGTTTTTAAAAATTATTTTTAATTTATAATATTAATGCTTTACAAAAAATTAACCGTCAAAGTAATACTTAAAAAATAAATGACAAGGTAATATATTAATAAGCTATTTTACTTATACTAATTAAATAACTAGTAAAATTATTCTTTTATCACTCTATGCTCTAGTCACATATGTACTTCACCTGATACATCTATAATTTAAAATCACGAAAACAAAATTATCATTTAATCTTAAATGTTAATAGTAAATATTCATTCATGAGTTAATATTATTCATGCTAAGATAAATTTTACGTATAATATACTGAATAGATATCTATTTATTAATACATAAGCATATATGATTATTCATGTATATTAATCAACTGGTCAAACAAAATAATTTTTATATATATTTAATCTTTCTCCCTAATAATTTTAAATAACATTATGTAAATGGAAAAACTTACAAACAATCAATAGATTCAAAGAAAAATAATAATAATAAGTGATACTAAAGTTATTCATCAAAACTTTAATTTTAGTAGATAGACATGAAACAAATGATGGAAGATAGAGAAAAGGAAGTCACACGAGAGAATTTAAAAAAAAAAAATTATTAGAGGACTATTTTTATGACAGTGTCAAATATGCAAAGGAGATTGAATTCATACACATGGAACAAGAAAATTTTTTATTACAGTATGTTACAAGATTCAAACATCTGGTTAGGTTTTATACCCAAACCATGATTAAAGTTTGGAGGTGTAAAAAGTTTGAGTTTGGACTGAGGCAGGAACTTAAAGAAGTGATAGTCTCAATGTCCAAGCCACACATGATGGAAGGATCCTCAAGAAATACGCCAACATTAGAAGAAATCTTACTCCAAATCTCATTTTTTCAATAGTAAAGGATCTAACTCTCAATTATAACCGAATGTCGAATGGCGTGTTGGACCACATATGATTAGATTTTGTCTTCATTTAACACCGAACATAACATATGATAGATGTTGTCACAAATACGGTTATACAACAAAAGAAAGTGTCATGTTCGGTTAAACTTTATTATAAATAATAATATTATTTTAAAAAATGAATTAAACTTAACTTAATCTTAAAACAATTTATTTGTAAGATAATTGTAATTTAGATATGATAAATATGTGGTTGAAGATTTTTTACTGGTTTGGAAAAGAAATATTTATTGTTGTAAACAAAAATTAATTTTATTTTTCTATAAAATATATAAATTAAAAAAGGAAGTATACATAACAGGCAATAGCTAAAGTATTATATGAAAAACATGCTCCACCTTGAAGCATTGTTTAGCACCCTACTCTTTGAGCAAATTGACCTGCAATTACAAAAGGAGATGGATGAAGAGATCATCACCCACATATGTAACTTAGACGCGTTGAAAGCACTAAGAAGAACATGGTCAATGTTGAAATTTGATGCTTTCCATGCACTCCTCCCACCTTTTTTTGCACTATTAAGCTTCGCCCCACTTCACACAAAGAGATAACAACACTTCCATTTTTGTAATATTTTCCTCTCTCTGAACGTAAATGGCAGCCAGCTAGCAGCACAACACCACCATGAACAAACCCACTTTGCTTCGTTTTCAGCTTATTTGACCTAAATCCATTAAGTGTCATGAAGTAATGATTTGTTGACAATGCATGGAACCTTTACTTATAAGCTTAATTGACATTTTGATTTCAATTATTATATTGCTCCATGGAGGAGAACTAGAAAGTTATAATATATTATAATATATATATATATATATATATATATATATATATATATATATAATATTAATAAATTGAAACAAAACTAATCTATTAACTTGAGTGTAACTAAGCGACGCATATTGCATCAAGTCTTCCTCACTGATACGATACTTTAGACAAGTAGTTTTATCAGTATACTTTCCAAAACTATAATTCCAAATAAAAAAAAAAACAACTCTTAAAGTTCCTTCCTTTAGTAATAATGACACATAAAAATGTTCTTTCTCATGACCTGAACGTTTTAGTCTCAAAATTTTATAGTAAATTTAACAACATAAACAAATTTATTAATTATGTAATTAATAAAAAAAATCATCAGTAAGTAAGAGATCCAATTAAATATAATCACTTAATTGACACCTTTTTCGCTAATTCACTTGTCTTTTCCTACTATCATTTACACAGATATCTCTTTTTTTATATTCCACTCCAAATCCCAACTTCTATATATTAAATTCTTTTATCTGTTAACATTTATTAAATTATGAAATATTTTTAAAAACAACATAGATATTTTTCCTTCTTTCACAGACACTATGACACCTGGACCTGTAGGAATTCAAACCTTAAAATTCAGATTAATATAGAACAATCTTACTTAATACTAAGACAGAATTACTTGATCAATTGTTAAAAGTTGTTCACGTTCAATAATAATGCATAAAAATGGACTATTTAATTTCGTCAAAAAAGAAAAACCAATCAACTTTAGGATTTCATTAATTAGTGTTAATAAATTCTAAAGTCCTCTTGAAATCAATAGCGTTTAGTCTACATTAATTTTTATTTATGACATGCTTACGTGTTGGAAACCAATTTTCTGTAAAATTAAAAATTCGTTCATACGAGTGACATTAGATTTGGTTCCTGCAAGCATAGTCAATTTCATTTTATAGATGAAAAAAAATATATATAATTGGAAAGGAAGACCCAAACTTTGTTAATAGTTGGAGGAAAAAAAAAGTAACAATCGACAAAATAAGTAGATACCATACACCAAAACACAATGTAAAAAATATAAGATAAACTAAAATAAGAAGAAAAGTAATTTTAAAATAAAATCTTGAAAATGCTTGAGTATTGCAATTGATTTGTCTTGTTGACTATGGTTACCAATTCTCTTTATCAAAAATTAATCTGGTTGGTTTGATATAATTTAAGTTATTTTCACTAAAAACACTCAATTTCCGACCTCATTACATTCAATCTCAACTCTAAACTATAGAGATCTTAAGATCTATTCTTAGACAAAAAGAGAAACAACCAAAGTACTTCCTCACCCGACATATGCAAACCAACCAACAAACATCAAATTCTCCATGTGTCTACACGTGATCAAGCTTTACATAACAAAAAAGATTCATATATATATATATATACATACAAAAATGGCAACATCACATGGGTGTGAAATGAGCAAAATCATTGCTATGAGTCACCCTTTCAATGAAAGATTCAACTTCGTGTAACTCCTTTTGAAAGCAATGTCAAAAACATAAAGGTTAGTGCTATTTATATTATAAATATCTACAGTATTTTTTCTCTTTGTTTCTATTTATCCTAGTGGTGTCTATTTATTATTTAATATGTGAAATCATGTGGGATCCTCCATGGGATACATGACCTTAAATAAGGACATAAACAATTAAAACTCATGAAGGAGTAACCTTACTAAGTATAAACAATTTGGATGTTAAGACATTTGAGAAATTGACATAAGTTTGAACTAAAACATGTGTTTAGAAAACCTAAATGAGATACAATTTTATATCTCAACTTTCTGCACAGAACCTCATAAAACCTTTAAAATGTGAGACTTTGTCTTCTGGAATAAAAACATTACAACATTTTATATATAATAACTAATTTCCTTAATTCTAACTAATTGGTTCTCTGTAATTTAAGGACAAATTTCTTAAATTTCAAATGTATTTTTTAATATATATATATATATATATATATATATATATATAATAAAATAAATATAATTATACTGGACAACAAATTAAATTCAGTTTTCTAAGTATTTTCAGTATCATTTTTAAAGAAAATTGGAATATAATCGATAATTTATATTTCATGTAATAAAAATTACATTGAATGTTTATACTGTACATATAGAGAAAGAAAACTTTAATTTTTTTAATTAAATAAAAGATAAAAAATACTTATAGAATTGTATTTAAATTTTGTGACTGTGCACAAAATTATAGCCTTTTTAGAAATTTAGCTTTGCCACAAACTATAAATTATGTTATAAATTCATTGTAAATTTTTTAGTTATATTTTTTATTTTATATCATCTAAAGCATTAAATACAAAAAGTTGAAAGATAGAGGAACTGGAACTTGGAGTATCGTCAGAAGCTTTAAAGATGGTCTTTACAGTGCCATCTGTAGATCTTCGGAAAGTGGCTTCCGTCAATCTCAAGGGCTTCTGGTTCATGTGCAACTTTTCGTAGTTGGTTACCCACTGCATAGGGACCAACTTCTGCAGTTCCTGTTGGGAGATGTTTCTGGGAATCTGTACTATCGAAGGGGTGTCTTCCTGGTTGTTAGCCAGGACAAAGAGAGCTCCATCTCTGCAAGAGGGCAGTGCAAGATCAATAGCATGATCCTGAAGTCTGTAGATAATCTGGTGATGGAGTGTAGCAGAGAGTGCTTCTGAGACTTGCTCTGCTCCAGTAATCTGGACTTGAACCTTCAATCTTTGAGAGATAGTAGGATCTCTCAGACT
>Ga0209489_103356_pt1 | contig 31348 bp, 19 predicted proteins | sample SiratrowhiteBW_FD_187527 | JGI IMG/M metagenome (GOLD analysis project Ga0209489, IMG submission 187527) | Root nodule microbial communities of legume samples collected from California, USA - Siratro white BW (SPAdes) (version 2) | ecosystem: Host-associated > Plants > Roots > Nodule | place...
ATATCCACATAAACAATATATATATATATATATATATATATATATATATATAATATAATATAATATAATAGTTTAAGATATAACACAAGAATAATATATACATGAAATGTATTTATAAATTTATATCCTAGATCTGGCCATAAGAGCTTGAGTGATCTTTCGTTCCTATATAATAATAACAAAAAATCTCATCAAAAGCATTGAAAGGGTAAACAATTAAAATTAAAGATATATATATATATATATATATATATATATATATATATAGATATATTAAAACCAACAATAATATATTTATCATTAGATACAATTAACTAAGTGCACTTTAATCTATTTTAATTATTTAAATCTACATGCAAACCTTAATAGATATAATATAACAAACATTAAATAGATTATTTCAAAGAGACTTATATTAAAATAGATTTATATCAAAATAGGCTTATATTTAATATGTTTTATTAAATACTAACATTTAACTCATTTTAAGTACAAAACTCAATTACATATGTGTGAGAGTGAGTTTATCATACAAATAATTATATATCAAATATATTTTCAAATGGTACAAATTCTCTTTTAATTTCTTATCATCTAATCTACACAATTTAGAGTATCAATGAAGTAGTAATATCCCTTTATTTTTATACTTAATATTTAGAATAACAAATTGGGTCAATATATCATTCTAAATACATGATTTCAAATATTTCAAAATTTTAAATGTCACATCACTTTAATTTGAGTTATCTTCTAAATATCAATGTTCATATCCAATTACATGTATACACATCTATAATAATTTCAACTCTTTCCAATAAATTCAAATATACTACTAAGAAGAAAGTAAGTAATTTTGCTAAGCACGGCAAAATTTGATGAGCGGATTTAATTTGAAAACTTTCTAAATTGTTGTTGCATTGAAATTCATTGAGTGGAATCAAATCCTCTAAACAAATTTAACAAATCTACTCAACGCATCAAAATTTGCTGAGAGGATTAAGTCTAAGAATGAAACTAACTGTTTTAGTAAAATTTGTTTAATAGTATCTCATCCACTTAATAGGACTGCAAAATATAAATTCAAAATTTTCCCAAAACCATCTTCAATTTCAAATAACTTAAACACGTTAACAAGTTTCAAATGTATCACAGTTTACATATAAAACATATGATGTTATAACTAATATTTCTCAATTTAAACTTTTCAAACCCAAATTCAAGTATTAATTTGATAACAATATGAATACAACTCATAAAATTAAAATTTTCAATAAATAATCAATAATACCATGACCAATATTAATATATAAATCATATCAATTTTGAAAAACAAACAACTTCTCTTACCTTAAATTTACTTGGAATCGAAATAATAATTATGAAGGATTGGAGATTCAGCAAAATTCTAAAGACCTAGTTTAATATAAACAAAAAATACAAAATTTCATTCATATGTAGTTTAAAGAATCACTTTTCTCAATAAACAAATCAATAAAAAAAAACTAAATTACAATCATAAGAGGAAATTGAGAGATTTCTAAAATAAAAAGACACTTATTCTAATTAAATTATTAAATTGAAATTTGATAGATCCGATCCAGGATGAGTGACCTATCGCATAGTAAAATCTATTTTCGAAAGAGAAGAGATTCATAAAAAGGAGAATTTGTAAAAAGATGGAAGCATGCACAAAAGTAGAAAATAAAAGAAGAATGAAAAAAAATAAAAAATAAAAAATAAAACAAAAACCTAGGGCTTTGCAATTAATTTTTTTAATGAAGATTAATTATTAAAAACTTGAGAATGGTTTTATATTTATAATATGGTTATAAAAAAAATAAATTACGATATATTTTAGAAGAGAAAGACAAACTAACTGTTCATGCTTAGAATGAATTTCTTGATGTATGTGTACACTTAGGAGGTTCAAATGACAAGCTCCAAGAAATTTTGTCTTTTGATTAGTTATAGAAGAGAAGTGAATTGCATTAAAGGTAACTTTTCTTGCTTTAGTAATGTAATTTTTTTCTTTCTTTTAACATGTTAAAATGACTTAAATATGTGTACTTTCTATATCTTTACGATGATTTTAGAAAGCAAAATAAGTTATCAATCCATAAGAACCAATAAGCAAAGTGGAGTGGAAGTGTGAATATTCAAAAGGTGACATGTACAATTATATATCTCTCCTAAAAGTTATAGACAAAACCAATAACATTCACTTTATTATAAAGAGATATTTTTTATATTCTCACTGGTATTGATTAATACAATGTTCAACTCTATTACAATTTTTTTTAATGACCTTAAAAAGTTAATTAAATAATTTAATGAATTATTCTAACGTTGATTTTTTTACAATGTTTAAGATATTTACATAGTATCATCACCAAGAGCAAAAAGATATTATATTTATAGATTTCTTAACCTTATTGTTATAAAAAGTATAAGGAATAAAACTTGTAGAGTATTAACATATTAATGTATAATTTATTGTGTTCATTAATAGAATAAATTTTCTGAATGATGAATTCAGTCATCATATTAAATTATTGAGAGAGTTAGAATGAAGAGTCACATACATGTATCTATGGATGACAATTGATTACTTGATATGGTTATGATCTTCCTCAATCAAAATCTTCTATATTATTCTTGCTGGACATGAGAGTGACTCTTTTTGGGTAAGAGACCACAAACATTCTGATTTTGATATATTGGAGACCAACCCTTAACCTTTCCTTTTCCTTTCTTAGCATTGCTATCTTCAGTAATAGAGTCCTGAAATGCTTCAGGAATTGAGTGTTTCATAATCATTACACTCATTTAATTAGATCGCTCCCATTTTTTTATTTTAGCCTTATTAGCATTTTTTCGGTAGCAATGGGTTTTTCTTGTCGAAGAACTATGTCCAAATTCATACAACCAAGGACAATCTTTATGGTATCTTTCAAAACTTTGAAGTTTGTACCATATAGCATAAGGATGTTGCTAACATGAGCAGAAACATTGACAGTTGAAGCAACAACAACTACTGTATCCATCAAAATATTATTAGCAAGAATAATGGAAAAATTCATACTAAGATACTTGGAACAACATTAATTTCTAATTTTTGGGTAGAAAAATTAATTGTAAGTGGTACTAAGTTCACATGGAAACTTGAGAATTTTCAACCTATTTATTATTACATATATTTTCTATCAATTAGTCAAACAATAATCTTCTTTTGGGTCGATTAGTGCTTGCATAATTAGACAAAATAAATAAATATATACACTTAAGGTTCAATGTTTATTATTTGGCCAAACAATAAATTTTCTTTGGGTCGTTTATTATCTGCATAAATAATAAGCATCATATAAAAGAAATTTCATATGCATATATAAAAGAATTGCATATGAGCAGTGGATATTGTAATGAAAATAAAGATCTGGATTAGTGAATCGTATTCAACGTGATAACGAAAAAAAAATATTACATATATGCTTTCAAGGCAATGAACCAGCAACATCATTATGTATATCATACAAGCAATTCATATGAATTACCAAAATGGAAACATATAGGAACCAAGGCTACAACACCACAAAACGAATTATATAAGATAAGACGAAAGACGCAAACATCAAATAGAATTATGTGCGTTTATTCTTTAATTCCAAACTAGTATAGCGTTTACATAATCTAATCCAATGATAAAACTTTATTAAAAATAATTTAACATGAATGAGGCTGAGATACCAATTGATAGAAAATATATGCAGCAATAAATAGGTTTCAAATTCTCAAGTTTCCATGTGAACACTTAGTCAGTCCAAATAAAGGCTTAATGTTTGATGGGATTTGTTTTGACAATATTTGATTACTACAATGAGAGTATCACTCACAATTAATTTTTCTATCCAAAGATTAAAAATTAATTTTGTTTCAGGTTTCTCAATATGGATTTTCCCATTATTCTTACTAACAATATTTTGATGGATACAGTTGTTGTTGCTTCAACTGCCAATGTTTCTACTCAAGTTAGTAGCATCCCTATGCTAAATGTTACAAACTTCAAAGTTTGGAAAGATGCCGTAGAGATTGTCCTTGGTTGTATGGATTTGGACATAGTTCTTCGGCATGACAAACCCATTGCTACTGAAGAAAATGCTAATGAGACTAAAATAGAGAAATGGGAGCGATTCAATCGAATGAGTGCAATGATTATGAAACGTTCTGTTCTTGAAGCATTTCAGGACTCTATTACTGAAGATAGCAATGCTAAAAAGTTCCTAAAGGACGTTCAACAATTCTTTGACTCTTAAAGGAAATATAATTTCCTAACATTGTATAAGAAAATTAACATTTTCGTCATTGACTCTTAAGTTTTTAATTCTACTTTATTTTTTATATTATACCATTTAATATTGATAAATTAATTATTAATGTAATTTAATTTAATTTACATGATTTTCATAGAGTTATGAATGTTTAAGATTAGAAAGAAGAAGCTTTTATATATAGTTATTTAATTTACTACTATTTAATTGTAATATAAAATATATTTTCATTATTTGTATTTAATTTCTAATATTTACATCAGTTGAAGGAACCATGAGTGTGGATATGATTTGATAAGACACATGCACACAATAATATATATCAACATTATTTACTAATTGTGTTGGTAGGTATCATGTGAACCTCTATGAAAGTCTATTCATTTACGCTTAAAACTAAGAGGATTGTATGTTGATAAACATCGTACAAACGTTGTTGATAGTCTCTTCATTTACCCTTAAGACAAGGAGGATTATTTATCGATAGGTATCATATCAACCTCGTTGACACTCTCTTCAATATGTTTAACATTTGCAAGGTTGTGTAATGGTAGGTATCATACTAACCTTGGTAGTAGTCTCCACTTACACTTAAGACTGGAAGGATTGTGTTGATAGTATCATACCGATATTATTGACTATCTCTTCATTTATGCTTGACATTGGGAGAGTTGTGTGCTCTTTATATTGTTGTGATCGTTAAAATGAAATATAAGATTCTTCACGAGACAAACACACAACCCAAAAATCTTTGTAAGAACCTAGAAAATTGTTATAGAGTAGATGTGGTATAATTTAAAGTGACACCTAAATATTTTAATAATAAATTGAAAAGTTCATACAAATAGAAAATTTCATTTATTCAGGTTTCATTTTAACGTAACCATCATCTCTCTAAACCAATTTTCTCTTTCTTTTCTTTACCTTCTCTCTAGGATCCTTACTTCATTAGTTTTCGTATTGACGATCAGAGGTTACAAGTAGACTTCTAGTGGTGTTTTGAGCAAGTCTAGCCAATTAGAAATCTGATTTGAGTAAGTTCATTTCTATCACTTTTTTCTTGAGTCAATTTTGAATTTCATAGATTCTGAGTAATCACCTCTTTACATGTGGTTCTTGAGACTTTAAGATTGGTCTCTGTTAGTTCTATGTCCTGGTGATGTATTCAAATTTGATTATAATTCTATGGTGCAGGTTAGCTATCCTTGTGCTCAGTAGGATTTGAAACTTCTTGTAGGTGTTTTATGATTCTAAACAAGTAAGGGAAGGTGAATTTAAAAAAATCATCAAATAATACCATAAGTTAGAAGATCTAGATGTAGAGGTGACATGATTACCAAGTTTCAAATTCGTTTTGCAGGATGTGTGATTGATTAAATTGAAATTCCTTATTGAGATTGATTTTTATAATATGGGATGAATTGATGATCTTCATATTTAAATTTATGTTGAAAAGTGGTATCTTTATAGGTGGTGTGGAAATTCGATAATGTTTTCATTGGATTAGTTTTGATAATTAAGGATAGTTGAAATTAGTAGATCTTTGTACAGACTAAAATTAGTTTTTCTTGTCAATGGCACCAGGCACCATGTTAGATGTGCTCGACCCATTGTCGAGGTTTTGCTCTCAGGTTAGCCAGCGTCAGGCACTACTCCCTTAGTGTCAAGCACAAATTCACACGGGTGGTCTTGGGTTTGGCTATCACCGAGCGCATTTTGAAGAGGATGCTCTCAGGTTTGGGGTACGCCAGGTGTCGTCTAGTAATTATGTTATCTTCAATCTTGCATGAATTTTATGATTTCTCAAGTTGTATATCTAATAGGTATTAAGGAATGTTATATTTAGTTGAATGATCATGTTTTATGAATTATATGGAATGTTTATGCAAAAGTGAAGATATATTGGATCATTTTGAAATGATTGATATGTAAGTTTGAAAGAAAAGGTAGTTGAGTTTTGAAAGTGAATAATGTATGCTATGATGTTGAATTATATGATATGAGAGATAGTATTTTTAGGAAAGAAAATATCCACGTTGAGATTGTTTGTTTAGAAAGTGCATTATCTAAGGATTTGATCAATAAAGAGGTATCCTAACTTTACAGACTGGTGATTGAGGATTGAAATATAGTCGTTCAGAAAAAAATCATCTGAACTAACCTTATCGTATGAGAACGATTGATTCATTGTGTGAGGCTGTGTGGGTTCATAAGTGAGAGTTATATTATAGATGCAAACCTATGATACAATGCACGGATCTTCTAAAAATAAAGTCAAGTGTTTATGCATGTTGACTTGTGAGTTGTGTGAATTATATGGATGCTTAATAAGTTGTTTTGAATGTGAAATGAGAAATGTGATAAGTGTGATGCTGTTTAATTTATTGATTTAAAAGAAGTTTAAATTGTTAGCTTACCTTATTTTTTAATGTGATTATGTTTGTGTTTTAAATCTATGATGATCATATGTTATATGGGAGTAAACATATTGATAATATTGTAGATAAAACAGTTGAAGATTAGTAATATTTATATTTTTAATTTATTTTGAAAAATAATGATTATAAATTATAAAATAGTGAAAAAAATATATTCTTGAAGTATTTTATAAATAAATTATATATATAATTGTAAACTGATATTTTATATTTTATTTATATTTACTTGTTATAGTATTTTAGACATGATAATTTGGGATACAATCTTAATCTTCCCTTATAATAAAGTAAAGTTATTTTTATAGTAAGCACTAATTATGGAATAATTATGTATTATTAATAAGAATTTAGTCATGCTATTGTTTCTAATAATAATTAGAAAAAAAAAGATAAGATCAACATAATAATGGATAGAATCAGTTAATAAAGGAAAATAAGGAATTATAGACCATTCAATTACATCTAAATTGAAGAGAAATAATGAATTATAAATAGTAGTCCAGAGAAAAAAAAAAGATAGGACAAAAAATTTAAATGTATTAACTTAAGAGGTTTCTACGTCTCTTGGCTAGGACACTTATTAAGAGAGATTATGTAAAGTTAACTTAAATATTTTAACTAATTAAATATAAATTTTACTTTTTATTGATTAAATAAATTATTAATTCTAAGATATTCAGTAACTCATCTCATATAAGGATGAAGATAAAAAAAAAATTAAATGCAGTGAATGGAGTGACTTTTATATTTTACAAATTATGATAACTTGTAGTTTTTTTTCAGTTTTATTTAAATACAAATCCTACATTGTGATAGTTTACATTATAAATATTTACACTATATAAGTATTTGTTCACTTACTTCAAAAAATTCTTAATTTTTAGTTAAGGTAAGAATAATATAATTTATGTAAATGTTGACTAATATTACACGAGTTCAATTAATTTGTTTAAAAGTTGAAGTGGTTTAAATGAGATGAAGTATCCAATATTTTTTTTTATTTAAGTTAAAAGGTTTATAAATATGAAAAATTGACTATTCAAATTTCATTTCATAAAAATCTATCATCTCTCTAAACCACTCTCTATATTTTTTTCTATTTTTCTGAAATAACTATTAATTTTTTCTTAAATCCAAATCAATCTTAGAGATTCTAGTGAAAAGTAAAATATTTTTGTCTAATTAGAAATTGTTTTTAAGTAATTTTTTTCTTGTGTTGATTTTATAAAAATGGTTGCATGTCTATGGATAAAGCTTTGCATGCATTATTTTCCAGACAAAGGTAAATTTTATTAATGTTTTATATATAAGTTTAGTAGAAAGTTAGTTTTAATAATATATTTTAAGTAGGGATGTTATTTTTGATGAAAATTGTTGAACTTATATATTATGAAATGTAAAACTATGAAATTTTAATAGTTTTGATATAGTAGTTATGATTTTTATATTGTAAAGGTTATTAAAAAATATCGATTCATGTCGTACATTATTTGTAGTTGAAATATTTGTAGTTATTTATAAAATTGTTTACTTTAGATTTGAAATTGATCTGAATTTAAATTTAGAAGTCTTTTAAAATATATGTTGATTTAATTGTATAATGAATTTTAACGTAAATAAGTTTTGTTTTGGTTAGATTTGATTAAAATTATTAGATGCAAATGTATTTTTGAAACTTGTTTATCAAACAAACAAAATTAAATGTTATTGAAGTTTATTCTGGGAGGACTATAATTTTTGCTCATGAAAATTTTCTGAAATTTTGTGAAGTTGTTTTCCATTTCTATTTTCACTCTAAGTCAAATTTTCAGAAGTTTTGTTAAATTGCTTTCGTGACAATTTTAGTTCAAGCAAAATTTAAAAATAAAAATTAATTTTGGAACAATTTTTATTCTAGTGACGAAAAAAAAAATTCTTTGGTTTTAAAATACGTATTACTTTAATTGAATGAATAAGAATATATGTATGAATAATATATATATATATATATATATATATATATATATATATATATATTAATATATTAGGTAATATCTGTCCAGATGTTTCGATTCTTCGTTTATTATATAATGCCTGTCGTTATGGTAAAAGAACTTCCATGCATTATGCACGCCTTTTTACTTTATTACATAAAGTTATTCTTTCATTTTCATTTTTTTATGTAAACAAACAACATAAAAAAAAAATTCTCTTTTTCTTTTTCTTTATAATTATCAAAATAGCACATCGTATAAATATTTTTATCCATCAAGCTTAAGGAAATTCTAGTATATGAATATATGAAATAGTTCATAATTATTTATATATGTGAATAATATTTTTCATAAGAGCATAAAAAATAACTTTTTTTCATAACTTCATAAGTTAATTATAATTTATCTATATTTTTATTTTTAATTTACATAAGTTAAGTGTAATTTATGAAACTTTTTTGAAACCACAAATTCGTCTTTTTTTACTAATCACACAAATTCCAGAAAAAATGTGCACCACACATGTTAGGCTACAACTAAAATCACCAAGTCGGTTTGTCCTTTCTGTTTTTAATGTAAAGTCGAAAGGCAAAAGGATCTTTCGAAGGTACCAATTTAGTTTTTAATGTGAAGCATAATAAATTTAGTCTTTAAAAAAAAATATGGTTTAGCAATAAAGTTTCACAATTTCGTCTAATGTTAATTTTAGAATCATTTGTTTTTTTCAAAGTTAACTTAGATATTTTTCATTCTTTTAAAAACCACGTATTGAGAGACTTAGTTAATATTTACTCTGCTTTTGAGCACACTTCATTTTAAATATTTTATTTTATAGATAAAAGTTTGGTTAAAACAGATTTTTTTTATTTATGTTTTTTATTACAGTTTAGGACGGATTTTAAAATAAACACCATGGACCGTATATAAGATTTCATTGATCAAAATACATAATTTTACTATGAAAATTCTTTCCATCAACACTTTACTTTCTTCTTTACACCTCCCTCACTAGGATCTAGCAACACAAAAACTCAAATTATAAATAAAAAATATATTTATAAAAATTAACATTTTATTTAAACAATAAAGTTTAAGTTGAATTGTACTTTCAAGTTTCTTTTTATCTTTTTAAATTATATTCAGTTTGATATTTTATTTTGAAAATTTTTATTTTAGTGTTTTATGTTTTTAAAGTGAATTAAAACTATATTCTCATCATGTGAATCAAGTTTATCATTAAAAAAAATGTTAATAATTGTTTAAAATAGAGATAAATAGTGAGCTACAATGCCCTAGAAAGATGAAGAAATGGTAAATGGGAGAGGGAGAAGTGTGGACTGTGATGCAGTGGGAAAGAGAAGTGGTGTTGGTGGGTGGGGGAGGTGAGAGAAAAGAGGAAGGGTGAAGTGGCAGAGAAGGAAGAGATAGACAAATAAAGATTTTTAGTTTTAATAATAATGCAGTGGCTAAAAAGTCAAAATAAAAAAATAAATTAAATATTTTAAAAGATAAATATAGTCTTAATATATGTGAAAAAATGTAACTGAAATTATAATAAACGTTATTAAATCCCAACTAAGCAGGTGCTATGAAGATAACAATGACTTAATTTTTCTTTATACAAGTTTCATTTGAAGTAATCTTTTTATGTTTAACAAGATTATACCATATTCTATATTTTATATAGAGGGAATGAGAGAGAGGGAGAAGATTTCCTTATTTCCTTTTTAAGAAAAGATATGTCAAAATTATATGCATTCTTAACAGCACAATGTGGTTATCTTTTATAAATTTAATTGAAGCAATTTATATTATAAATGTACTTTTTATAGTTTATATTCTATTCAAGAATTAATTTGTGGATCTGAGAGATAATTTACTTTTTCAACTTTATTATTTGTAGGATTTCATGTTGTTCCTAAGAAATCGTAAAATTAAATATCTATTTAAAATAAAAAATGTCATTTATTATTATCTATTTTTAAATATCTAATTATCATAGTGGGAAAAAGCCAATTCATTGATTAATCCATAAAGAGTGAAATTTCATTCAGGTTCAAGTGTTGATCAATTGTATCCAAGTTAAACCATATCTTGATTGAGTAGTTAAAACAATTCATTTCACTACATATGATATTTATATTTTTAAAAAGATTGATCTCCATTTGACTAATAAATATTCATAGTTCATTATTGCAACCTCAACAAATACACAAATCAAATGTGTAAACTTGTATATATCTACTTTTTTCCAATGGTTCAAGGATCAAATATGTATCTTTTAAATTTAAAAAATATGTTTTGTCTTATATGTTAAATAGAATACAATTATTAATATTTTTTACGTTTGTACATTAATGAATGACACACATATTTAGTCAATGAGAAAAAAGGATTAACAATGGTGTTTATGTAATAGAACTTACATAAGGAGGTGAAGATGATTTTTATGGGATTATTCAACACATATATGAGTTAGAGTATAATACTTCAAGCTCTAGCAAAAGAGTTGTTGTATTTTACTGGGATTCATTTCATCCATCACGTAAAGGTACAATAATGAATTCTAAATATGGAACGGTGGACATTTTCATGGATAAAAGGTATTTACCTTTTGACTCTATTCCTCCTTGAAAATAATGTAAGACAAGTATAATATGTGCCATATCCAACATCAAGAAAGGATAACAAGATTGGTATGTTATAATCAAAATGAAGCGGAAAGGTCACATAGAAGCTTATGATATGGAAGATGATGATGTTCCTTACCAAATATATGAAATATCACATGTAAATGAAGTAACTGGAGTTGAGCACATTTTGGGACTTCATCTTTCACAAGTCGATGTTGAAGAATTGGATGAAGAGGATAAAGAGTTTGAAGGTAATGATGTAGAAGATGACAATGAAGAGGGAGAGTTTGAAAATTATGATTCAGAAGAAGACACTGAAAGGGATGGTTTTGAAGATAATGATTTTGAAGAACATAGTGCAGAAGAAGTTGAAGATAATCATTTTGAAGAGGATGGTGAAGAAGGGGAATTTTAAGAAAATGATTTCCAAGAAAACAATTAACAAGAGGGATTTGATGATAATGATTGAAGTTCATACTTTTATTTAGGATTAGCCAAATTCGATAAATGCTATTCAAATGCTAATTTTCTTTTGTAATAGATATTGTTAAAAGTTGATGATTGCTATTGGAAACATTTCTATATTATGTTGTATGTTTTTAATTTTTCGATGTTACTTTCACTAATAATTGGTATCTATATTTTCGTGTTCATTTTGTATGTATAGATATGTCAACAGGAGGTTCTGACCCACCTCAACCCTTGGGTCCTCATGTCAATAAGAGAAAATGGACAATGAAAAAGAAAAGGCCACGCTATGTACTTAAAATAACAATTCCAAGTCTAACTCCTACACCTATAACTTCTCTATCCCCTACTAATGTGAATATACCAACCCAGTTAGGAGGTGTTGTTCCTACGACTACATCTTCTTTGTTTGATGTTATTGTTAACTTGCCCTCTCAAGAAAAACAAGTGTTGCCTCCAGTCACATCTTCCTCATCCCTATTTATTGCCTCCTCACCATCACCTACAGTGCCCTCAACATCATCAGTACCATCACCATTACCAGAAGTATTACCATTATCAACACCTTTACCATTGTCAGGGCATTGTAGAGGTCATGAATGTCATACACAATCATATATCGAGGATGGTACCCCATGCAATGTTGCTCTTCCTATGATTTCACCTAATGGCCAACGGTAAGAATTAAAATAAAAAGTTGTTTGAATTATATGTTGTATGAGTTTATTGTACACTAATTTTTGTATACTTTTTCTTGTTAAGGTTTTATCCATGTAGGATTGCGTAACATGCCATCACAATAACCATTAAACAACAATATTGTGAGTTGTGGCCAACATGGGGTTCAATACCTGATGCAAACAAAGAACATTTTTTTTTCAACGTTTTAAAGTAAGTTTTCTCATATTTAGTATTATAGTATATAAATTGTTACATTTATAAGGTTATTATGGAGAAATGATAAATTATATAGGTTACTTATGTATATTTGGAGAATGTATGGAGAAATGAGATTCAATATTGTATATGAATACACTGTTTATTAAAACAATTGCACTACACAAACATGTTTTCTTACACTTTTCAACCTTAGTTCATAATATCTTCATTACACTATTTATTAAAAAATTACATTGCAAAAACAATTATTTTTGTATTGTGGAATAATTAGTGGTCTATGAAAACCAAAATTAATGTGAACCAGTAAATACTATTTTGTCACCAATAGAGAAACTAGTCCCATTACCAATGTGAAGAACAAAGCCTCCATAAACTTGAGTGTTATGCACTTCAAATAAACCAAGTATACCCTCAAGTGATCTTGTATAAAAAATTTGACCACCTTGCTCAATATAGAAACTTGTAGATTCCAAAATCAAACCAATATCATTACCAATATTAATAGTATCAATAAATTCAGAACTAATATATATTACTTGCACCACATTCTCATGGTCCTTGCACTAAGAATATTTGAAGCTATGATCTGTTAGGGATATGCCCATTTTTTGCAATGTTGAGGTAACATTAGCATCCATGTCAATGGAACCACTAACTTACTTTGTTTGAGCACTTTTGAATCTCTCTCTTGCAGCCTCGTAGCCCAAAACCTTTAACATCAACAACTAATCCTTTTTCTTTAGCCACCAACTGAGTGAGATCCAATGGGAATCCATATGTATCCCACATGACAAATGCTTCCTCCCCACTCAATATCTTTTTCTCAACATGGCCAACAACTATCTCAAAATTTTCAATACTCTTAATTAAGTTTACTACAAACTAATCGATTACCACTCTTAAACCTTAGTTCATAAATTTTATTTGATATTATTATATAACAATATTTCTGCTTATATTATCAATACATATACTATTTACTAGTATAATTATAAGAATAGTTGAAGTAAATTATGTGTTTATGATTAAATGCAAGTTTAGTTTATTATTGGTGCTTGAAAGGAGAGAAATGAAATGGTGTATTCAAGAACAAAATTATTTTTGGAATCTAATTTTAAAATTAAAGTCATGGATGAAACAAACATAATTTTGGGAGTTAGAGTCTTAAGGAAGGGAGATATATATTACTATCCTAGGAACAATGTACTACAAAACTTCTTAGAAAGTTTAACTATTGTGACTTTAAGTCAATAAGCACCCCTTATGATGCTAACTCTAAATTTAAGAGAAATATAGAAAAATCAATTTATCAACCTCAATATGCCTAAATCATTGGAAACTTATTGAATTTAATGAATTTTTTTTATTACAGGCATTGCTTATGCAATAGGTAGATTGAGTAAGTACACTTATGTCCCAAATTAGAATAATTCAAATGCACTTGTAAAATTCATAAAATATTTAAGAGCTATTATAAATTGTGCCATTAAATATTTTGTATTTCTTGTATACTAGAATGGTACAATGATGCTAATTGGATAACTGGTTCAAATGAGATGAAATTCACTAGTGATTATTTGTTTACACTTAATTATGTTAAGTTAAAACAAAATCTAACATATCCTTTCCCAAAACCCCTATGCAAAAATATGATTTTAGAAACATTAATAGGAATAAGAATCAAGCCAATTAAAAACAAACAAGTGATGTACACCCAACCTTTGTGATTGGAGATCCATGAATAAGGCTCATATGAACAAAAACAAGTCACACAACTAGTATTGAAATTGATTTAATCAAATTTGTCTCTTCATATAATATGTTAAAGTGTTAGATATTACATCATTAAGAGGATAAACTTTGTAGTTAAATTTTGTGATATGAGAAATTTTAAATTTTAACAAAATTTTAATGATTTTCTTATTCTTTATGGGTGGTGTATGATATGCAACATATACATGATTAAATCACTTATATAAATATCAAGTGGGGCTGCTTTTATGATATATTGATAGGATCTCTATAGTTCAGTAAATAAATATTAGACACATGCTAAGTGTTTTTGGTTCATATAATTTGCTATACCAGTTTCAATGCATTTAATCTTGTAAGAGACTTGATTTATTTTTCTTTATTTTGCCTTTTATAATATGTGAAAGATTATTGTAATTTGAATATTCTAAAAGTCAAGGAGTCTTACATTGCCTAATTTATTCTTTTTTAGATAATTTATATACCAAACCACTTCATATACATTCAAAAAAGGTAATAAAGGTTGTGGATCTCACACTGATGGGCTTCATTTGAACTTTTTGTGCATGTTTCAATTCATATCTTGAAAAAGTCTTCATAACTAGAGTTAAACTAAGTTTGTTCATGTTCTTAATCATTTTTTACTACATTCTTATGAAATGTGTTAGAATGAAAGATGTATAAAGTGTCTTTATAAGTTTTCAAGTTAAAAATATCTTATTTAGATTCAATTAAAATATGAGGGATGGATATTATATTATCATAACTCAGTTGGTAACTCATAATTAAGCTTTAATTATAAGATATTTCAAATAGACTAATCACTTATGAGGTGAATCCTCATTTTAAAAAAATAAAAAATTTATTATTTAAGTCCCAAATAATTTAACCAAAACCAAAACCGCCTATCATATCAATATTAATACAGTTAATTGCTAACTTCAAAAATAACAAAATCAAGAAAATCACAACCTTCCAAGAGTCTTAAAATCTTGATATTGTGATACATAAATTTTCTTTACAAAAGATACTGAAATATATCCTTATAAAAGACACCACAAACTTAATGAGGAGGACACATGAACTTTTTGTCTTAAATCACTACTTTAAATCAGAAGAGATATATTGCTGTTGAGGGTCTCAGGTGCAAGAGCATAAGTGGAGGCCATAGTACTCACTGGAGGCAGTTTTGTTTCCGATTCTTCTTATGCTTTGGCGCGTTGGTAGCTTTGTGTTTGCTGCCTTGAATCAGAGTTAGGCTCTGCTTGTAATCTTCACTGCAAACAGAATTTTGCTTTGATGTGGTCTTAGGAAATTAGCCTCTAAGTAAATTACTTTTGCTCAGGCTGCTATATATCTATTGCTGCTACACCAACATCAATATGGGGGACCCACACAGTTGTTGGGTATGATACCTTATGATATATGATTGTATTGCTTATGCTTTTATTTGATTTATAATACTGTTTGTGTTTATTTAATATTCAAAAAAACAAAATTTATATAATTAAAGCAGCAACTAACTAATTAAACCATGTTTAATTATTTGTTGGAGTAACAATTGAAGAGGGATAATTGGGTCTAATTGCATATACGCGTATCCTACGAATGGAAGTAGTTTAACACATTCACCCAAACGAGTTCGGTCATTTGAAGTTTGATTGTGATGGTAGCAATCAGAGGCGGGTGGAGTTGCGCAAATTGAATTAAAAGGCAAGGTAACCGAAAATTAAGGTTAAAAATGGTCAATATCTTTACTTAGATTACTTAATAGATGTTCTAATTTCTACATAAAATAAAAGACAGTCTGAGAAAGTGATATTAATATATAGTCTGTGATACACGGCGAATCAGACAGAAATTTGAGAGATGAAGTATGAAACGCGGAATTAGACTACCTGCTACGCAAGACAAAGAAATATGGTCAAGGATTTAAATAACTATATTAAATGTTTATTGGTTACCCAACCGCCACCAAAATTATTGCTTACAAAATATTCGACAAATTCGTTTCATATTCTTTTTTTTTTTCAGACGTATTTGTCAATATACATCAACATTCATACTTTTATCTTATTCTATGTTAACAAATCTTACCACCCCTGAAAAAACAAAACTTCTACAGGTAGAAAGAAGTACACACGCTTACAATTTTTAATTATATATGTAATATTAACGGTTATTATAAAAGTGATAGTTTTCCTTAAGAGGTATTAGTAACATGCTTTTTGCTATTATAAAATAAAGGATTTAATAAGATTCACTTCTCGTTTAATGATAATCTCTTCCAATTTTTTTTTTATCTTTTAATAATTTTTGAATCAATAGAAAATATGTGTTACAAAATATATTATAGCATTCCTCGTTTTTTTTTTATACACGACCGTATATAATTGAATATAAGTATAGAAATTCTTTCCAAAAAGTAGTCTTCTAAGTGTAGGACTGGAAACAATAGAGAAGTTTGATGAAGGAAAAACTTTGGAGTATTTGATACGTGAGAATTTTAGTTTGTTTTGATTTATTATTTTGAAATATCAGTACTATTTTTTTAAAATATTTATGATTTGCATGAAATCATTTTCATGAGGTGGGCATTTACTGTTTTTTTCAATTACAAAATTGATCATATTATTTTTAATTCAAATATTTGCACATGAAATAGAAAAAAAGCAAAAGAAAAAAAGATTTTTCAGTATTTTGTACACAAATTTTTGTAAAGATGAAACATTAAAAGGTGATTTTTTTTATTAGAAACTTAAAGAAAAGGAAAACATGAAAATTTTAAAGTTATAAAAATGCTACATTATAATTATTAGGTCATTTTAAATATATAATTGAAGTTATTGAAAAGGATATATTAAATATGACAAAAAATGTGTTCTTTTATTATTTGTAATCTCTCATATATTTTTCAATATTTTTTCTTTTGACTTAAAGTTCTTTAACTAATATAATAGGACACTTGTTATCAATAGTCCATTCAACATAAATATGAAAACCTTTTATTTATAAACGAAAAATTGATTCTAAAAACCCATCATTTTCTAGAAATATGATTTTGAAAGTCTTCCTCATATTAAACTCAGCTTTACGAAATTTTAACCAAAAATAGCTTAATTGGCTAACTTTTATTTAAGTAAAATATAGTGTTTTTTTTTTTTCCAATGTTTTGATATAAACTAAAATCTGAGTTTATGTGTTAAAAGTGAAACCGTGTTTGTGGGGTAGCTAACGTACTCAGCATCATTTCTGTTTTCAAAATTTAATTCTCAGTATAAAAATAGTTTACAAGGCACGAAATTATCAGTTTAACTTATAATTGAGATTAAAATTTAGAAGCATTATAAGATCAACGTAACGTAAATATGTATGTGTTTGTATATATATGATTTATTTGCATACGTTCATTAATAAAATAAACAATTCAATATGGTTTATAAGTGTTTTTTTTATACTTTTTATAAAATAATTCATGTCATTATTTATTATTATTATTATTATTTATTTCCACACCCGGATTCAAAATTTATATTCTCTCATTAGTAAATATATTTAAAACTCAAACTTTGGTCTTAAAAGTTAATATGTCTCATATTGAGATAACTATTATTTTTGTCAAAGATCTCTAACTGTGCTTAAACTATTTAACCTTAAATTTAGTGTATTAATCACAAAGTGTAAAACTCTTTGTACTCAAAATTTATTTATGATTTGAATAAAGACTTAAAATTGATTTAATTTATATATTGTCCGCAAATCAAGTTGACAAAGAGCAAAAAGAAAGTGGTAAGAAAAAGAAATGAAAAAGGAAAAGAAAAAGAAAAAGTCATTCAGCATGATCAAGAGTGCCAGTGACTTGACAACTGTTATAGTTTCCATTTTGAAGAACATTCTTTCGCTAATTGACGTTAAATGCGAGTTTCTGTTTCTGTTTCTGTTTTGGGTTTATCATTCATTTTCTTACATCAAATTATTTAATTTTTATTCTTAATCTAATACAGACAGAACAGATAAATAGACGTTTTTTTTTTTTTCACAAATAAAATTATAAAAAATCCTTCTCCAACCTCTACAACTGCATTCAAATTCAATTCAAATACGATAGGTGCCTGCTCCTGCAGCACCACCAGAAGCCACAACATTTTTTTTTTCTCTCACTTCTCTGAAGATCGTCTCTTAAATAAATGCACGCCCTTTGAAGTTTGAAGACTTGTTTTGCTTCTTCAAAAACCAACCCAGATCGGGAAAAGTCGTAAAGTTATTATCTTTGTCTACTTCAGAAGTACCCAAGCAACAACAATAGTTGTTGTGGTTTTGCAATCTGTTTCTTGGAACCCATTTTTTATTTTTCTCTCTCATGCTGTGGTGGTGGTTGTTCTTTTGAGAATTTTGGGTGGTTTGTTTGTGCATAGTGCTAATGTCTGTCTCAAAGTGGAAAAGACTGTCTTTTTGTCTGGTTTCATGGCTGTGGTGCGGTTCTGTGGCTGTGGCTTCGAGTGAGAGTAGCATCGGTTCCAAAGACCTTGATCAGACACCAACATGGGCCGTTGCTTGTGTCTGCACTGTTTTCATCTTGATATCCTTAACTCTGGAGAAAAGCCTTCACAAAGTGGGAACGGTGTGTCACCATTTTCAAACGTTTCTTCTCTCTTTTTTTTTTTTTTTTTTTTTTTTTTTTCTGTCTTGGAAATGTAATTATTATCTCTGTTGACCTGCGCATGCGTTTAACAATCAAATTAGCTGTCCCTTCCATAATCTCGTTCACTTCAATTTATTTTAATTGAGTCTCAATGGAGTTATTTTTTTTTTCTGTTGCCGTTTTCTTTTTTAAAATAATATTGTCCCTATTGCTGATGCTTTGGTATTTGCGTTTGATCCCTGAATTTGGGGATTCTGCGATTTTGTTTGTGCATTGTCTGTTCTGCCTTTGCAGTTCCATTTTTTGCTCCCGAGGAAAATCCTTCTTTCGTTTTTTTATTGTTTCTGAAATGATGTAATAATGCTTGAAATCTTAGAAGTTGAAGGGTTGTTGTGATGCCATGATCATAATGAGTGCTGGTTGGGATTTTCCTCTTTGCTAACCTGATGATTTTTTTTTTCTCAGTGGCTACAGGAAAAGCACAAGAAGGCTTTGCTTGAGGCTTTGGAAAAGGTCAAAGCTGGTAAGAAATTTTCATTAAAGCGATTCGTTGTCATGAACTAATGCTTACATCGTGGAGCCAAAGCAGTTTGACTCTTCTTCTCGATTTAATTTTCTTTTATTTATGTGAATGATTGTTATTATTGTTATTATAATAATAATAACTACTACTTCTTTGGTTGTCTTTATATTGTTGGTTTGTTTTTTGCAGAGTTGATGATTCTTGGTTTCCTTTCACTGCTTCTGACTTTCGGGCAGAGTTACATTGTTAAAATATGTATTCCTACTGATGTGGCAGACAAATTGTTGCCATGTCCCTTAGCTGCTACCGACAAAGAATCAAGTAGTGAAGAGGAACACCGTAGGAAACTTTTTTCTTATGAACGCAGATATTTGTCAGATGATGCTACACCTTACCAATGCAAGAAGGTAACTATGTTTCCTCGCTAAGATTTTATTTAATTGAATGAAACCTTAGTCTATGTTCTTTTCTGAAAAGGGGCTTGGAGATTTTATCTTACTTAACTTACAAGTATTTCAATACGATAATTTAACACTGTTTTTCATGATATTTTGCAGAATTATGCTTATAGAAACAGATAATATTTATGTAGTCATGTCATGTCATGGACTATTGTTTGATGTATGCATGTCGTCTCATTCATAATGCCATCTTTAGTTGTAGATTGACCAATTGAAAACTATTGGTTCTCTCATTCAAAATACCATTAAAAGTATGCTTGGCTTTTGAAAATAAGATATTTTATGGTGATTGATTATAGATGTTACTGATGAGGATATTTGCATTTGGTTGCATTTGCATTGCCAAGTAGTAAAATTTTACCTCGTTTTGGAACCGCCAAGTTATGACTTTTGTAGCGGGAATTCGTCCATGTCTTAGTTAGGTTTATAGTTTATAGAAACATAGAAGAAACCACATCAGTTACACTCCCATTCTCTGTTAGTTTCCACTTGTTCACTTCCGTGAGCAGTCTGCACAATATTAAAAACTACTTTTGCTCATTCATGCCTGACCTTATTTGCAATTTTTTGTCTATTCATATCTGTAGTTTCCTATCTAATTGTTGTTGGTTACAGGGACATCAACCACTTATATCTGTCAATGGATTGCACCAGTTACACATCCTCATATTCTTCTTGGCAGTCCTTCATGTGTTTTACAGTGCTGTAACAATGCTTCTTGGGAGACTAAAGGTTTGGATGTACTTTTTTCTTTCTTTGTTCTTTCTTCTTTTTATAGCTTTATTGATTGAAAACTTCAGTTAATTTTCCATATCTATGCATTTTGAGGATACCAATTTGGTCATAATAATCCTATGGCTTCCTCTTTGCTTTGGAACCATGATGCGTAGAAGATTTAATAGTTGAAATTTGTTGTATTTACTGGTTTACAATTTTTTTAATTTTCTTCTAAGAAAAAAAAAAGTAATTTAATTTAAGCTTTAAGTTCAAGATATAATAATAATGGCTCAAACTTATGTTCTGATCAGATTATATCTTCATGGGTGTTAGTGCATGTAAAAGAAGGAATTAAAATATAATAATAATAATACGGTAAATCAACTTCAACATAGAAATGAAATTGAAATCTTGGCTTGGGTGATTAATCCGAAATCTGATGGTTTAAGTCTTGAGATGGTCACTTGCTATAAGATGGTCAAAGATTGAGAATTTAGACCAAGTATTTGCTCCCAAAGTCTCACTATGACTAGATTTGTGAGTCTGTTGAAAAAGTTCTTAAGCAGTGTTATGTCCTCCTTGTGTTCATTGATGAAGAGTTGGTGACTGAATTTTCTTTTTCTTTTGTGCAGATTCGAGGTTGGAAGGCATGGGAGGAGGAGACTTCATCTCATGGATATGAGTTTGCCAATGGTAGGATGTCCAATGATGTATTTAACTGCTTTTCTTCTTTCAGCTTAGAATTCCTTAATTTTACTGATGATATACCATTTTACTTTGAAATGCTGCTACATGCAATCTCACGCCAATATTGAGAATTTACTATGCCTGCAGATCCCTCAAGATTCCGCCTTACACATGAAACATCATTTGTGAGAGCTCATGCTTCTTTTTGGACAAGATATTCAATCTTCTTCTATATAGTAAGATTTATTTTACTAATCTTCTATGTTTTCACTATTTGTTTGCTTGAGGTTCAGGGCTTGACTAAATGAACTAGTTAGAGGTGCAAGTGCCATAGCTTTTGTTGGAATGGTCATAGACATGTAAATTTGCTAAAACAAATGAACGTTGGACTTTAATGGCATTGGTTTAGGTACAGTTCAGAAGAATCAGAATGTGAAGTAGAACAACTTACGGATTCACACTGCAATTTTTTATATCATTAGTTATAAAAAGCCTGCTTATTAATAACTTGAATTAAATATATGATTCTCTTCTTAAATTTTTGTAACATGTCTTCCATGTTGTCAATTCCAGGGATGCTTCTTTAGGCAATTTTATAGGTCTGTGGGCAAGGCTGACTACTTGGCTTTGCGCAATGGATTTATCACTGTGAGACCTACTCCACAATACAAAATGTTCTTTGAAAACTGAATTTGCGTTTCCTCTTTTGACAGTGCATTATGTGTAGGTACACCTGGCTCCTGGAAGTAAATTTAACTTCCAAAAGTATATCAAAAGATCCTTGGAGGATGACTTCAAGGTTGTTGTTGGAGTCAGGTAACTCTCTTCTAAACAGTGCATTAGTAGCATTATATTGTCTATATGATTTTTCCTGTGGTAACTTGTTTGACATTCTTGCTCACTATGTTGACAGTCCTGTCCTCTGGGCTTCATTTGTTGTTTTCCTGCTCCTAAATGTTAATGGTGAGCAACTATTTTCTTAGCAGAGTTCTATGGAATTCCCAATTATTCAGTTAAAGAGTACCAGTTGGTTAACCTGTAAAAATTTGCAGGATGGCATGCTATGTTCTGGGCATCCTTAATTCCTGTTGTGGTAAGTATTCTATTTCATAATATAATTTGAAGACTGATTAAAATTTACAATTATAAACCATTTGATTGGATTCAGATAATTCTGGCTGTTGGAACAAAACTTCAAGTCACACTGGCAAAGATGGCTATTGAAATAACAGAAAGACATGCAGTTGTCCAAGGGATTCCTCTTGTTCAAGGCTCAGACAGATATTTTTGGTTTGGTCGGCCTCAGTTAGTTCTTCATCTTATCCATTTTGCTTTGTTTCAGGTATTCAATTAGTTTCCTCTTAGTAGAATCCTGACCAAACGTTTAGCTGATGGAACACATAGCAATATATAATTGTTCAAGTTTAGAGTTGAAAATGCAGCTTTACCAGGAGGCAAATGAACATAGCTAATGACATAAATACTAAAAAGTGCCTTTTTAAAAAATACAGCTTAAAAGAAAAGAAAATTTTACTTTCAATTAGTTCCTTTAACATTATTTAAGATGTGTTGAGGGTTTGCTTTGAACAGATAGATTAAAATATCCTAGTTTAAAATACTAGTGAGAAATATTGAGTTTTGAATTTTAAACTCGTTAATGTTTGTATCTAACTCATTTTTTTTTATCTTGCAGAATGCGTTCCAAATAACATATTTCTTGTGGATATGGGTACTGATCCCTCACCTTGCTGATCTTCAATAATATCCTTTTGTAGCTTGTAGATCTTGGTAAATGGATGAATAATATATGAATGATTTCTTGTTTTGCAGTATTCTTTTGGGCTGAAAAATTGTTTCCATGCTGACTACAAGCTTGCAATAGTGAAAGTAGCATTAGGGTAAGTGTTGAATTTAGAAGTCCCTTCTACATTAAACTGTCGTGCCTAAATGTGCTTTTCATACTTGAGAAATTAGCTGGTTTTTTTTATATGAACACGTAAATCCCTGCTTAACAAAACAATAGAAAATGGGACCTTCCAGCATTTGTATAATCGAAGCATGATATTGCCTTACTAATCTGATGAATTCTCGTATTGTTTGAAGGCTTGCGGCACTATGCCTCTGCAGCTATATCACCCTTCCATTATATGCTCTTGTTACTCAGGTACTAGGTTTTTTTATTTCCTGGTTTTCTTCTATTTAATCGAAGCTATTCTTTGGCCTTAATTGAAGTTTTTTCGGTGGTCAAGAACTTCACTGCAATCATCGACAACATAAATATATTGTATGATAAATTTCAGTAACACAATCTAATTCACTTTTGAATACTTTTATAGGTTGAAATTGATTGGAAACCACAATAAAATTGTAGGCTCCTTGTGTCATGTAACAAACCTCATTATTTTGTCGTTTTCAATTAATATAACTAATAAAAGAGTATGCACTAGAAGCAGTGTGTTACTGCTAGTATTCATTTATTTTTGAGATGAATGACTAAAATCCAATAACTAATTCCTGATGCCACCGAACCATTTTGGAAAGATCCTCCTTATGTTTTTTGGATCTATTTGTAGACTAGCCATTTAGATGGTATCTTAACTTGATTTAGCGTTATCTTAACTTGATTAATGGACTGTGATCATGGTAAACACATACAGATGGGGTCAAGAATGAAAAAATCAATATTTGATGAGCAAACATCAAAGGCATTAAAGAAATGGCACATGGCAGTGAAAAAGAAGCAGGGAGTGAAACTTGGAAACTCCAAGGTGCGAGCCATGGATGGAAGCACCACTGATTCAACAGTGCACTCTTCTGGGCCCAGACTTCACCGTTTCAAAACCACTGGTCACTCAACTCGCACCATGTCAACCTATGATGATGACCAAGATGATTACCATTCTGACATTGAGCTGTCTCCCCTTTCACCAACAGCAAACTTGATAGTAAGAGTGGACCATGATGAGCAGGAAGCAGGAGAAGCTCAACACCACCCAACACCCGACAATCAAGAGCTACAACCTTTGTCAAGCCTAGAAAGAAGCATCAAATAGCTTCACAAATTTCTACATTCAACCATTTTTTTTCTTCTACAAAATCAATGTCCTTGTTTAGAGCTTTTTTCTAGATAGTGAGTTTTGTACATTCTTGTTGTAATACACTTAGCGGCATTTCAAACTTTAACCTTGTTCAAAAATCATGCTTGAGCAAGGGCTTATAAGTAGAGGACACAAATATTGGGTGTATTAAGTATTGCATATTGAAGTGTATGCATATATCCCATTTAGTTTTGGCCAGGATTAATCTACTTTTGTATAAATAAATAATTGAAGAAAAATATGATAAACAAAACTAAATTAACTTCTTTGTAAACTAATTTAAATAAACTTTCTCCTATAATTTATTTAAAATTTTACTTTTAATTTATATATAAACTAATTTTAATTCGTGAAAAACTTCCATACATATCTATACACAATAAAATCACCATATTAGATTTTTTTTTGTATTAAATTTAACATCACCAAACTATTACAACTTAACTGAGTTTTAAAATGTTGACAATGATGATTATTAAAGGAAAAACTGAATATCAAACTCTCTAAACTCTTACATCTCAAGTTAAAATGATACTATTGAGAAGGTAATGGTTTCTACGTCTAAATTGATGCTTTTATAATAAAATAAAAGTATTTTATTTTAAAGAGGTTCGTGATCATAAACTTATCTCAACTCCATGCAATTAAAAAGATCTCATGTATCGATAACTCCATTTTTGTGTAAAAAAAACAATTGAAACAAAATAAATAATAGATAAATAACTATGTAAAAATATGATTAAAATAACCAAGAAGTCACAATTCATGTGTTATAAATTAAAATATGGATTGAAGAGATTATATATATCCCAATTTTCTGCCTAAAATAATTAATTGTATGAAGGCAAGTTGAGATTTTTTTTTCTAAACTCTTAGGAGTATTTCCTTTCTCTCGTCAATTTTCAAAATGGTTATGAATCTCTTCAAAGAAGGTCTATTTTTCAAATTCATTCAACCCATTACTATACAGCGTCTACAAAATGGAATTTCGTGACACAAAATTTGGTTATGCATATTTAAAATTTATAATAGATAAAATTCTATAAATACCATATATGATCTATGTTCTGAGTCACTGAATTTTGAATTTGCTCCCCTCTTCATTATACATCATTACATATTGAGAGGAATGATTGAAAACCTTTAAACATAAATAACAGTATTCGTAGCAACAAGATTTGTTGTTCTTGTTTCACATTTAAATCTTTATAACTAAACACATAAATAAAAATATATAAAGAAATAAAATAAATAAGATAAATTTGAAATCAACTTAGGAGTGTTAACCAATATTGATTGGCATAAATAATAGCAGTTTATATCCATTAACTGAGTGGTAGTGACATGTGTCTTGGCCATGTCAATCATTGTTTTTTCTTATGTCAAAATAATTTAATTCACCGTGATGAGAATTTAACAATTAATTAATTTATTAACATAAATATCAATTAACAGATATCTAAATAAAATAAAAGGAATTTTCTAGTTTTAATTATGTGGTAAGATTTTGGGAATAAGTTTCAAATAAAATTATATAAAAATAAATAAGTTAAAATATTATAAAGATAACTTATATAAACTAATGAAAAAAATGAATTTGATTAATACAAATTTAGTTTTATTAAGTCTTTCTCATTAACTAATATCACTAAAATCCTTGTTTAGAAATAATATTCTACTGACAAAAAAAAATTTCTAGGTCAAAATCCAGCATGCTCCTCGAAACGAAGACAAATTCTTCCTTCACTCCTATAAACCTCTTCCTGCACCCCAATATAATATTTTAATTATATCCTTGCTCTTAATGAAATGATGTAAATATCCCTCCCTTAACAAAATAGTTTCTCCTTCCCTTACAAGCATCACCGTTCGCGATAAACTGCAGTGCATTTTTTCTCAAATATTTCTTTTTTGGTGTCATTTTTGAATGTTTCAAGGGTGATTGAATGGTAGGGGTAATATTCCGACGAGTGTGCAGTGTTTATTGAAGGCATGGAACGACGGGGAAGTAAGATTTTTGCATTTTGTGGATTTTTTTGAAGTTTTTGAATAGGTACCCGGATGAGGTTATTCGGTTTTGTTTTTTTGAAATTTGAGAACCGGGCAGCGATACGTCCGATTCGTAAAATGAGAACCAGATGTAGTGGAAGAGGGGTGCCATCCGGTGTGTATAATGTAAACCGGATGCAAACCCATCCGGTTTCAAAAGTTAAAAAAAATTGCAAACCGGATAGGTAATGGGGTGACCTCATCCGGTTTGGAAATTTGTGAACCGGATGAGAAGGGTCATCCGGTTAACAAAATTTGCAAACCAGATGAGATCAAGCCATCACACATCCGGTTTGCAATATTTTAACTTTTGAGAATCGGATGGGGTGGCGTCTGGTTCACAAGTTTACAAACCGGATGACACCCCCCTCCCCTGCATCTGGTTCTCATTTTATAAGTGTTTTGTGAACCGGACGGGGATGCGTCCAGTTAATGTTTAGGATTTTTAAATTTCTTTTTTCTTATGAGTTGTTGAAATGTTATGTTACAGATATGGATAGTCTTTGTCTATATTCAGAGGAAGTAAACAAGGTATCTGGTGAACTTGAAAGTGGTTGCTTGGTTCGGGAAGAAGATTGCATTATTGATTTCAGAATTGATAAGGTAAAATGTTTTGTTTTTGTTTTTTTTTTATGTTTATGAAATGTAAATTAATTACATATGAATGTAATATGTTGTGCAAGTGTTTGGTACTCGAGAGGAATTACTTGAATGGGTTCGCAAGATTGCATTTAGGCTTGGATTTGTTGTTGTGATACTGAGATCAGATAAAGCAACTGGAGCACAAGGTAGGAAGACCTATGTCTTGTTGGGATGTGAGAGAAGTGAAAAATATAGAAAGTACAGAACAAATTTAGAGGTTATTATAACCGACACAAGAAAGTGTGACTGTCCGTTCGGATTGCATGGCAAACCAATAAAAGGTGGTGAAGATTGGGTTTTGAAAGTCGTATGTGTGTTGCATAACCATGAATTGGCTAATACGTTGGTTGGTCACCCTTATGCCGGTAGGTTACGACCCGATGAACACGCTTTAGTTGTGGATATGACGAAAAGCTGAGTGAAACCAAAGAATATATTGCTTACCCTTAAAAAGAAGAATGAAGACAATGTTACGACACTGAAACAGTTGTATAATACTAGATATACATACAAGAGATCAATTAGAGGATCAAGAACTAAAATGCAACAATTGATGATGTTATTGGAGCGTGACAAGTATATTCATTGGCATAGGGTTCACGAGTCCTCCCGAGTTGTAAGTGACATCTTTTGGACTCATCCTGATTCTTTGAAGTTGTTAAATGCATTTAGCAATGTGTTGTTGATGGATACCACATACAAGACAAATAAGTATAGGCTTCCACTGCTTGAAGTTGTAGGTGTGACATCCACAGGCTTAGCTTTCTCGGTTGCATTTGTTTTGATGGCTACTGAACGTTAAAATAATTTCATTTGGGCTTTGCAAAGATTGAGAGGGTTGTTTTTTAGACGAGATGTGTACCCTACAGTTATTGTTAGTGATAGGGATCTGGCTCTGATGAATGCCATTAAAGTTGTTTTTCTAGAAGCTTGTAACTTGTTGTGCAGGTTCCACATAAACAAGAATGTTAAGGCCAAGTGTAAAATGCTTGTTCATCCAAGGGAGGCATGAGATGTTGTCATGAAAGCATGGGCAACTGTAGTTGATTGTACTGATTGTGAAGCATTCCCTAAATGTGTTGAAAAATTTGAAAGTGCTTCTTTGGCATGACCCATATTTTTAGAATATGTGCAAAAGACCTCGATTAAACCTCATAAGGAAAAGTTTGGCAGTGCTTAGACAAATAAGGTCATACATATGGGCAATACTACATCAAATAGGTATGTTGTTATATATAATGTATATTTATATGTTAAAGACTGTTTTGTCTGTTAAAATAATTTTGTCTGTTATATGCAGGGTTGAACAAGCTCATGGAAATTTGAAGCGTATCTTGCAAACTAACATGGGTGATTTGTGTACATGTTGGGATGCAATCAACAATCTCTTTGTCCTTCAACATAATCAGATTAAGGCCTATTCGAGATGAGTCTAAATGTTGCTACCCACTCTTACAACATCTCATTCTACAAAGGTTTATTGGGTCTGGTAAGCAAGTATGTATTGTGTCAACACCCGTAACCCCAGTTTCGACACATTGGTACACATTGCAGAGGAGTTCAATAAGGTAAAATTTGTTGGCTTTGATAAGAAAAAGTGTGGCTATGTTCTTAGACATAGTCATGGCTTACCATGTGCTTGAGAGCTTGCAAGATATGATGTTAGTGTTATACCACTAAATGTAGTACATGTGATGTGGACTAGACTTAGTTTCTCAAACTTATCATCAAGTCAGTCATCAACTGAATTTTCTATTAAGCAAGAATGGGAGGTGATTTCTAAACGCTTTGATGAGCTTGATATTGGAGGTAAAATCACCATAACAGGCAAGCTGGCTGAAATTGCATACCCTACAATGACATCATTATGTCCCCCATTGGAAAAGGTTAAGACAAAAGGGTCACAAAAGACCTTCTAAGTTATTTAGTGGCTGAAATTGCATGCCTGTCAATAATAAATAAAGTTAGAAGTAATAAAACATAACCTTCTAAGTTATTTAGTGGTAATAAAATATATACCTGTAACAGAGTAATGAAAACACCCAGTTGTTTGGTTCCAGCCAGAGAAGCATCTCCTAGCTTAGCATATATGTGTGCCAAAGCAGCTGCTCCCCAGGCATAGCTATCACAAACTACAAGCTCCCAAAATAGTGCCAAATAAGAAATGGAGACAAATGTGGCACTTTTGTCAACAAAAATTGTGCATCCAATAAGATGCAACAAATATGCCCTTGCAGCAAACTCCCAGTCTTCATTTTCACAGCATGCCGCATAGTGATCTCTCAACCAACTTAGGAGTACAATATTGCCACGACCACCCGCAAAGCGGCATTAGCAGCACCATCAGGAACACTTAACAGTTCCCACATCACAGAAACAACTCTACTATTGTCTAACCTTTCAAAAATGGGGAACTGCTCCATAATAGGTAGGTGGCATAGGCTTGACACGTCATCCAATGTGATTATGATCTCACCAAATGGCATATGGAAGGTATTGGTGTCCCGATGCCACCTCTCAACAAATGCGCACATCAGTCCCTTGTCAGCTACCTCATAGCACATGTTGCATAGAGACAATAAGCCGCTATTGACAATCAAAGCAAACACCTCAGCACGAGGAAGACTAAAGTTGTTCACTTTTCTCTCACGGGAGATTAACTTTAGGACTCCACGATCCTAAACAAAATACAACAAATGATATAAAAAAGTTCACATATTAAACACAAACTGAATACAACAACTTATAACATAATCTTACCTCATCCTCCCACAGCCTCAACACTACATGATGATTATAACTTACCAAAAGGGACATATCAGATGGTCCCCCAGGAAGACCTACCACCTTAGCAGCCTCACCCCCACCAATGCGAGGAGCTACACCACCAATATCAGCAACATCAGCAGCAACATGAGGAGCACTAGATGAAGCACCTCGATCTCCTCTACGAACTGATGCTGTAGACCTTCTACGGCCTTCAGGTTTTAAAGATGTTTCTCTAGTCCTCGCCATATCTGTCAGTGCACAAAGTTACACAACACAAAGTTAAACAAATATTTGGACAACTGACAACAGGATGAGAAGGTCATCCGGTTGTCATTCGAAAAAAATTGACAACCGGATGACCTCCTCATTCAGTTTACAATTTCGCCTAATTGTAAACCGGATGAGCAAGCCATCCGGTTGTCAATATTTTTCAAATGACAACCGGATGGCACCCTCCATCACGTTCTCATTCATAAAAAACAACGCACCGGATGAGCACATCCGATTCTCAGATACACAAATTGGAAAAAAACACCCCTTCGCCGTTGACAGCCCCCCAAACCCCAAATCAACTACTCTAATCATCAATATCATTTACTAATTGCTAATAAACATCACAAATTGGTTACCTTATGCTTCTTTGAAGGATGAATTGATGATTTTGAAGAACTAAAGGAGTGAGACGCGCGAGACGAGAACTGAACCGGATGAAATATATTCTAACCGGATGAGATTCGACTGAACCGGATGGAGGAAGAATTCGTCTGTGGCACACCGGAGAGCTTGGACGAAAGACGGTCACGGTCACTGGCAGCACACTTTGAGAGAGTTAGGTTTAAGGTTTGAGAACTGAATGAGATAATCGCACGCATATAGGGAGTGAAAGGGGTGGAGGCTAGTTCTGACTTTGCACATTTAATTGAGGGATATAATGGACATTTCAACTTTGGTATGGGTGAGAAAGAGGATATGAGGTGGAGGAAGAATTCGTCCAAAACAAAGTAGATGCCCAAAAATAACAAAATTTAAGAGTACAAGCCCAATCTCGTTGACAGAAAGCAAGTGGAGTATGCGCATGGTAACTTCCCTGATTTGTATGTTTTTTTTTTTCTTGTATTCTATAATTTATGGACAACTTCAATTTATTTGAAAATGAAATTTTTGAAATCTGACTTATGTAGGAGTTTGCCCAATCTTTTTTTTTCTGTCAAAAATACCTCTTACTAAGACACAACAAAAACATTTTTTTTTTTTTTTTTTTTTTTTTT